>Ga0316228_1000064_pt1 | contig 149463 bp, 121 predicted proteins | sample TBH18021metaG_FD_206005 | JGI IMG/M metagenome (GOLD analysis project Ga0316228, IMG submission 206005) | Freshwater microbial communities from Trout Bog Lake, Wisconsin, USA - TBH18021 | ecosystem: Environmental > Aquatic > Freshwater > Lake > Hypolimnion/Profundal zone | place: USA... | reverse complement strand
TTACCACCACTACGGCACTGGTCATCCAGTTGCTGGAAATGAGGGATACACGCACACTCCAGCGGTTGCAAAAGCAGCTCGAACGACTCGATCTGCTGATCTTGGATGAACTCGGCTACGTGCCCTTGCATACCACCTTGAATGGACATACTCTGGAGGCACGACCGCAAGCCTCCCGAAAAGCACGAAATGTGCACCTCATTGATGTCCGAGAACCTCAATTCTCTCCCACGCTCCGCCATTGGGAAGTCACTGAGAGCGTTCCGAAATCGGCCACTTCTGATTTTCTGGGTCGGTGCTGGCATTTCCAACATTGGCAACTGGACCGAGAATGCAGCCCAGAGCTGGGCAGTGACGAGCCAGACCATCGGCAACCCGCATCAAGGCTTTCTCGTTGAAATCCTGCAATTTGCCGACTTCTGTCCTGTCCTCCTGTTTGCGCTGATCGCCGGTGTCATAGCAGACCGCGTAAACCGGAAGGCTTGGTTAATCACCCTTCAAACATTGGCATGGACACTCGGTGCGGGCCTTGCCATTGCCGCATACCTGGGCCGAGCGACCCCAGTGGTCGTTATTGCTTTTACCTTTTTAGAAGGGATTATATGGGCTCTTAATGGCCCTGTTTTCCTATCCGTCGTTCCAAGTCTGGTTCCGCGTGACGATCTGGGATCTGCTCTTGCTCTCAACTCCATTCAATTCAACATGGCTAGGCTATGCGGTCCCATGCTGGCTGCTGTGCTCATCGGCACTATCGGAATAACAGGAGCTTTCGCGTTCAATGCCTGCACCTTTCTTCCTCTACTGATATGCCTTTTGGTGGCCATTCCAAACTTGCCCGCCCCGCTGCGCTCCAGTAACGGGTCTGTCCGACATGACATTCGTGAGGGCTTGAAGTTCGTATGGACAAGCCCCGGTACCCGGCGTCTTACAATCATGGGCGTGATCTTCATGTTCCTAGCTGCGCCATTGCAGGGACTGCTCCCCGTGTTTGCCCAGAGCGTGCTGAAAGGAGGCCCCACACTGTTCGGTCTGATGCTATCAGCAATCGGACTAGGTTCGATCCTCGGTGCATTTTTGCTCTCCTTCATTCCCTCATACTATCCCCGGCACCATATTATCCCTCTGGCCATGTGCGTCTTCGCTGCGATTGGTTTGCTTTTCAGCCTCTCTACAAAACCCGTTCTAAGCCTAATAATCCTGGTCGCCAGCGGCGCATTCTGGCTGCTGAGCCTGAATCCAAGCAACACCGCCAATCAACTCCTGGCCACGGATGCGAATCGCGGCCGAGTTTTGTCGATAATGCTCCTAGCTCAACAGGGAGGCATGCCGCTCGGGCACTTGTTCGCAGGCTTTCTAACTCATTACATGTCTCCAGCGTGGGTGCTGCGTCTCATGCTTGGAACACTGCTGATCGTAATGGCTGTCTTTCTCTTTATTCGTGAACCGGCCATCGATAATTTGCCGCGTCGGCACTTAGCAAAACGCACCTTTTTTGGCAATATATTCGAGGCTTTTACCGCTTACTCGCACCATCCAGCTTATCCTTCGGAGATTGCAGTTTCATCCCCTGCTGGAAAGGGATGCACTCATGACGGACACAAGCAACAGACAACACCGCTCGATCCTTAAACGAATTGCCCATCGAGCCATGCTCAATAGAGGACTTCAGCTGGGGACAACACCCGGAGCGGTTCGGTTTTCAATATATTTACCACCGCCGCAATTACATAGCCTCGCTGGGGTGAACACCCCATAGGGGAGATCCCATCTCTTGTGCATGCTTGTCTGAAAGCACACCAATGAATGACAACCTCCGACATCTTGTTCTCTTGCGACACGGTGAAAGCGTGTGGAATAAGGAGAACCTCTTTAGCGGCTGGACGGATGTCGATTTGAGCGAACACGGCAGAGAAGAGGCACTGGAGGCCAGTCGCGAACTGAAAGAGCATGGTTTTTCTTTCGATGTCGCTTTCACGTCTGTCTTGAAGCGTGCCATTCGGACTCTGTGGATCGTGCTCGACGAGATGGATCTGATGTGGATTCCCGTGTATCACAATTGGCGGTTGAACGAACGGCATTACGGTGCTTTGCAGGGATTGAACAAGTCCGAGACGGCCAGACAGTATGGCGAAGCACAGGTTAAATTGTGGCGGCGGAGTTACGATGTCCGGCCACCCTCACTCGAAGATCAGGATCCACGGCATCCGTGCCACGATCCGCGCTACAGGAAACTCCGCCCAGACCAGCTTCCCGCCTCGGAATGCTTGAAGGATACGGTGGAGCGATTCCTACCCTGCTGGCATGACCACATCGCACCGGCTGTAAAATCTGGACAGCACGTCCTGATAGCGGGCCACGGGAACAGCCTACGTGCGCTGGTCAAGTATCTCGACAATGTTTCTGATGCCGACATCGTGGAAATAAACATCCCCACGGGAATCCCCCTTGTATATGATCTGGACGAGGAACTTCATCCCATCCGCCATTATTACCTCGAGGATGCCGCCCGCGTGCAAAAGGCGATACAGGCTGTGGCGGGGCAGGCGGCGGTGATATCCTAGTAAGATGGCTGCGTGGCGTTTGCCGCCAATAAAACGCAGCACTTGTTTTTGCATGGATTGGCATCCGAGTCGCCCTCGGCGCATCATTGCACCTCTATATTGCAGGGTCTATGCCGATGCCTTGTGAGCCGATGAAACGTGATCTGAGCTTGAACGACGATTAGAAGCGTGGAGTTCAGGTGTTATGGAACGAGGTAGGGTTACACCCCATTGTGCCCTTATGGTTGACCAATTTATTTTTATATTATGAATGAATTTGAACTGAAACAAAACAGGTCGTTTGCAATGTTGGTATTCGTTGTAATCTTGAGCATTGGCGCAGCTTTTGCATACACCAGATATCGGGTCTTGGATAATTCGGCAGCCATTGGGATTGGAATAGGCACGTTTATCCTAGCCGTTGTCGTATCTTCGGCAATTCAGGTTGCTGATCAGTGGGACAAGGCGGTGATATTGCGTCTGGGTCACTTCCACTCCCTTCAGGGGCCAGGATTGTTTTTCATTATTCCGGTCATCGATGCGATTCCTTACTGGATAGATACCCGCGTCATCACCACGGGTTTCAAGGCGGAAAAAACCCTTACCAAGGATACGGTGCCGGTGGATGTGGACGCTGTGCTGTTTTGGAAGGTTGTGGACCCAAAGAAGGCGGCGCTGGATGTGGCTGACTATCGAAGTGCGATAAGCTGGGCATCCCAAACAGCCCTGCGCGATGTGATCGGCAAGACCATGCTTTCGGATATGCTGGAAGGGAGGGACAAAATTAGCAGTCTTTTGCAGAAGATTATTGATGAGCGCACTGAACCCTGGGGAATCACTGTCATTTCCGTGGAGGTGAAGGATGTTTTGATTCCCTCTGGTCTGGAGAATGCGATGTCCATGCAAGCCCAGGCGGAACGCGAGCGCCAAGCCAGAGTGATCTTGGGGGATGCCGAGCGGCAGATTGCAGAGAAATTTGCCGAAGCCGGCAAGAGCTATGAGCACAATCCCATTGCCTTTCATTTACGGGCCATGAATATGCTTTATGAGGGTTTGAAGGAGAATGCAACGATTGTCATCGTTCCCAGCACCGCCGTGGAATCCATGCAACTCGGGGGGTTGGCCGGAATGACTGCGCTCACCATGGGATTGGGCAAGGAAGGTGCCAATGTCCCTAAGACAGGCGAACTCGTGAATCAAGAATGATTGCGATGAATGAATGCTGCCCTCTTCAAACTCTCTCAGGTTTCGGAGTCGCTGACTAAAGAAAGTGGTTGGACTCAAACCCAAAAAGAAAGAGCCGTGAAGATAAGTCCCCTTGCTGGAAAACAGGCACCGCTTGGAATGTTGGTCGATGTACCACGGCTTGTCACTGCCTACTACACCGAGGTGCCTGATCCCGCGGTGTTGGCGCAACGCGTGGCTTTTGGCACCTCCGGGCATCGTGGTTCGCCGTTCAAGCTGACATTCAACGAGGGGCACATCCTCGCCATCACCCAAGCGATCTGCCTCTATCGGAAGCGGCAGGGCACTGATGGCCCGCTGTTTTTGGGAATCGACACCCACGCACTGTCGTTCCCTGCCTATGCTACCGCGCTTGAGGTGCTCGCGGCAAACGGAGTCGAGGTGATGATCGCGGAAGGGGATGAATACACGCCGACTCCGGTGATTTCTCACGCGATCCTGACGTACAATCGTGGTCGGAAGGCCGGGATCGCCGATGGCATCGTCGTAACATCTTCGCACAATCCGCCTCAAGATGGGGGCTTCAAATACAACACCTCCAACGGCGGCCCGGCGGACACGGTGGCCACTGACTTGATTGAAGGGAAAGCCAATGAGATGCTTGAATCCCGCCTGGAAGGCGTGAAGCGTGTTCCGTTTACAAGAGCCCTCAAAGCCTCCACGACGCACCGGCACGACTATATCGGCCCCTACATTGCCGATCTCGGTAACGTGGTTGAAATGGAAGTCATTCGCGGAGCGAAGCTCAGCCTGGGCGTTGATCCACTCGGGGGTGCCGGGGTTCACTATTGGGCACGAATTGCCGAGCGCTATGGGTTGAATCTTGCCGTGGTCAACGAGGTGGTCGATCCGACCTTCCGTTTTATGACCGTGGATTGGGATGGTCAGATACGAATGGACCCGTCCTCGGCCTATGCGATGCAACGATTGATAGGGATGAAGGACCGCTTCGACCTTTCCTTCGCCTGCGACCCCGACCATGACCGGCACGGAATCGTAACCCGAAGCGCCGGATTGCTGCCGCCCAACCATTACCTTTCCGTCGCAATCTTCTACCTCCTCCAACATCGGCCCAAGTGGAGCAAGCAAGCGGCGGTCGGCAAAACAGTGGTGAGCAGCCAGATGATTGATCGCGTTACCGCAAAGCTTGGCCGCAAGCTCTACGAGGTTCCGGTTGGGTTCAAGTGGTTCGCAGACGGCTTGCTCGACGGTTCGCTTTGCTTCGGTGGCGAAGAGAGCGCAGGGGCCTCCTTTGCTCGCTTGGATGGCAGCGTTTGGACGACGGACAAAGATGGAATTGTCCCGGCTTTGCTGGCGGCGGAGATCACAGCCCGGATGGGCCGCGATCCCGGCGAAATCTACCAGGAACTCACACGCGAGTTTGGCGAGCCTGCCTATGACCGCGTTGAGGCATCCGCCACGCCGAACCAAAAGATATTGCTGGCGAAACTCACGCCCCAACAGGTGAAATTCACCGAACTGGCTGGCGAAAAGATCCAGACGGTCCTCACCCATGCGCCGGGTAATGGGGCTCCCCTTGGCGGCTTGAAAGTGGTGGCTGAGAACGGATGGTTCGCGGCACGTCCATCCGGGACGGAAGATATCTACAAGATTTATGCAGAAAGCTTTCGTGGAACCGAGCATCTGCGGGGTATAATGGAAGAAGCAAAGACGATTGTTGGAGATGCGTTGGCAGCGTCTCCGCTGGAGGTAAGGAATCAGTCTGAGCTAAAACCGAGGGAGAAGCCATGAGCGAACCGGCTCGTGCCAGTCATCCAATATACAGCCTACTACCCACGGAAATCGAGGGGTTCGATTCTTTGGCTGATTTGGCCTTGGATATGCGCTGGTCGTGGAATCATGCGACCGACAAGGTGTGGCGGCAGCTTGATCCCGAACTGTGGAAAATCACGCATAACCCTTGGGTTGTTTTGCAGACGGTCTCTCGTGACCAGATCGAGCGCATGTTGGCCGATCCCGTTTTTCGAAATAATGTTGATGGCTTGGTGCAAACGAGGAGGGAAGAAATCGGGGCACCCGCGTGGTTTCAGCAGAATCATGCAGAGGCTCCTCTGACCTGCGTCGCTTATTTCAGCATGGAGTTTATGTTGAGCGAGGCGCTGCCGATTTACTCCGGCGGACTTGGCAATGTGGCTGGTGATCAACTCAAAGCCGCCAGCGATCTCGGCGTGCCGGTGATCGGTGTTGGGCTGCTCTACCAACAAGGCTATTTCCGTCAGGTGATCGACAAGGATGGAGCGCAACAGGCTCTCTACCCCTATAATGACCCCGGACAGTTGCCAATCACGCCAGTGCGCCAAGCGAACGGCGAGTGGTTGCGATTGAAGATAACCTTACCCGGTTACTTGGTCTGGCTGCGCGCCTGGCAGGTTCAAGTCGGCAGAGTGAAGCTCTACCTGCTGGACAGCAATGACGCGGCGAACTTCCCTGCACATCGAGGGATTACCAGTGAACTTTATGGAGGTGGGTCGGAGTTGCGCCTCAAGCAAGAACTGCTCCTCGGGATCGGCGGATGGCGTTTGCTTGATGCACTGGGCTTCAAACCAGAGGTCTGTCACCTAAACGAAGGTCATGCGGCCTTTGCTGTGCTTGAGCGTGCCCGCAGTTTCATGCAAGGGACCGGTCAACCATTCGATGTCGCCCTGGCCGCCACGCGAGCGGGGAACCTCTTTACGACGCACACAGCCGTGGCCGCCGGGTTTGATCGTTTCGCCCCGGCCCTCATCGAGCAATACTTACTTCATTATGCCGAGCAGAGGCTCGGTATCACATTACACGATTTGATGGCATTGGGCCGCCAGAATCTGAACGATTCGTCGGAAAATTTCAACATGGCCTATCTGGCGATACGGGGGAGCGGAGCCGTAAACGGAGTGAGCCGCTTGCATGGAAAAGTCAGCCGGGACCTCTTTGAACCACTCTTTCCACATTGGCCAGCGGACGAAGTGCCCATTGGACACGTGACCAACGGAGTCCACATGCCGACTTGGGACTCTGCCCTAGCCGATGATCTTTGGACGGAAGCCTGTGGAAAAGACCGCTGGCTGGGGACGACGGAACCCTTGGAGCAGGATATTCACCGCATTTCCGACGCTAGGCTATGGGAGTTTCGCATCGCCACCAGCCAGACTCTCGTAGAATTTGCACGCGAGCGATTGTCCAGGCAACTGGCCGCTTCCGGTGCCTCGCCCGAGGAGATTGAGGAAGCAAGCCATCTATTTGATCCCAACGCGTTGACCTTGGGCTTTGCACGACGCTTTGCCACCTATAAGAGGCCCAACCTGCTGCTGCACGACCCGGAGCGCCTGATTCGTATTTTAACCAATTCACAGCGCCCCGTACAACTCATCCTTGCAGGCAAGGCACATCCGGCAGACCAGGCGGGGCAAGCCCTGATCCAGGAATGGACCCATTTCATCCGGCGGCCAGAGGTTCGGACGCATGTCATCTTCCTCAGTGATTACGACATGCATTTGACCGGGCACTTGGTGCAGGGGGTGGATGTCTGGATCAACACACCCCGGCGACCTTGGGAGGCGTGCGGAACAAGCGGCATGAAGGTGCTAGTCAACGGAGGGATCAATCTCTCGGAATTGGACGGTTGGTGGGCAGAGGCATATACCCCTGAAGTGGGATGGGCGCTGGGCGACGTCCAGGAACATCACAATGATTCCGCTTGGGACGCGACCGAAGCCGAAGCGCTTTATGAGCGACTCGAACAGGAGGTAATCCCGGAGTTTTATACCCGTGACAAACAGGACATTCCCACGGCCTGGGTGGAACGGATGCGAGAAAGCATGTCCCGATTGACTCCTCGCTTCTCCGCCAGCCGTGCGGTGCGCGAATACACCGAACAACACTACCTCCCGGCTGCTGCCGCCTACCATTTACGCGTTGCCAATAAGGGCGAAATCGGCAAGCAAATGCTCGATTGGAAGCAGGCTGTAGATAGGAAGTGGGGCTCATTGCGCTTCGGAGACTTGCGGGTCGAAACCAGCGCGGACCACCACGTGTTTGAAGTCGAAATCTTCCTGGACGATCTCGACCCCAATGCAGTGCGAGTTGAACTTTACGCGAACGGAATCAACGGGGGCGATCCCATACGGGAAGAAATGCAGCGCGAGCGACCACCCTCCGACGCTTCCCATCGAAGCATGTATCACGCCGCTGTGCCCACTGCGCGGCCAGCAAGCCACTATACAGCGCGAGTGATACCGAACTTCAACGGCGTTGCTGTTCCCCTGGAAGCTGCACAAATCCTATGGCAACGATGAAGAAGACACTCAAAACCAAATTAACCTGAACCAAATCAAAGGAGATCAATATGCCAATTCGATTCAATGAAGAAAACGGCGGGAAGCTTCTTGTCATTCACGTCAGCGAGAAGCTGGCAAAATCAGATTACGAGCATTTTGTGCCGGAGTTCGAGCGACTTGTCCGGCAGCACGGAAAATTGAAAGTGCTGTTCGACATGGCTGGATTCCACGGCTGGGATGCCTGCGCACTGTGGGAGGACATCAAATTCGACATTAAACACTTCGCTGACATTGAGCGACTGGCGATGGTTGGGGATAAAAAGTGGCAGCAGGGCATGGCGACGTTCTGCAAGCCGTTCACGAAAGCAACTATCCGATACTTCGTTCACGCCGATGCCGCTGAGGCGCGAAAGTGGCTGAACGAGGCGTAGCAGTTTCGTTTGCAACCGGAAGAAATGAATATGCAAGAGCTGATAGACACCGCGAGGGCGTTGGTCGCCAATGACAAGGGTCTGCTGGCGATGGATGAAAGTAATCCAACCTGCAACAAACGCTTTGACAAGTTGGGGATTCCCCAGACCGAGGGGGCCCGGCGTGCCTATAGGGAGTTGATTGTGACTACGCCCGGTCTCAGTGAGTTCATCAGTGGCGCGATCCTCTACGACGAGACGATCCGCCAGCAGAAGAAAGATGGCACGCCGTTTGTTAAAGTCCTCACCGATGTGGGAATCATCCCCGGCATCAAGGTGGACACCGGGGCAAAAGACATGGCTGGCCTTCCGGGGGAGAAAATAACCGAAGGTCTGGACGAATTGCGCGAGCGCTTGGCTGAATACGCTAAAATGGGGGCTCGTTTTGCCAAGTGGCGAGCTGTGATTACCTTGGGAGATGGCATTCCCACCCGGGGTTGCATCGAGGCAAACGCGGAGGCGTTGGCTCGGTACGCCGCGTTGTGCCAGGAAGCAGGAATGGTCCCCATCGTTGAACCGGAAGTGCTGATGGATGGCGCCCATACCATGGATCGGTGTTTTGAGGTGACGGAGGAAGTCTTGCGAACCGTATTTAACCAGCTTTATAGTCAACGGGTGATGCTGAGAGGGATGATTCTGAAGCCCAATATGGTGCTACCAGGATTGACCTGCCCCAAGCAAGAAACGGTGGACGAGGTGGCCAATTCCACGGTGAGGTGTCTCTTGCGAGCCGTGCCAGCCGCCGTTCCGGCGATTGCTTTCTTGTCCGGTGGGCAATCCAGTGAATTGGCCTCTGCTCGCTTGAATGCCATGAATGTCAGATTCAAGGCGAAGCTACCTTGGGCGCTGGCATTTTCGTTTTCCCGCGCCCTTCAGCAACCAGCTTTGGAGATTTGGAAGGGCGTTGACGCCAACGTGGCGGCAGCCCAAAAAGCGCTGCTTCATCGAGCTAGGTGCAACCGGGCAGCCTGCAGCGGCGAATACAGTCCAGCCATGGAGGAGATGGCCGTGTAACAAATGCGTGTGCTCGAACAAACCGAAGTGGAAGTAGCCATGGAGAATAAAACCAGTTCATCGAATTCCGGCGTGGTCGTTTCGGTGCGCGGCAGTGTCGTCGAAGCAAGGTTTGATGAGCATTTGCCGCCCATCTATTCACTGCTTCGCGCAGGGGATTCAGGATGCATCGTCATCGAAGTGCTGACGCAGAGTGACGCGCATTGCGTGCGGGGGATTGCATTGACGCCAACGCAAGGTCTCGCTCGCGGCATGGCGGTTGAGGATACGGGCGGTCCACTGAAAGCACCGGTAGGCAAAGCAATTCTCTCGCGGATGTTCGATGTGTTTGGAAACACCATCGACCGCGAGGCGGCATTGACCGATGTCCAATGGCGTTCTGTGCATCGGGCTCCGCCACCGCTGGCACGACGCTCCACCAAATCGGAAATCTTCGTGACGGGTATCAAGGTGATCGATGTGCTTATGCCGCTGGAACGGGGCGGGAAATCGGGACTATTCGGTGGGGCGGGAGTGGGAAAGACCGTGTTGCTCACAGAAATGATCCACAACATGATCGGGCACCACGATGGCGTAAGCATTTTTTGCGGCATCGGCGAACGTTCTCGCGAAGGCGAGGAGCTGTACCGCGACATGAAGGAAGCCGGGGTATTACCCAACATGGTGATGGTCTTCGGCCAGATGAATGAACCGCCGGGTAGTCGGTTCCGCGTCGGCCACGCCGCGCTGACAATGGCCGAGTATTTTCGGGACGACGAACACCGCAATGTGTTGCTGCTTATCGACAATATCTTTCGGTTTATTCAAGCGGGATCGGAAGTTTCCGGCTTGATGGGACAGATGCCTTCGCGTCTGGGCTATCAACCCACAATGGGCACTGAGCTATCGGGGTTGGAGGAGCGCATTGCCAACACTGACACCGGTGCCATCACGTCAATCCAAGCGGTATATGTTCCGGCGGACGATTTCACAGATCCGGCGGCAGTGCATACGTTCTCGCATATTTCCGCATCCATCGTGCTCTCTCGGAAGCGGGCCAGCGAAGGACTCTTCCCCGCCATCGACCCGCTGCAATCCAGTTCCAAGATGGCCACGCCGGGCATCGTCGGTGAACGGCATTACGGCTTGGCGCAGGAAATCCGACGAACGCTCGCGCAATACGCGGAACTCAAGGATATTATTGCCATGCTCGGATTGGAGCAGCTTTCTCCAGAGGACCGCAATGTCGTTGCCCGCGCACGCCGGTTGGAGCGTTTTCTCACTCAACCATTTTTCACCACCGAGCAATTTACCGGATTTAAAGGAAAGCTTGTTAGTCTCAATGACGCGCTGGATGGCTGCGAGCGAATCCTTCACGATGAATTCAAGGATTACCCGGAAAGCGCACTCTACATGATCGGGGCGATTAACGAAGCAAAGGTAAAACCTGAAGCGAAACCTCAACCGAAAGACGAACATGCCACCGGCGTTCATCCATCTTAAAGTTCTGTTGCCGTTCCAGATTTTCGCCGAGAAAACCAGCGTGTCCCGCATTGTGGCGGAGACGCGCGAGGGCTCGTTCGGACTCTTGCCCCATCGACGGGATTGCGTGGCGGCGCTCGACCCGGGAATTCTGATCTACGAGACAAAAGATGACGGGGAATTTTTTGTGGCCGTGGATGAAGGTGTGCTGGTAAAGACGGGGCCGGATGTGCTCGTTTCTGTGCGCCGGGCAGTGGGTGGGACGGATCTTGGTAAATTACGCGATTTGGTGGAGCAAGAGTTTCTAACCCTGGACGAGCGTGAGCAAAGTGTGCGTTCAGTCATGGAGAAAGTGGAAACGGGTTTTCTGCTGCGCCTCGCAACCTTTCAACATGAATAACCAGCCCTCCAGGGACCCCAAAAAAAACGAGCCGAACTTCCTTGGACAGATTGGCGAGAAGGCGGCGCGCAAGCTCAAGGCGCGGCGCAACGCTTGGCATGGCGTATGGTTTGGCTTGGGCATGATGGGACTGATTGGCTGGTCGGTGGTTGTCCCGACCCTTCTCGGTGCTGCGCTTGGCACTTGGCTGGACAACCATTATCCAGGCGAGCACTCGTGGACACTGGCGTTGTTGGTTGCCGGGCTTGTAATCGGCTGTTGGAATGCGTGGAAATGGGTTTCCAAGGAGGAAAAGGCAATGCGGGACGAACAGGAGGATAAGCATGAATGAAACGCTGACACTGTGTCTTGCTTGGCTGTCGGGGGGAGCCCTTGGTGTGATTTTTTTCTGCGGCCTTTGGTGGACGGTTCGCAAGGCTACCGCGTCCGAACAACCCGCGTCTTGGTTCTTCGGGAGTCTGGTTTTGAGGACGATCCTTGCCTTGGCTTGGTTTTACTTTGTCTCCAGCGGAGACTGGAAACGGTTGCTGCTGTGTCTTCTCGGATTCGTGATGGCTCGTCTAGTTGTTACGTGGATCACACGGCCATCAAAAAAACAAAATCACCCGGAACAGGAGGAACGTCATGCGTCTTAGTCCTGACGAGATGATTTTCTGGCAGTATGGGTTTCTCAAACTCAACGCTACCATTGTTTTTACATGGGCCCTGATGCTTGTGATGGCCGGTGGCTCAAAACTCGTTACGCGCAAACTATCCTCGGGGCTGGAGCATGCCCGCTGGCAGAATCTTCTGGAAATCATCGTCTCGGGTATTGAAAAGCAAATCGAAGATGTCGGACTTCGCAACCCAAAGAAGTATCTCGGTTTTCTGGGCACCCTCTTCCTCTTTGTGGCCATGGCCAACCTCTGCACTGTCATCCCCGGCTACGAACCGCCGACGGGCTCGCTCTCGACCACCGCAGCCCTCGCGCTTTGTGTATTTGTGGCGGTGCCGTTGTTTGGCATCCTGGATCAAGGTCTGGGCGGCTACCTCAAGTCCTACATTGAGCCGACGGTCATCATGTTGCCTTTCAACATCATTAGTGAACTTTCGCGCACGCTGGCCCTAGCCGTCCGTCTGTTTGGCAATATGATGAGCGGGGTCATGATTATCGGAATTCTGCTGACCATTACGCCCCTCCTGTTTCCTATCGTCATGACGGCCCTCGGCCTGCTTACCGGCATGGTGCAAGCCTATATCTTCAGCATCCTCGCCGCCGTATACATTGCGGCAGCCACGCGCGATCGAGAGCCCAAACCGGAACCAGCGTCTAACACTTAAAACAACCCAACAATCAAAGGAAATACTATGGATAACATGACCATCATCGCAGTCGCCTCTATCGTCACCTCGGGCATCACGATTGGTTTCGGCTGTATGGGACCGGCGCTTGGCGAAGGGCGTGCGGTCGCGACCGCACTGACTTCTCTGGCGCAGCAACCCGATGCCTCTGCCACCATTACGCGGACCTTGTTTGTCGGTCTGGCAATGATCGAGTCCACGGCCATCTATTGCTTCGTGGTTTCGATGATTCTCATATTCGCCAACCCGTTCTGGAACCACGCGATCGCCCAAGTGGCAGGAAAGTGAACCTATGCTAATCGACTGGTTTACCGTCGGTGCGCAAGCCGTCAACTTCCTCGTCTTGGTGTGGTTGCTGAAGCACTTTCTTTACAAGCCCATCCTCGACGCCATCGACGCGCGGGAGAAGCGGATCGCTACGGAACTCGCTGATGCCGCTACAAAAGAGGCCGATGCCCAGAAGGAGCGCGACGAGTATCAGCACAAGAATGAGGAGTTCGACCAGCAGCGTGCCGCACTCTTGGGCAAAGCAACCGATGAGGCGAAAGTTGAACGCCAGCGACTTATTGACGAAGCGCGACAGGCCGCCGACGCTTTGGGTGCCAAGCGGCAGGAGATGCTGGAAAACGCCGCGAGAGAGCTAAATCAAGCCATCAGTCGCCGGACCCAGCAGGAAGTGTTTTCCATTGCGCGAAAGGCGCTGACGGATCTCGCCTCAACGAGCCTGGAAGAACTCCTTGGCGAGGTGTTCACCCGCCGATTGCGCACAATGGACGGCAAAGCGAAAGAATGTCTCGGCGAAGCTCTCAAAACCGCCTCACAACCCGCCCTTGTTCGCAGCGCGTTTGACCTGCCTGAGGAACAACGCGCGGCGATACAAAATGCGCTCAACGAAACCTTCTCGGCTGAAATCCATGTCCACTTCGAGACTGCGCCGGATTTAGTCAGCGGGATCGAACTCTCCACGAATGGCCAAAAAGTGGCTTGGAGCATTGCGGATTACCTTACGTCGATGGAAAAGGGCGTTGGCGAACTCCTGAAAGAGAAGGGAAAACCCGAAGCCAAGGCCGAGCCTAAACCCGAAGCAAAGAGCCAATGAATATTGCTCCTGAAAGCTTGCAGAGCGTATTTGACAGTGCCTTCGCTGGAATAAGCCAAGTGAGGGGGACTTTCACGCCGCAACTTATCCCGCGCGAGGTGGGCACGATCACAAGCGTTTCCACAGGTATCGCTAGGGTTTCCGGCCTTCCCGGCGTTGGATTTGAGGAGTTAATAAAGTTTCCCGGCGGAGTGTTCGGCATCGCGTTCAATGTGGATGAGGACGAAATCGGTGTCGTGCTGCTCGGCGAATACTGGCATTTGCACGCAGGCGACGAGGTCGAGCGCACGGGGCGCGTCATGGATGTGGCCGTGGGTAACGGTTTACTGGGACGCGTTATCGATCCGCTCGGTCGGCCACTCGATGACAACGGGCCAGTGTCTGCCAGCAAACGCCTTCCCATCGAACGTCCCGCTGCGCAGATCATGGATCGCTCTCCTGTCACTGTACCGCTCCAAACCGGTATCAAGGTCATCGACGCACTCATTCCTATCGGCCGCGGCCAACGCGAATTGATTCTGGGTGATCGCCAGACAGGCAAAACCGCCATTGCGATCGACACAATCCTCAACCAGCGGGACCAAAATGTCGTCTGCGTCTATTGTGCTATCGGTCAGCGCGCTTCTGCCGTGGCGAAGGCCGTGGCCAACCTGCGCGATAAAGGCGCGATGGATTACACCGTGGTCGTTGTCGCCGAGGGCAACGATCCTCCTGGTCTTTCCTACATTGCCCCTTACGCCGCGACTAGCATTGCAGAGCACTTTATGGAAGCGGGGCGGGACGTGATGATTGTTTATGACGATCTCACGCAGCATGCGCGCGCTTATCGCGAGCTTTCCCTGCTGCTCCGTCGGCCACCCGGTCGTGAAGCATTCCCCGGCGACATCTTCTATATTCATTCGCGGATGTTGGAACGGGCAACGCATCTGCGCCACGAACTCGGTGGAGGCTCGCTCACCGCCCTGCCTGTCATCGAGACCGAAGCGCAGAACATTTCCGCCTACATTCCGACAAACCTGATTTCCATCACGGACGGACAAATCTACCTTTCGCCGTCGTTGTTTGAATTGGGCGTGATGCCCGCTGTCGATGTCGGAAAATCGGTTTCGCGCGTCGGTGGCAAGGCTCAGCGCGCGGTTTATCGTGCCGTAGCGGGCGATCTCAAGCTCGCCTACGCACAGTTTGAGGAACTCGAAACCTTTGCGCGGTTCGGTGCCCGCTTGGATGAAAATACGCGCAAAATCATTGAACACGGACGGCGAATTCGTGCCTGCCTTAAACAGCCGGAATTCGCGCCGGTGTCCGTCCCAGCACAGATTGCCGTCCTGCTGGCGTTGACTGCAGAGCTCTTCGACCCAGTGCCGTTGGATCAGATGACGAACGCCGAGCATGCCGTGCGTGAATCTGCGAGTCACATCCCCATGGAGGTGTGCGGGAGGTTTAAAACCGCGGCTAAATTGAGTGACGAGGATCGCAAAACAGTGATCGGAATCGCTCGCCAGTCACTCGTCCGCTTCCAGCCCAAACTGAAGCCCCCGGAAGCAAGCGCGGAGAAGCCATGAGCGCTACCCTATCAAGCTTGAGCCGGAAGATCGACAGTGCCAAAGATCTCCAATCCGTTGTCGGCACGATGAAAGCTTTGGCTGCATCGAGCATCGGTCAATATGAGAAATCGGTTCGTGCGTTGAGCGATTACTATCGAACCGTGGAGATGGGGTTGGGAGCATGCTTTCGGGAAAGCGGGCCAGCGGCTGTGATGGTGAAGAGGAAAGGACAAACCGATACGGGTGCGATCGGCGCCGTCGTTTTCGGTTCCGACCAAGGGTTGGTGGGCCAGTTTAACGAGGTGTTGGCCGATTATGCGATCAAGACCCTCGCAGCTCTGCCGGGCAAACCTCAAGTATGGGCTGTCGGGGAGCGCATTTATGCGCGTTTGGCGGATGCAGGACTGCCGCTGATGGGACTCTTCACCGTGCCGAATTCCGTCAAGGCCATCACCCCGCTCGTCGGGAAAATTCAAATGAAAAGCGAAGCTCATCGAGCCCACGGTGACTATGAGCGTCTTTACATCTTCCATAACCGCCCGCAGTCGGGGGCGCTCTATGAACCGGTAAGACAGCGGTTATTGCCGCTCGATGCCCAATGGCAACAAGGTCTGGCCGAAGTCCGCTGGCCAACAGGTAACTTGCCGGAGGTCATTCCCGGCGTCACCGGAACTCTGCGCGTTCTCATCCGCGAATATCTTTTCATCTCGCTCTTTCGGGCGTGTGCCGAATCTCTGGCAAGCGAGAACGCGAGCCGCCTGGCGGCAATGGAACGCGCTGAAAGAAACATCAACGAATTGCTGGAGAATCTCCACGGCACATTCCACCGATTACGGCAGAGTGGTATCGATGAGGAGCTTTTCGACGTGATCTCTGGCTTCGAGGCGATAGTGGGATCGCGACAGCGCTCAAGCCACGAGAAAAAGTTGACAGGAAGCGTTATGCCGTCTTTTCCTCACGATCCCTCAGCGTCGAATCCGCGTGTGTCCCACCAATAAAAAGATGTTCCCCTGCTATGGAGCCGGTGATGTCAAACAAAAAAGCGTCCTTAACGTCCCGGAATGAAACATTATGTTCATCGGACGCACTTCGCTGAAAGAATGTTCCCCCCGAACGCCCCTGCGGCGAGCAGTGCGGGGGGCTTGGGGGGCGCAAAGCCCCCCATCAAGCCGGTTCGGTCTTTACTGCCTGAGTCTGACAAATGCGCCGGGGACGTTCTCCGCCAGAACGCGCGAGGGTGACGAAGCACCTGCGGTCCAACCTGCTATCCAAGCGCCTTAAAAAAGGGCGGGTTATGATGACTTATGCGGAACGAGCGACGGAGACGAGCGGTCCAATCTAGCCGCCGGGCGTGCTTTCGCAGCCCAAGGGGGGAAACGGACGCGCGCCGTCCCCGTCGCAAAGTATCCCAGGGCAATCGGGTTCAGGCTTTGCTTGAACCGACCATTTTCAACCCGAGCTTTTGAGCAGAGCACTGCCCGGTCTTGATCCGCCAGAGATCAATGGCCAACCGCCGGGCAACCGCCACGATCGCACGTTTGCGAATTCTCGATCCGCTGGCTTCTTTAAGCTTCCGTATGGGATGGTATTCAGGTTGCCAAATCACCAAGCGCCATGCGGCTTCCACCAGATGGCACCTCACACGCGGGTTGCCGTGTTTGCTGATGGAACCTTGTTTGCGCTTGGTTCCAGAGGAGTTTTCGCTTGGACACAGTCCGGTGAAGCTGGCGATCTGCCGACGATTGTTGAAGCGGTGCCAGTCCATGATCTCACTCTCCAACTGTGCTGCGGTAAGCGCTCCGATCCCCTTGGGGATTTCCTGCCCTTTGCTGAGTTGCTCCACTTTCTTGGTCATGACGACTACTTCCGTCTCAAAGCTGACAGCCTTCGCTTGCCAAAAGCCGACCTGCTCGCGCAGCCATGACGGCAACATTGCAGAAAAAAGGATCCATCCGCGCGGTTTCCACCACCCCGTCGGAGCCCTGAAACCCTGCGTCAGCAACAGGCCGCGCCCACGCAATACACAGCGATTGCGCTCCTTGAGAATGCTGCCTCGCTGGCGAACCATACTCCGTCGCTGCTCTTCCTCTTCGCTTGGCACCCGTACTACCGAGAATGCGTTGGCGTTGCCGCGCAAATACCGATCCAGGCGGTCCGCCAATTCCCTGGCATCTCGTTTGTCGGTTTTCACGCGCTTGCCCCGCTCATCCCATCGCTGAGGTGCCACGACAATGTTGGCAACCCTCATTTTGATCAACGAACGATGTAACCCGTATCCACACGGGCCCGCCTCGTAACAGCTGTGTACCTCCGCCCCGCTGGAACGCAGTTCCTTGATCCAGTTGAGTGTACGATCCCAACTCATTTTCTGCGACGGTTGCGGAAGGCATCCACCTTCCTGTCTGCACACGGTGATCTGTGTGCTGTGGACGTCCAGTCCGAGTTTTATGATCCTCTTTTCCTTGGTATCTGCTATGGTTTTATCAGTTTTGGCTATGGTTTTCATACCGCTGACAAGATGGCACAGATTGGCCAACGTGTCGGCTACATGTCATCTAGCCGGGGAAGGCACGGAATTCATGATTGCCAGGCTGGTTGTGGAATCATAAAAGATTTTGCAACCTTTTGGTTTCTGCGCGGTTTAACCTGTTGCTCCCCAAATCCATCCCCTCCATTTATCTTATGCGTATTCCTCAATCTTGGTTTCTCCTTGTTGTTCTCACTGCGGTAAGTTTTCTGGGTAATTTTTCCGCCCGGGCGTTTGATTTGTCCAACGGCCTGATGGTTGCCGTGCCTGCTCCGAAGGGGCCACCCGCCCTCGACGGCTCAGATAAGGGCTGGGATCTCTCCGGAGCCGAGCCGGTGTGGATGTCCAACCAACTGGCCAAGGAATTGCATGGCTCGGTGGCGCTGAACTACGACGCTGATAATCTCTATGTTTATGCAAAGGCGAGCCTGCCGGGGCGCAAGCTCCTCAATCATAACGGCCCGGCGGATCCCTTCTGGGCTGGGGATTGTGTGGAACTGCGTCTTGTTTCCGATCCCTCGCTGCCTTATCCAGCAAGCAACGGCCATCCATTGATGCACTCCTCGAAGCAGGTTTGCCACATCGAGTTTTGGAAGGATACGAATGATGGAAAGGATTACATCAACATCCAATACGGCGGGATGCACGGCGGGGGCCAGGGGAAGGTATTCAATCCGCCCGGCAGCAAGATTGTGATTACTGAAACGGAAAACCAGTATGTCGTGCAGGTGGTGTTGCCGTGGTCCACATTGAATGTTCCCGATGGCAAGAATCCGTTCAAACCCGGAGCCCGTATGACGACGATTTTTGGGCTACACTGGCTGACGCCCACGCAGTTTTACTCTGTCAACGCAGTATATGCGCAAAATCCGGGCGATTTTGCCTTTCTCAATTGGCAGACATGGGGTCAGACAGAGTTCAGTGCCACGGGCAACCTGAAGCCGCGTCATGGCACGATGGAGGAGGCGCTGGCGACTTCGGCTTCGGCAGCGAAGTCGGAAGTAGGTGTGCCGATTACGGTGAATGTGCTGGAGGATGGAAAAATTTCGATCAATATTGTGGGCGAGAAGGGCGAGGTAATCCGCGACATCGTTGGCGGGCAACCGGTAAAAAAGGGCAAATACACGACTTATTGGGATGGGCGTGACCAATGGGGGTTTGCGCAGGCGCCTGGAAAATATCACTGGGCGGCATATTTTTCGCACGGGTTGAAGGTGCGGTTGACAGGGTTTGTGGGCTCGTCGGGCAATCCGCCATACCCAACGGATGACGGCAAGGGTGGCTGGGGTGGCGATCACGGATTGCCGACGGCGGTGGCGGCGGATGACAGCGGTATTTACCTGGGCTGGTCAGGCTGCGAGGCACAGCGGCAGATCGTAAAGCTTGATTACGCGGGCAACACCATCTGGCGGCAATCGCCCTTCGTTCAGGGCGGCGGCGGTGCGCTGCGCGCGATGGCTTCCAATGGCAAGTATCTCTTTGGGGTTTATAGCGGCGTCCGTTCGACGTTGACCCGCCTCGATCCGCAGACAGGGCTCTTTGCGCTGTTTGGGCAGGAAGTCGGCAAAGGAGGATCGGCTCCGTTTGGACCGACTGCGGACGCTGGTTTGACGGCGATCAAGGCCCCGGAAGGCAGCCTGCCCGCAGAAGGCGGAGTGAATGGCATGGGACGCACTCCCGCGCCGGAGGATGGGACGGCACCGGAATGTATGGGCTTGGCGGCGATGGCCAACGAAGTCTTTGTCTCGGTTTATTCGCAGAACATCATTCAAGTGATGGATGTCAATTCGGGCCTGCCAACACGCACGCTGAGTTGCCCGCGCCCGCGCGCACTGGCGCTTGACGCGAAGGGAAATCTCTATGCGGTGAGCTTTGGCACGGACGCAGCGGCGCAGGTGATTCGTTTCAATGGGGTGGAGGGGACGCCAACGCCTGTGGTGACCAGTGAACTCGTCGCTCCCGTGGGCGTGACGGTGGATGCGGCGGGGCAGATCAGCGTCACCGACGAAGGCGCAAGCCAGCAAATCAAGACGTTTTCGGCCGATGGCAAATTGGTCCGCACGTTAGGCAAGAAGGGTGGACGGCCTTGGGCGGGCGCTTATGATCCGACGAGCTACCGGGATCCTTCCCAAATCGCGGTGGACAAGCAGGGCGGGTTGCTCGTGGCTGAGTCGTCCATTCCAAAAATTTTCAACCGGATTGACAATGCTTCGGGCAAGACGCTGAACCGCTGGTTTGGCTGGCCGGGTTACGGGGTGTGCAATATCCCCGATACGGACGATCCGATGACCAATTACTTTTCGTATGAGCCAGAGGGTTTCGCGCGGGCGACCTCTGTGGACGGCAAGACCGGGTTGCCCGATGCCTATTGGGTTCCAAAGAAAGCCGGGATGGAAGCTGTTGGACCGATGTTCGCAGAGGATTTTCCCCTCGTGAAGGTGCTTGCCAATGGCCGCAAGTATTTCGTCGAGGACGCCAATCCGCACGCGGTTTGCTTGATTGACGGCGACAGCTTCCTGCCAGTGGGCAGTCTGGATGTCTTCAATCCGCATGAGCATCGGCAACCCAACGGGCAGCCATCCAAGGACCCGATCACTGTCTCGATGTGGATTGACAAGAATGGCGACCATAAGCAGCAACCCGAGGAGTTGACCACGATTGCGCAGGTGGACGGGAAACCGCTGCCGAATCTCACCAACCGGAGCAACTCGATGTGGTTGGATGAGAAGGGCAACGCCTTCATCATTACGGGGGTCAATAGCATCCTGAGAATTCCGGCGGAGGGCTTCGACAAGAACGGGGCCATTCTTTGGAATCCGGAGAAGGCTTCCTACGTTTTGCCGACGGTGATGCCAAGTCTGCTGACCCATGGCATTAGCGGACGGCAGGGCATGCCCGGCCTGCGCACCGACAGCCAAGGCAACATCTACGTCTGTCTCTCTTCTGTGGCACCGGCGTTGACCCCGAAACTTGCATCGCAAATTCAGGCGGCATTCCCGAATATTCCGCAATCGGCCTGGTTTGCCTATGCGACGCCGGAGTTGGCCAAGCAAAACAAGGAGGGTCTCGGCCATGCGGCGGAATCGAACATAGCAAAATTCGCAAAGTTTAGTCCCGACGGCAAGCTGCTCTGGACCGCAGGACGCAAGGCAACGGCGGCTCCAGGGCCGGGCGAGATGTATCATTTCTGGACGATCGGCGGTTTGGTTGGCGACAACTACATCACGGGTTGCAGCGAGTGGGGGCCGATTTACTTCTACACGTCCGACGGATTTTATGTGGATACGCTGATGAATGATCCCGCCACGCTGGCTCCGGCAGGGCCTTATACCTTCGGTAGCGAGAACTTCAGCGGTCAGGTGTATGCCTTCCCTAAACTGGGTAAAGTTTTCGCCTACGACCAAGGCGGCATTTACGCTGTGGACGGTTTCGATAAGAATCTCAAAGTGGACGGGGAAAAGCGGTTCAAGGGAACGGTTGTCCTCGACAAGGTTTACCAAGGGGCCATGCCGATATCGCAAGTCGCAGCCAGCCTCCAGATGGTGCCAATTTCTGGGGATATTGCGCAGGGTGCAACATGGAAACCGGCTCCCGTTGTGACGCTCATCCGCAACAATGGCCCGCTGGCCACAGCACAGATCAGTTACGATAGCACCAATCTCTACGCGAAGATTCACGTGGTGGACGACACGCCGCTGCAAAACGGTGGCAACGATCCAAGCGTGGTGTTTAAGAGCGGCGACGTGGTCGGGATTGATCTCGGCCCGACGGGCGAGCGCAATAAGCCGATTCTCGGCGATCTGCGCATCCTGGCGGCGAAGATGCAGGGTCAGAACCGGCTCATCGCCATGAAGCCGATTTCCAAGCAGGCAAAGCAACCGCAGCAATATTCCACGCAGGCATCGGGCACCAAGCCGTTCGATTTCGTGGGCGATATTCCCGGCGGCAAAGTGGTGTTGACCGCTGATGCCGATGGTAAGGGCTACACCGCGCTCTTTACAGTGCCGCGCAGCTTCCTGGAGTTCCCAATTGTGCCGGGAACACCGCTCAAGGGCGATATTGAAGTGCTGCTCTCGGGCATCAAGTCGCAGGGCTTGCAGGCGGCTTCACGCAACTGGCTCTACTCGGGCGGGCAGGTTCAGACCACCATGGTGGATGACATCCCGACGGAAGCGTGGCTCTATCCTCAGTTCTGGGGTGACATCACGGTGAAGTGATCTTGAGGTCAAGCCGATGAAGCAGCCTTCCCCGCCAGGGGAAGGCGGGAATGACGGAGAAAAAGCAGCCTCTTACGAGGCTGGAGGTGGGGCTATGAAAATTATTGAGCAACTTGGGGATTTCTCATCGGTTTAATCCATCGCCGACTAAACCCTCTGATGCGTTATATCTTATGCGTAATCCCCCCTGTTGGTTGTTTCTTGTTGTTCTTACTGCGGTAAGCTTTTTGGGTGATGTTTCCGCGCGAGCTTACGATCTGGCCAATGGCCTGATGGTTGCCGTTCCCGCGCCCGGCGGGCAGCAGCCGTCGCTGGATGGTTCTGACAAAGGCTGGGACCTCTCCGGGGCGGAGCCGCTTTGGATGTCCACCCAATTGGCCAAGCAAATGCACGCCAGCGTGGCGCTGAATTACGACGCCGACAATCTCTACGTTTATGCAAAGGTGAGCCTGCCGGGGCGCAAGATCGACAATCCCAACGGCCCGGCGGATTCCTTCTATTTTGGCGACAGCCTGGAGCTGCGTCTTTGCTCTGATCCGTCCCTGCCTTATCCGGCGAGCAACAACCATCCGGTGATGCATACCTCGAAGCAGGTTTGCCACACCGTGATGTGGAAGGACACGAATAACGGCAAGGATTACATCAGCATTCAGTATGGCGGCATGCACGGCGGGAGCCAGGGGCACGCGTTTAATCCGCCGGGCAGCAAGATCGTGATTACTGAGAGCGAGAATCAATATGTCGTGCAAGCTGTGATGCCTTGGTCGGCGCTCAATGTTCCAGACGGCAAAAATCCGTTCAAACCAGGTTCGCGCATGACGACGATTTTTGGGTTGCACTGGAAGACGCCAATACAGTTTTACTCAATCAATGCGGTGTATTCGCAAGATCCCGGTGATTTTGCGTTTCTCAATTGGCAGACTTGGGGCCAGACCGAGTTCAGTCCCACCGGGAATCTGAAACCGCGCCATGGCACGATGGAGGAGGCGCTGGCTGCGGCCGAAGCCGAGCCGGTGGGCGCGCCGATCACGCTTCATGTGCCGAAGGCGGGCAAGCTTTCGGTGAACATCGTGGGGGAGAATGGCGAGGTGATCCGGGATGTTGCCGGAGGGATGGAAGTCAAGCCGGGCAAGGTCACTGTTCATTGGGACGGGCACGACCAGTGGGGGTTTCCGCTCAAGCTGGGGAAGTATCACTGGAGCGCATATCTTTCCCATGGACTGAAGGCGCGCATGGTCGGGTTTGTCGGTTCCTCGGGAAATCCACCCTACCCCACCGAAGATGGCAAGGGCGGTTGGGGTGGGGATGAAGGACTACCCAGCGCCGTGACCGCGGATGAGAGCGGGATTTATTTTGGTTGGTCTGTCGCAGAGGCGCAGCGGCAGATTGTGAAGATCGACTACGCGGGCAACACGCTCTGGCGCAGATCGCCCAACATTCAGGGGGGCTTCGGCCTCGATGCGTTGGCCACCAACAGCAAATATCTTTACGGGGTTTATATCGACGAACATCCAGTGCTGACGCGGCTTGATCCGGCGACAGGGTTCTTTGCTTTGTTTGGAAACGGGGTGGGCAAGGGCGGAAGCGTGCCGATTGCGCCGGGGCCGGGGATCGTTCCTCCTCCCGGCAGCACCAACAGCAACGATTGGATCGTGCCGAGCCTCAACAAGGATCATGGCTTGGATCATTATGTCGTGCCGGAATGCGTCGGGCTGGCGGCAACGGCGACCGAGGTCTTCGCATCGGTCTATTCACAGAATATCATCCAAGTGCTCGATGCGGAAACGGGCCAGCCGACGCGCACCCTTCTCTGCCCTGCTCCACGCGGACTCGCGCTGGATGCGCAAGGCAATCTTTACGCCGTGATTTACGGGGTGAATCAGCCCTCGCAGGTCGTCCGTTTTGATGGTGTCCAGGGAACCGCGAAGCCGGTTGTCACCAGTGGGCTGGTCTCGCCATTGGGAGTGACCGTCGATGCTTCTGGCCAGATCAGCGTGACCGATGAAGGCGCAAGCCAGCAGATCAAGACGTTTGCACCAGACGGCAAGCTGGTCCGCGCGCTGGGCAAGGAGGGCGGGCGTCCCTTGGAGGGGACTTACGATCCGACGAGCTACCGGATTCCCACGGCGATTGTCGCCGACAAACAGGGCGGGCTCGTGGTGGCCGAATTTTCCACTCCGAAGCTGTTTGACCGGATTGATAACTCGACGGGCAAGACCCTTTCGCGCTGGTTCGGCTGGCCCAGTTACTATCTTCCGAATATCCCGGATTGCGACGACCCGTTCACCTGCTACTTCGCTTATGAGCCTCGCGGCTTTGCTCGTGCGACTGCGGCTCCGGGCAAGACCGGCTTACCCGACGCCTACTGGGACATCGTGGAAAATACCGACATCCCCGAAAGCCAAATGGGCGGCCTGCCTTACATCCAGCGGTTGGCCAATGGGCGCAAGTATGAGATCAGCGACGTGTGGCCGCATCTCGTCTATGCGATCGACGGCGACAAGATGCTTCCCGTCGGCTACATCAAGGTGCTCAACGCCAACGAAAAGCTGCGCGGCGTCATCTACAACCCGACGAAGCAAAATTCCATCGAGATATGGATTGACCGCAATGGCGACCATGTGGCCCAGCCCGAGGAGTTGACCAAGATCACCGAAATTGACGGCAAGCCGCTTCCCTGGATGCCCTCGGTGCATCGGGATTCCTGCCTGTGGATGGATGCGAAAGGCCACGCTTACATCCAGACCTATGATCACAGCATTCTGGAAATTCCCTCGGACGGCATCGCGGAGAACGGCTCGATTCAGTGGAATGCAGCCAAGGCCCACTATGTGGTCCCGGTCACCCTCCCCAATAGTGGCTTCGGCCTCGTGAGAGGGGTCCGCACCGACAGCAAGGGGAATGTCTATACCGTCATGAGCGCGACCCGTCCGGGACTGACGCCCGCGCTCGAAGCCAAGATCCAGAAGAATTTCCCAGACGTTCCGCGTTCGGAGTGGGGCGTTTACGCGACTCCCGAAATGGCGAAGCAAATGACGGAGGGCTTGGGCCATACCGCCGAGTCGAACATCGCCAAGTTCGCCAAATACAGTCCCAAAGGAAAATTGCTCTGGATGGCGGGGCGCAAGGCCACCGCTGCGGCGAGGCCCGGCGAGATCTATCACTTCTATACCATCGGCGGCATGGTCGGTGACAACTACGTGGCGGGTTGCAGCCAATGGGGAACGATCAGCTTCTACACCAGCGACGGATTCTACGTGGATACGATCATGAACGATCCCGCCACCCTGCCGCCAGCAGGCCCTTACACGTTCGGTGGCGAAACCATGGGCGGACGAGTCCAGGCTTTCGAGAAACTCGGCAAGGTCTTCGCTTACAACAACGGCGGCATCTACGCCATCGACGGCTTTGACAAGAACCTCAAGCTGACTGGGGAGCAGCGGATGCATGGCATCGTCGCACTGGACAAGATCTATGAGACCGCAGAGATGCCGAATCCCGTGACATCGAGTCTGCAAATCGTGCCAATCTCCGGCGATGTCTCCCAAGAGGCAACGTGGGCTTCCGTGCCGAAGTCCACTTTGATGCTGGGCAGCGCAACGCTCGCGACGGCGCAGGTCGGTTACGACAAGGAAAACCTCTACGCGAAATTCCATGTGGCGGATGACACGCCGCTGCAGAACGGCGGGGACGATCCGAGCGTGGTTTTCAAAAGCGGGGACGTAGTGGGGCTCGATCTCGGCCCGGCGGGTGACCGCAACAAGCCGATCCTCGGCGACCTGCGCATCCTGATGGCGAAGATGAAAGGACAGCCGCGCCTCATCGCCATGAAGCCGCTTTCCGGCCAGACGAAAAATCCGCAGACCTATTTCACCCCGTCCACAGGCACGAAGCCGTTCGACTTCGTGGGCGACATCCCCGGAGGCAAGATAGTTTTAACGCCAGATGCGGATGGCAGAGGCTATACGGCGCTGATGACCGTGCCGCGCAGCTTCCTCGAATTTTCCATCACTCCGGGCGCGCCGCTCAAGGGTGACGTGGAAGTGTTGCTCTCGGGGATGAAATCGCAGGGCTTGCAAGCGGTTTCCCGCAACTGGCTGTTCTCCGGCAAGCATTCGGAGACGACGATGACGGATGACCTTCCCACCGAAGCCTGGCTCTATCCGCAGTATTGGGGCGAAGTGCCGGTGAAGTAACCTTGGCTACCGAGGTAGATTGCCCCTGCAAGAGCGGGGGCACGGCTTACCTCTCCAGCTCAAAAAAGGAAAGGCACTCGGGCGCATCAAAACGGCCTCGACTTCCAGAAAGCCCCCTGCTCTGATCCCGGAAACCCCCCAGAAATGGACAACCGATGCTTTTTCCTGCGACTGCGGCAGTTTTCCAATTTCTGTTAGGATAAAGAATGAAACATCTCAGCCGCATTTTGCTCATTACACTGATCTTGCTCGGAGGCACGGTGTGCTTTGTAGTCTATGATCATGGGCAGCAGGTGCCGCGATTCTACAAGAACGCGCGGAAACTCCTCCAACCACTGAGCGGATCATATGAAAACGTCAAAATGGGACGATCTCACGATGACCCACCGATGATTATCCGGTTAGCTTCTGGGGAGTGGTATGCTGTAGTCTTAGAACATGACTGTTGTTCAGGCGCAGGTTTCGATGCAGTGATGATCAAGGATTCCAGCGGGTCCATTTATACGGCCGAAAAGAACTATTGTGGCTATGAGGGATTTCACATAGACGAATCACCAAAAGATGTTGAATCCTTGCGCAAGGCGCTCGAAAGTAATGGCTATAGAAAAGAATGACCTAACAAAACGCTGCACGCCGACAGCCCACGCGGCTTCTTGTTCCTTCGTTTCCCATGACAAAACCTTCAACCTGCTGCCACCTGCCGCTCCCCGGCTGCGGCTGAGCTTGGGGCGTTGAGCAGCATTCGCGTCACTATGAAATCAGCCGCAATCATTCTTCTGACGTTCGCGTTCTCTGTATTTGCTCTCCCTACACGCTTATCTGCCGCTGACACGCCTGACCCAAAGACGCTTTCTGCCGACCTCAATCGACTTGATTCTCTCATGCGGGTCTTCACGGAGACTCAAGCGCGCAACGACCAATTCGGAGACACATTTTGGCGTGCTTCCAAACGCCTCGCGGACAAGCGCGGCTCTGCAATCATCCACGCCGTCATGGCACGGTGCGAAAAGTGGCACGGCGAGGAAGGCATGATATTCATGCCGCTAGTTTCCTTAGTGCCACGCGAATCAGCTCTCAAAGTCCTCCATCAGTATGAAAGCTCCAAGCGTGAATCAGACCGGATTTGGGCTGGCGAGTTTATCACCGAGTTTGACATGTCAGATACGAAGGAAGCGGTGAAGAAATACTCTAAATCGAAACCATGACACATGGGCGCTCCAGCGAATGCCTCGGAAGGCATCGCTGAGCTTGAGTCTTTTATCGTTTTTGTGCCGTAGTTCACATGTGGAGCTTTGCTTTCAGCATCTTCATCACAAGTTCGCGATTGCGGCCCGTTTCCTTCGCGAGCGACTGATTAATCCTTTTACGCCAGCGCCTTCCCGGCCAACAATAATGCGCCCACGGGCACGATGTCTTCGCCCAATCCGGCCAGACGCACTTGGGGGCCGGGCACGAAGACGTCCATGACAAAGCGGGGCAGGGCCGCTGCGATGGCTGCGCGCCAGGGTTCGCCGATCAACGCCAGCCCGCCTCCGAGCACGATGACTTCCGGGTGAAAAAGTTGCGTCGCGTGGGAGAGCGCAAAGGCGAGGTCCTCGGCCGTTTCGTTGAGGATTTGTTGCGCACAGGGGCAGTTCTCGCGCAGGGCCGAAGCGAGCACGCGGGCTTCGCCGCCGTTCATGCCTGCCGCAAGACGCGCCAGGATGCTCCCCGGATGAAGCGCAGCCAGTTCGCGGACTTTTTTGTCCACGGCCCAGCCGGAACAACGGTCTTCCACCATCGTTCCCTGCTTGTCGAGCCGCACATGCCCGAGTTCGGATTCGCCCGGCTTTGCGCCGTGGTAGATTTTGCCATCCACGATGAGGCCGCCGCCGATGCCGCTGCCGGAGTTGGTGTAGAAGACCGGATTGAATCCGACTCCCGCGCCGCGTTGCGCCTCGCCGTAAGCGGCAACGTTGGAGTCGTTGTCCACCGCAACGGGCAGTCCGGTGAGTTTGCGCAGCCAGTCGCCAAACGGAAAATCGTTCCATCCTTCGACGTGATGGCAACAGCAGACCTGGCCGGTCTTCCAATCCACGGGACCACCATAACCGACACCGACTGCCGCCCAGCGGAACTGCGGCTGGAACTGCGCGATTGCGGCCTGGATTTGTTCGCGGATGCCCGCCCCGCCCCGAGCGCGGTCAACGCTCATGCGCTGGCGATCCAGGATGGCGCCGTCAGGGGTGCCGGTGACAAATTGCAGCTTGCTGCCGCCGATTTCGATGGCGAGGAGATTCATTGACCCGGAGCTTGTAAAAAAAGCCGGGCAACGTCAATGCGCGGGAGCGATCTCGAAGTGGATCGGCGCGGGCTGGATGGCTTCCTGCAGTTTCGCCTCGCACTCGTCAATGGCTTTCTGGGCTGCCGCGAGATTCGGTTGGTTATTCTCTTTGCTGGCGGAGCGCCACGGGGCGTTGAGTTGTCCTGGGCCCTGTCCCTCAAGCCGGTCAATGAGCGTCATGATTTTCACTGCGCGTTGACCCAGCGGGCCTTCGGTGACGGCTCCCATGTTCCAGCCCTGGGCCAGTTCCTTGTTGCTGAGGGTGGCGACGGGGGTGCCGTCCATGGAAACGCTGTATTGCCCGGCGGGCAGGCCGGAAACGGTCAGCATGTAACGGGAGAGGTCGCCGAATTCAGGCATCAGTTTGAGCACTGCCGCGCCGTTGACTCCCGGCAAGAGAGGCCAGGGGGAGCATTCGTCGAGCCGGGTGAAGGTAAGCTTGCCATCTTTGGCAACGCTATCGGTGATTTTGCAGCGCTTGGCGTCCACTACGGTGCCATCGGGCTTGAGGGTGGCAGAGCTGACTTCGGGGTCCGCGTTAAGCCCCTTGAGGATCGTCGCAGCCATGGTGTATTGACCGACCGGGCCGGGATGCACGCCATCGCCACCCAACTGGACGCCAACGGGTTTGCCTTCCCACGATTTCGCAAACGCCTGGAGGGTTTGCAGGTTGGGGACGTTGTTTTCCGGCTTCAGGAGACGGATTTGGGTCGCGAGGGTGTTGGCGTCATCGAGGGTCTTGTTGGGTCCCCACAGGGCGAGCAAGGGGTGGTATTGGTCCACCGTCAGCACGTTTTCTTTTTGGCCGAGTTCGTTGAGCGCGATGGTGAAAGGGTGGATGCGGCGGCAGCGGTCGCCCACCCAGGCGTTCATGAGGCTGCCATCGTTGACAGGGCTGGAGGAGATGAAGATGGGGCGGGCATTGAGAGCGCGGATGTTTTCCATCAGCTTTGTCATGCCGCCGATATAGCCCGCATAGCCATTGGCAGCGTCCGCTTGGGGGTTGTTGGCGTCGTTCATCCCCAGTTCGATGCTGACGATGGTTGGCTTCCAAGCGGCTACGTCGTAGTCGAAGCGGGCGAGGATGGCTCCGGTGTTGTTTCCGCTAATGCCGGAATTGCGGAAGTGCAGGTGAAGCTGCGGGTAGCGGGTGTGGAAGAAGGCTTCGATGTAGTTGGTGTGGAGGCGTTGGGCGGTAATGCTGTCGCCCGCCATCACCCAGGTGTCGTTGTCCTTGAGGGTAAAGGTCGGTTGGGCCGCGAAGGCCTGTCCCCAAATGGAAGCAAGAAGAAGGAGGAGGAGTGTCTTTTTCATCAAAGGTTAAACTCTCGGAAAGCGCAGAAGTTTCCAATTCTTTTCACAACCATCCCATAAGGCATGGCAAAGGAGAACCTCTTCATCCGCGTAAAGTCAGACACTGTGACCGGCGAGCAGTCCCTTCAGAAAGCTCTGACTCTTAAACCGAACGATGGCTGGGCACTGAAAAGGCGTCACCAGTATTGGAAAAAGGGCGTTTAGTGGCTGTTATCGCCTGACACCAGCGGCAGCGTAAGCAACGCCGAACCCGCCTCGGTGCCCGCCACGTTCTTCGTGCGGGCGAAGACGTGCAGGGCCTGCGTCTGAGCACGCACTTCGGCGGACAGTGAAAGCGTGGTCGCATACGTCTGCGCGTCAGGTTCCGGTGCGGTGGCGGCGAGCTTTTCCCACTTCCACTTTGACGGATCGCTGCGTCGGTCCGCGCGCAGCGTCATGTCGTGCAGCGGTTCCAGCGCATAGAAAAACTCCACCGGCGCGGTGTCGGACTTCACGGAGAATTTCCATCCGTCCTTCTCTTGCTCCAAAAGCACCGGTCCGATTTTCGGCTGCGTCCCCTTATGCTGAAGCTCACGGTCAAAGAACCGGATTGTCTGCGCAAAATTCCAGAACCCGTGACCTTGATTCGGCGCGATCAGAATCTGCTTCGGCTCCGGCAAAGCCTGATAATGCCGCGCCGTCTTCGTGATCGTGAAAGCCGAGTCGTTGCTTCCCACCAGATAAAGGATCGGCAGCGGCACGGAACGCCGGTTCAGCAGCACCTCGGAATCAAAACGGGACCGCCAGTCCTGCACCTGCTCCGGCGTGAATTGTTTCGGCGAGAGACTGTTGTAGCTCGGCTCGCCAATACCAAAGCCCGCCGAGTAAACCGTCGGTGCCACCGCCTTGATGCGCAGATCAATCGCTGCCAACAGCGACGAAAAAATCCCTCCATACGACGCCCCCGTCGCGCCGATGCGCGTGGCATCGACTTCGGGCCGCGCCGCCACCCAGGTGATTGCGCGCCTACCCGCCATCATCGCCTGATAAAAAAGACCGTCCCTCCAATCATTGCCCGACTGCATCCAGTCCTTGGAAAAATCCAGCGTGCCGAACGTCGAATAAGACGGCTCCGGTGCATCGGCTGCCAGTGGTCCGGCTTTGATCGCCGGATCGGGGTTCCACTCGAAATACATCACCGCATACCCCGCAGCCACCAAATCCCTCACCGCGTCCAAATAACGCGGATCGATGCGGCGCGGCGGACCAAAGCCACCCCCGCTGAATCCCGGGATCGCGGTGGGGTTGACCGGCTTGCCCGGTTCGCTCCCCGTCGGAAAACGCACATCGATCTTCGTGATCTCCCCAAACTTACCATGCGTCATCACGATTGCCGGCACCTTGTTCTTTGCGCTCGCCGAATAGGGAACCGCATACACGGCGTGAATGCGCATCGGCTGCCCCCCGTAGATGATGCTGGTGTAACGGAACTCCGTCCACTTCCAGCCCGTCTCTTTTTTCTCCTGCTGGATCGTCTCGGCGAACGGCAGGCCTTCTGGTTCGGCAAAATAATTTGCAGGCATCGGCGGAGGAACTGGCAACGGCTCCGCACGCGCCAATGCGACCAGACCGACTAACAACCCAACAAGAGATCGTCGTTTCATTTGGATATAAAGAATTTTACAACCCTATCATGGCGTGAGCGGGAAATAGTCAAGGAAAAGGCTCGAAAAGCTGGTTTACGCTGCCCCTCGGCAGAGGTGAAACTATCAACAATTCCAAGCCGTAGTCAGTTTCCCGTGTTACGGCAACTTTGTAATTTGATTCCAACGTATCTGATGCCGGTATTCGTCCCGGTGGCTGTGAATTCTTTTTAGAGGACAGCTTGTTCGAGAGCCCGTTGCATATCCTCTTTGCCCAACACTGCGCCAAGCATGGCCATGACATTCTCCGGCGGGGTGCCCACCTGAATGGCATGGGACGGCGCGGCGATATAGCCGCCATTTTCTCCCAATATCTCAACGAGGCGGCGACACTCGCGCTCCACTGTCGCGACATCGCCGTGCGGGAGCAGTTGCTGAACGCTGATGCCACCTTGGAAGCTGATTTGTTTTCCGTAGGCCTCTTTCAGGCGCGCGGGGTCCATCCCTTCCGCGTCGGTCTGAATCGCCTCAAGAATATCAATCCCTGCCTCGATCAAATCAGGAATGATATGAAACACCGCTCCATCCGTATGGAACATGCACTGGGCGTGCGGAGCCCGCTGACGCGCCTTTTCAATCAAACGGCGATGGAACGGCTGAATGACATCCCGATACGTCTGCGTGGACATCAAGAGTCCTGTTTGCCCCCCAAGGTCATCGCCAAAAAACACAATATCAATCAGGTCGCCGCAGTGGTTCAACACTGCATCCAGTTTGGTCTCTAGAAATGCCGTAATATGGGAGAGTGCCGCTCGCACCAAGTCTGGTTCGGCAGCCAGATTCAAAAAAGTTTCTTCGATGCCCGTCATCCACGAATACGTCTCAAACGGGTTGCCGCCAAAGATTTGGACAGCTTGCCGTCCTTCCGGGTTGGCTTGCAGGATGTCGCTCCGCAGACTCGAGTAGTCGAAATGCGTTGGATCGGGCCAGGGGTAATTGTCCAACATGGCGATATCCTCGACGCCAGCCAGCGGAAAGTCGGTGAACTCATCGTAAACGCCCCCGCCATAGTTGGCTGTTCTGGTCTTGATGCCCCATATCTCGGTTGTGAGATTGAGATCGGCCAGCGGCGGCAGAGGGCCAACATATCGAGTCTGGGCGATAATCTTGTCTGTCACGGCTTGGGCAAGCCGGTTCCAGTCGAATCCTTTGTCCCGCGCATAAGCCACGAGAATTGCCGTCATCTCCGGTGTCGGACCAAAACCCAAGCAGAACGGGACGCGATCCGGTTGCCGATGCGCCAGCGCGGTTCGGATTCTTTCCCGTGGCGTGACGCTCTTTGTGTCCTGAATATCCAAGTTCATGAGGGTGATTTTCCGCTGAGGTCTTTACTCCAAAACTGAGCACGTTCGTTACGCGGCAACATTAAAAATGTCACTCTCTATTTTTGCCGGACGGACTTATCCAAGGGCTTGGAATGCCTGGATGGCTTTATGCACGGAGGGGAAGAAGTTTTCCTGGCCGAGATCGCGCATGATGCCGCTGTGTTCGAGAATCTCTCTCAACGGACGATTGGCGCGGGCAATTTTCAAAATGACCCCTTGCTCGTGCAATTCTTTGATGAGGTTGCGGAGCGATTCGGCGGCGGTCACATCGATATCCGTGATAGCCTGGGCATCAATCAGGAACCAGCGGACCGGGGTTGGGCAGTGGGCGACGAGTTGGCGGACGTGTTCCACAAAGTGCCCGGCATTGGAAAAGAGCAACGGAGCGTAGAAGCGGTAGGCGATCAGGCCCGGAACGGTTTGCCCGGTGAGGTTCTCTCCGATGTCGTGGTATCCATGGCCGGGGACGGGTTGCAAAACGGCATCCACGGGACGGGAGATGCGGTGGATCAGGCCGATGAGGGAGATGGCGACGCCAAAGAGGATGCCAGGGATGACACCAGCCACCAGCACGCTGGCGGTGGTTGCGGCAGCCAGGAAGCTGGCGCGCGGGTAGTAGCGGTAGATGCGCCCCATCACATCGAATTCGACCAGGCTGAATCCGGCGGAGATCAAGATGGCTGCGAGGGCAACTTTGGGCAGCACGGCGATCATCGGCGTGAGAAACAGGATGAACAGGGCCAGCGCCGCGGCGGCGATAAAGCTCACCAGTTGGGTTTTGCCGCCCGTGGTGTCATTGACGGTGGTGCGGGCCTGGCTGCCGGTGACGGAGAAGCCGTGGAACAGGCTGGTGACTACGTCGGCCCAACCGAGGGCTGTTAATTCCTGGGTGGGGTCCACTTCATAGTCGTTTTTTTCGCCGAATGCGCGCGCCAGCAAAATGCACTCGGTGTAAGTCAAGAGGGCGATACTGAAGGCTGCGGGCAGGAGTCCGTGAATGTCCCGCATGGTCATTGTGGGGAAGGAAAAATCTGGGAGTCCGCCAGGGAAGGTGCCGACCACGACCACGCCTCGCGTTTCAAGGTCCAACGCCCAGGAGACGCCGGTTGCGATCAGGCAAACCATCAATGCACCCGGCGCTTTCGGCGCGAACCGCCGGAGCAGGAGCAGCAGGCAGAGAAGCAGACCGCCGAGGAGAATTGTGGGAAGATTCGTGAGGGGGAGTTTCCCTGCCAATTCGGAAAGCAGCGGGAAGAATTCCGTGCGGTGGAGAGGAATGCCGAAGAACGCGCTCAATTGGGAGGCCATGAGGATGAGCGCAGCGCCGGTCATGTAGCCCACAAGCACGGGTTTGGAGAGGAAATCCGCAACGGCTCCGAATTTGGCGCGTGCGCCGAGAAGCAGGAGGATACCGCTCAAAAAGGCGATGATCGCCGCAAAAGTAGCGGCTCGGTTAATATCACCGGCAGCCAAGGGAACGACGGCGCTGGCGATCAACAAGGTGATGGCGATGTCAGGGCCGACAATCACCTGGCGCGAACTGCCGAATAATGGATAGACAATCAGGGGAACCAGCGCCGCGTAGAGACCGTATTGGGGCGGGATGCCGATTAATCCGGCGTAGGCGATGACCGAGGGGATCATCACGATGGTCACGCTCAGACCGGCCAGGATGTCGGAGAGCAGCCATTGACGCTGGTAGCCTCGGAAGAGCGCGAGCCCTGGAAACAAGCGTGTCAGGAGGCTGCTGGAGGGGGATGCTTTGTTCATTTTGAGAGAAATACCGCCAAGGCTACGTGGACTGCGTTGTCTTGATTTTCCCAGCTTTAATGGCTTTCAAGAAGAGCGCATAATCGCTCGTTACCTGATCGGCATAGGCGATGGCGAACACCGCAATCGCCTTGTCGAGCTTGTTGGAATTACCGCAGTAGGCGGAGAGCGCGATGGCGTCGCCGGTGCGCGCGTGCGCTTTTGCCAGGGCCTCTCCGCAAACACTGGCGTATTCGGCCAGGACGTCGCCTTTCAAGTCACCGGGGTCAAGCGATGCCTTGTGATCGGCCAATTGCCGCACGAGATAGGGAGCGCCATCAATCGTGGTCCAGCCGAGGAAGGGATCGCTCGCGGTCTGCAAGCGCTGCTGCCCTTGCGCCACGCGCTTGCCCTGGTGTTCCGTGACAGATGTGGGAAGATAGGGCGCGTAGCAGGAGTGGAGTTCCTCTTTGATTTGCAGGAACATTGGGTCTTGAGGTCCCGTTCCGAAGAGGAGCACGACGTAATCGCGCGTCCCGACGCTGCCGGTTCCGACGACCTTGAAGGCGACATCGTGCGGACGATATGCATCGAAAACCAGTTGCCGGTTGGCTCCGAGCGTCTCGCGATAGGCGGTGAGCGAATGCAGGACTTGCTTGCGGACTTGTGCAGAGACGTGGTCCAGCACCGGCGCTTTCCCGTGGAAAACCGGCCACGATTCGCCGTTGGATTCGGTCAGTTTCTTGAGCGTCTTCGCCGGAGTGGCGCGCTCCGCATTGTGCAGAAGCTGACGCACGACACCGGTGCAGGACTCGCGTCGGATCTCGAATTTCGCGAGTTCGATCACCGGCATGCGCGCGAACCGTTGAAGCGACTTGCGGTAGTAGGCCGTGAGCGCCAACACGGCGTCGCCGCAGACCGAATCCGAATCGCCCGCTTCGCGTCCAGCAAGGATCACGCTGGCGGCCAGCCGCTTGAGGTCCCATTCCCACGGGCCGGGCATGGTTTCATCGAAGTCGTTGATGTCGAAGACTAGGTGGCCGTCGGGCGCGGCGAAGGCTCCGAGGTTCCGCATATGCGCGTCTCCGCACAATTGCACGGACAGGCCGGTGACAGGCAAGGTGGCAAGGTCCGCAGCCATGAGAGGAGCCGTTCCGCGAAAGAACGTGAAGGGAGAAACCGCCATCCGCCCCATCTTGACGGGGATCAGCTTCGGCAAACGGCCTTTGTTAAAGTCGCGGAGCATGGCGACGATGTCCTTCCGACTGCGAAGACTGGGCCAGGCACCTTGCTCGGCGCGGGATAAACGCTCCCGGAGTTTCACTCCATTCTCACGCCGTTTCGCGGAAGACAACCAACGGGGTTGCACCGAAAGGGGGGATCGAAGGGCCATATCCAGTGAAAATACCGCTTTGCGCGGCGTTATTCCAGCAAAAGCGAGCCGTGTGCAGGGAGGATGGACAATCCCGGCAAAGCATCCTAATTTTATGCTCTTTGACTCCGAAATGGGAGTCCTTTTCCCTCCAAACACTATGTCCCTTTTTCCCCAAGAATTGATCCACGTTGTGGATACCCGCCCAATTGTCCGCGCAGTAGCCAGCCAGTCCTTTAACGACGATTGCGGGCGTCCGCTTATGGACGGAGGACGCGTAATCGGAACCCTCCACGAGAGCACCGATGCGACTTGCTGCTTTTTAGAGGAGATTGCGCCCGCCGATCTCTCCGCCTCGCGCGAGGAACAGACACTCAGTGTTTTTGAATCCATCGAGCGCGCGCTCTGTGCGCAGGGGATGACGTTTTGGCACCTCGTGCGCACTTGGCTTTATCTGAATAACATTCTCGATTGGTATGACGCCTTCAATGGGGTGCGTACGCCGTTTTTGAAATCGCGCGGCACCTTCGGAGGCCTTGTCCCAGCCAGCACGGGCATCGGCATCGCCAACCGCTTCGGCGCGGCGCTGGTGGCCGGGGCGATTGCCATCAAGCCCAACGGGGCGAGCGTGCGGGAGGTGGCTTCGCCGCTGCAATGCCCGGCTCTGGATTACAAGAGTTCCTTCAGCCGTGCGGTGGAAGTCGAGCACGGTGGACGACGGGAACTCTACATTTCCGGCACGGCCAGCATCGAACCGGGAGGCAAGACCGCGCACGTGGGCGATACGAAAGCACAAATCGATCTGACGATGGAGGTGGTTGCAGCCATCCTTAAATCCCGCCAGATGGACTGGAGTCACACCACGCGGGCCATCGCCTACCTCAAGGATGCCGGGGACGCACCGCTCTTCGCGCAATACCTGCGGCAGCACGGGCTTGAAAAGATGCCGCTGACGTGGATGCACGCCGACGTCTGCCGCGACGATCTTCTTTTTGAAATCGAATTGGATGCTGTAGCAACCAATAAATTCTCATAAAACGCCCACGAAAGATAATGAAAACCCAACATGCGATGTTTGATGCAACGCTGATCGAGTCGATGCCGCGCTTGCGACAGAAGCTGGCCACGGCGACCGGGCCGCTGCTTCACTATTGGCAATGGATGCAACATGCCGCGCGCCATGCGCCAGAACGCTATGCCTGGTATCAGCCCTTCTGCGCAATGGTGACCGAAGATGCGGCGTTTCTGGAAGAGGCACGGCGCGCGGTGCTCCGCTTTATGACGCAATTGCCCGCGCAAGACTGCATTTCCCTAGTGCAATACCACCATTGGGCGGCGGCGGCACCGGTTGGACGGTGGAGCATCTTGTATGATTGGGTCGCCGAGCGGGCGCCGTTCACCGCGCAGGAGCATCGCCAAGTGCGCGAGGCGCTGCTCGATTACGGAATCAAGCACATCCTCCCGGCTTTGCAGACCAAGTCCCGGCTTGACGATAACAATCAGGTTTTGTCATTGGCGCTGTCGGCAACGGCGCTGGGCTGGGTCTTTGGTCGCCACGGGTCCGATCCTCTCGCGGAAGCGTTGCTCGACTATGGTCTGGAGCGCCTGCATATCCTCATGGATGCAATTCCGGAGGGCGGCTACAGCGGCGAGGGCAGCTCTTATATGCTCCAAATTTTCGGACCCGGCATGGTCTTTAGCGCCAAGTTGCTGGAGGAGATCACCGGAACCCCCTGGATGAAGCGTCCGGCGTCGAAGACCGGTGCATCTGTGGAAGACATTCTGCGCATGTGTGCCCGGGAGTATTCGCCGGGCGGCCTGTGCCTGCCCTGGGATCACCACGGCTACACGCCGGCGGGGAATCTTTTCCTGCCTGTGGTCCTGGCCGCAGAGACCGGGGAATCACAATGGCTGGATCTGCCGCGCCGGTTGGGCACCTGGAGTGTGGAACTGAATACCATGTGGGGGTATGATGACAAAGTCTGGGCGCTTCTCTGGTGGCCGGATGATTCGGCACCGGTGGAACAGTCGCCCTTCACGAATTGGATGGTGCCCGAGGTCGCCGGGGGATTGATCGCCGATGCCACCGGCCTTTCCGTCGTGCAGGCGTGGGATCGCTGCGGGAATACCGGCCTCTCGACCAGCCGCTGCCATGTCAATCCAAATACCGTGTTGATGGAAGCCTTCGGTTCGCCACTGACCATGGACGGACATACGAAACCCGGCAGCGCACTGCGGTTCCCGGGTTGCCAACAGGTGGTGCATTATTTTGGGACTCCACGGGAGTCGGATTGGAGTGAGGGGGCTCTGGGCGCGCATTCCTGCCTGCTCGTCGATGACCGGGCAGACTACATCAGCTCCACCTCGGTGACCGGGGAAGGGCTGTGCTTGGTCGATCTGCCGGGCCTTCGCGCAGTCTCTGCAGACGCCACGGCTTTCTATGTGGACGGGTGGAAAGATGTGCGCCGTGTGATTCGCACCACCATTTTGCTCGATGACTCCCGCGTGCTCATCACGGACCGGGCGGAGTTCGCGCAGGCCCATGAAGTCAGCACGCGTTTTTATCTGCGCCCGCAAGCGGTTGGCACTAGCGATGAAGTCCTACTGGAGACGCCCGAGGGGGTGCGGGCCACCTTCCGACCGGTGGGCAGCCCGGAAATTTCGGTGACTAGCGTACCGGGATTTCCAACCACGCTGGAGGAAGCCAGCGCAAGAGTTGATTTCTGCTACACGCCTGCCGCGACGCATCAGTTGGCAACGGTAGTGGATGTGGAGAATACGCGGCGTGATCTCGACTTCTTGGATGAGACGTGGTGGTTTTGCGCGGACGGGGAAAAAGTTGGGGTCGAAGAGGGATGGGGGCAGCAACCCGCCGACTGGTGGCGGGAGAAGCCACGCATTCCTGTGAGCGATCCGTGGGTCGCCTACGGCGGAGATCCGATGGCGACGGTGGGCTGGTATGCCGTGCTCTTCCGCAGCGATGCCGAGCCGCGCCCGACCCATATCAAACTCCATCGAACGACGAGCGCCTATCACGCATGGCTCGATGGGCGGGCATTGGCATTGGAAGGCAACGGCTTGACCGGATGGCAGGCAGTGCTTCCGGCAGACTTGTCGCTGGGCGAACACCTGCTGGTGGTGCGTGCCGAGTATGATTGGCCAAGCACGTTTTGGGGTAAGCCGACGGCGCAGCAAGCGCAGGAGCCCACTGGGTTGCCCGCGCTGCCAACGCTGCTGTCATCTTGCTGGATGCGGCTTCCAGATGGCGCGCTGTTGCTCTTCGATAACCATGAAAGCGCCCATCGCGCGTGGGAAAAATGGCGGAGCGATGCGCGGCATGCGCGGCTGACAGCCTCCCTCCAATGGACTGTGGCGGATGCGACTTTCTTGCAACATGCCGGGCAACTGCTGCTGAATGCAGAGACGCCCTGCACGCTCGCGCGCATTGCGGATCGTGTGATCGTGTCGGGATTGGCTGACGGCTCCTCGGCCACCGTGTATCTGGACGGGGCGCTGCTGCGGTTGACCAAGGCGGGAGTGCTGCGCGCGCGCTTGCACGGTGCCACAGATCGGCAGGTGACGCTGGTTGTAACCGGCGCGCTGGCGGCTCTCACTATGGATGCGGGCGCGGGGGCAATCCAGATTGCGCCGGGCGAATACCGTTTGTCGTCCGTGTCAACAAAACAGGACGCTCTCTCGTCGGCTGCCACCATGCTGGCACTGGCTGACGATCCCGCCGCAGGCGCGTTATCCGGCCTGTTAGCAGGGCTGACCTCATCGGAGTGGAAGGTGCGCAGCGCAGCGGCATGGGGCTTGGCCCGACGCGGCACGGCAGATGCGGTGCCCGACTTGCTGACGGCGCTGGCACGGGAAAACCCGGCAGAGATTTATCCGGAACCGGCAGAGGTGGATGTCGAAGTTTTGGTCTTCATCGCGGACCCGCGCGTGCCGACGGGTGAAGCGCCCACATCCGAACGCATTGCGAAACGCTGGCGGGTGCGGATGCAGATCATCGAGTCTCTGGGCCTGCTGCGCGATCCACGCGCCGTCCCGGCGCTGAGCGCGATCCTGGCAGCCTGCACCGAGCCGTATCCCATCCTGGCAGCCGCTGCGCGGGCGTTGGGGCGGATCGGCGATCCCGCTACGATCCCGGTAGTCGCAAAAACCTGCACCTACTACGAAGCCTGCACCTATCTTGCTGCCCGCGATGCCTATCGAGCGCTGGCCGGGCGGGCGTGGCGCGCGGAAGAAAATCCGTGACATCGTCGGTGCCCGAAAAATACACAGATTCAAGGCTTGGCCAAGGTTAAGAAATACTAATTCCGTATGGGTTTTTCATTCAGATGGAAAACACTTTTTTTCAGAAGATATTGGCGTAAAATTACAGACATAGCTGTGCTTACCAATCGGTTCCTTCTCCTCTTCCCGGTTCGTCGTCTTTGGCTGCCGGGCCAAGCAGATGAAAACCCTCCTCATTTTTGCGATCCTTCTCAGTGCCGCCCTTTCTCCTGTGGCTGCGGTGCAATGGGTGGCGCCGTTTGAAGAGAGACCGGACGCGGAAGCTACGCCAGTGGCGCCGGGAAAGATTGACGCGTTGGTGCTCGGGCAACTGCAACGCTTCGGGATTCAACCGGCCCATCCCTGCTCCGACGCGGTTTTCCTGCGGCGGGTTTATCTCGATGTCATCGGGACACTGCCCACGGCGGAGGAGGCGAAAGCGTTTCTCGACGACAAGGCCCCCAACAAGCGCGCCACGCTGATCGACCGGTTGTTGGAGCGGGACGAGTTCGCCGACTATTGGGGGATGAAATGGGGCGATCTGCTGCGCGTGAAGGCAGAGTTTCCCGTGAATCTCTGGCCTAATGCAGCGCAGGCGTATGACCGCTGGATTCGGACCGCCATCAAGCAGAACATGCCCTACTCGCGTTTTGCTTGGGAGATTTTGACGGCAAACGGCAGCAATTTCCGGTCTCCACCGGTGAATTTCTATCGTTCGGCGGGGAGCAAGGACCCAAAGGCGATTGCGCAAGCGGTAGCGCTGACGTTCATGGGAGAGCGGACCGGGAACTGGCCGCCGGAAAAGTTGGCAGGGATGGCGGCGTTCTTTTCGCGGATCGGCTTCAAGAACACCGGCGAGTGGAAGGAGGAGATTGTTTACTTCAACGGAATCGACGACAGCCGCGCGAAGAAGGAGATGGCGACGTTCCCGGATGGAACATCCGTGCGGCTTGCCGCGGACAAGGACCCGCGCGAGGTGTTCGCCAACTGGCTCGTCTCGTCCGAGAACTCGCCCTTTGCGCACAATGCGGTGAACCGCGTCTGGTACTGGTTGCTGGGCCGGGGAATTATTCAGGAGCCCGATGACAGCCGGGAGGACAATCCCCCGAGCAATCCGGAACTGCTCGGTTATCTGGCGCAGGAACTGGTGTCGGCCCATTACGATCTCAAGCACCTTTACCGGCTGATCCTGAATTCGCGGACGTATCAGCTCTCCTGCATTCCCACGACGCCCAATCCCGAAGCCGAGATCAATTTCGCCTTCTACCCCGTGCGGCGTCTGGATGCCGAGGTGCTCATTGACGCGCTCGACCAGATCACCGGCTCCACCGAGGAATACTCCAGCATGATTCCCGAGCCCTTTACATGGGTGCCGGAGGATAAACGCTCAATCGCCCTGCCGGACGGGAGCATCAGCAGTTCGTTTCTGGAACTCTACGGGCGACCTCCGCGCGATACGGGGGTGCTTTCCGAGCGCAACAACCACTCCACAGCAGCGCAGCGCCTGCACCTACTGAACTCCAGCCATATCCAGTTAAAGATTGTAAAGAGCGAAAAATTGCGGGCGCTGTTCAACGCCGGTCCACTGCCCAAGGACGGGGCTGCGGAAATCTATCTGACGGTCCTTTCGCGCTACCCCACGACGGAGGAGTTGCTGGCGCTGAGGACGTATGCCAACTCCAGCGAAGCTCGGGGTGGGCAGGTCATGCAGGATCTAACGTGGGCGCTCATCAACAGCGCTGAATTTCTTTACCGCCATTAAAACTATGAATACAAATCCTCTCTTGAATCGATTTGGCGAACCGGTATCACGACGGCACATCCTGCGCACCGGGGCGCTGGCAGCCGCCGGTATGTTGCTTGGAAGGAAACTGAGTTTCGCCGCATCAACGGCAGCAAACGCCCCGCTGCCGCAAGCGAAGGCTAAGGCGGTGATCCAGATCTGGCTATGGGGCGGGCCTCCGCATCTCGATACGTTTGATCCAAAGCCGGATGCGGGCTATGACTACTGCGGGCCGCTGAACAAGCCGATCAAGACCAACGTGGATGGGATCATGATCAGCGAGTTGATGCCCGAGCTGGCCAAGCACGCTGATAAATATTCGATCATCCGTAGTATGACGCATAGCAACAATGGGCACGAGACGGCGGCCTACATGGTCCAAACCGGACACGCCGATGGGGATCGCCTGGTGTATCCGTCCGCGGGGGCGGTTGTCTCGCTGTTGAAGGGATACGACACGGGATATGTCGGGCTGGTGCCTCCCTACATTGTTCTGACGGAATCCCAAGGGCGGTTTTCCGAAGCTGGTTTCCTTGGTCCGCGCTACAAGCCTTTCGCCACGGGAGGCGATCCCGCGCGGCAACCTTTCGCTGTTCAGGGGATTGTCGCGGAAGGCATTTCGAGCCGTCGACAGAAGGAACGGAGGGAATTGCTCCACAACCTCGACGCTCTGGGACACGCGATCAAGGGCGCTCCGCAGATGGTGGAATTCTACCAGAGCGAGGAGGCAGCTTATGACATGATTTTGGGCGAGGGTTCCAAAATCTTCGATCTGGCGGATGAAGGCCCCGGGATGCGGGAATGGTATGGCAACAATACGTTCGGACAATCGTGCCTGGCAGCGCGACGGCTGGTGGAGCGTGGGGTGAAGTTTATAACGATCAACTACAAGGGCGGCTGGGACACCCACAAGGAGAACTTCCCGACCATGCGCAGGCGGTTGCCGGAGCTGGACAAAGGGATGGCGGCGCTGCTGCAAGACCTCTCCTCACGCGGTCTGCTCGACAGCACGATTGTTTGGTGCAGCGGCGAGTTTGGCAGAACGCCGAAAGTCCAATGGGAGGCTCCGTGGAACGGCGGACGCGGGCATTGGGGAAAGGTTTTTTCCTCCGTGGTCGCCGGAGGTGGATTCCGAGGCGGGCATATAGTGGGGGCGTCGGACGCGAAAGGCGAGGAGGTCAAAGAGCGCCCGGTTTATCCCTGGGACTTGATCGGGAGCATGTATGAATTGCTCGGAATTGATCCTGACAGCACATTCCCGCGCGTGAGCGAAGGCAACGTGCGGTTGACGCAAGCAATTACCGAGGAGATCAAGTCGGGTGGACGCCTCAGGGAGATCATGTAAAAGGCGCATGAAGACACATCCGCTTTCATCTTTTGCAAGAACCGTGATGCTCTGCCTGGCGGTCCATGCGGGGGTGACTGCGCTCCACGCCCAGCAAGGAAAACCACCGCGCATCGGCTACATTTTCCCGGCGGGCGTTCAACGCGGCACAACTTGTGAGATGGTTGTTGGCGGGGAATTTCTGGAAGGCGCCAAGGAAATGCTTGTCGGCGGCGATGGGATCAAGGTGACGATGCTCCAATACAAAAAACCGCTTCCGGGGAAGCGGGCAAATGAATTGCGCGAATACCTTCAGGAAGCGCGGAAAAAGTTCATGGAATCCAAGGAAAAGCCCGCTGGAGGAATGGAACGATTCAACCGCGCCGAGGTGATCGCCAGCATCCTCAAGGAGGCGGGGGCGACGGATGAGGAAATCACCGCCTTCGAGGAGATGCGGAAGCAAAATGCTGATCCCAAACGTCAGCAGAACTTGCAAATCGCCGAAACCGTGACGCTCAAAATCGAGGTCGCCGCCAATGCGCCGCCCGGACCGCGGGAGATGCGGCTATTGAGCCCAGCGGGCGCGTCGAATCCCCTCTCCTTCTGCATCGGGAGCCTACCGGAAGAGCGCAAGATTGAACCGCTTGGCAAGACGGTAGAGACCGCGATGCGATTGCCTCTACCCAGTGTCATCAACGGCCAGATTTTGCCGGGCGGGGTCGATCATTACGCGTTCCAAGCCCGGCGTGGAGCGTACCTTGTGGTTGCCGTTCAGGCGCGCGATTTGATTCCTTATCTTGCCGATGCGGTTCCCGGATGGTTTCAGCCAGTCGCGGCGCTCTACGACGCGAAAGGAAAGGAAGTCGGCTATGCCAACAACTTCCGTTTCAGCCCGGACCCGGTTCTTTGCTGCGAGGTGCCGGAGGATGGCATGTATCTTCTTGAAATCCGGGATGCGCTCTACCGGGGCCGCGAGGATTTTGTGTACCGAATCACCGTGGGTGAAGTCCCGTTCGTAACGGGGATTTTTCCGCTGGGAGGGCGGGTGCGGTTTTCCAACGTGGTCAATGTGACGGGATGGAATCTTATCCAAACGCGGGTCATTCTGAATCCGGCAGACACGGAAGGGATTCACCCGATTGTGAATCTCAGCAACGGGCTGATTGTGGGCGGCGCGGAGTTCGCGAGCGATGCTCTGCCGGAGGTGATGGAGCAGGAACCAAACAATGAGCCGATGCAAGCCCAGCGAGTGGTGCTGCCGGTGATTGTGAATGGACACATTGATGCGCCGGGCGACATTGATGTCTTCGCGTTTGTGTGTGGCCCCGGAGCAAAGGTTGTGGCGGAAGTCACCGCGCGGAGGCTCAACTCGCCGCTGGATTCCTGGCTCAAGGTCACGGACGCGACCGGACGCCAGATCGCTTTTAACGATGACCGCGAGGACAAGGGCGCGCCGTTGTTGACGCATCAAGCCGATTCCTACCTGACCTTCACCGCACCGACTGGCGGGCTTTACTATCTCACCATCGGCGATGCTCAGCGGAAGGGAGGCCCGGAGTATGCCTATCGGTTGCGAATCAGCGCGCCGCGCCCGGACTATGCTTTGCGCCTCGCTCCCTCCTGCCTCAACGTGCGGCCCGGCGACACCGTGCCGGTGACGGTGTATGCGTTGCGCAGGGACGGATTCGCGGGCGACATCACGCTGCATCTCAAGGGCGCGCCTGCGGGAGTTGTGATGAGTGGCGGCGTCATTCCTGGGGAGCAGGACAAGGTCCGCGCCACCCTGACCTTTCCGATGGATCTTGGGGGCAAGCCGCTAAACCTCGCGCTGGAAGGGCATGCGATTGCTGAAGGCCGCGACGTCATCCACCCCGTGGTTCCGGCGGACGATATGTTGCAGGCATTTGTGTATCATCATCTCGTGCCAGCCAACGAGTTGCTTGCGGTGCTGGCCGGCTCGCCGCGCGGCAGGCCTCCCATGAGCGTCGTCGGTTCAGAGGCAAAGCTGCCAGTAGGCGGCACCGGAAAGGTGGGACTTGCAACTCCTGGGCGGTCGCCGTTTGCCGTGGGCGAGTTGATTCAGTTGCAGTTGAAAGAGGCGCCGGAAGGTATCAGCATTGAAGGCGATCCCGTAATCCAAAACGGGGTGGTCGAGATTTCCTTCCGAACGGATACTTCCAAGGTGAAACCTGGATTAAGAGGGAATCTGATTGTCGAAGGTTTCGCCGAAAAAACGATGCCTGCGCAGGATGGAAAACCCCCGGAAAAGAAGCGCTGGTCGATTGGTTATCTGCCAGCGATTCCCTTCAAGGTGGTCGAGCATTAGTGCGAGAGTCAATGTTGCGTCTTGAAATCGAAGCGGCCCCAGTATTGCGGGGTAAGTTCGGCTTCGCTGGGGATATCGGAGACGATGCCGCTTGCTTTGTTGCTCCAATAGATACGCTGGAGGGTCTGACTGCCGTTGCCGCGAAGCAGGCCGATGTCGCCGCGAATGCTCTGGCCGGAAGCCGGGGTGAGACCGAGGGTCGCGAGAGGAATGGAGAACTCGAAAACGCTGGTTTGCGTTTTGTCCTTTTCATTCGTCACGATGGCGTTCGCGAGGACGACCTGATCGCTCACATCGTCCACCCGGTCGAACTTGATCGTGCGCATTGGCGAACTAAACTGCACCGGTTCGGTCTTTGTGCCGGGAGCGACGGGGCGGTAGAGGACGGCGACGGTTTTGTTTTTCACGCGGGTGACGAGGAGGCGCAAGTCCCCGGCGACGGCTTGCTTGCGATCGGGATTCGCCTGCGCGTCGGTGCCGAGCATCAAGTCGAGCGCGCCGCCTGTCTTGAAGAGGTTTTGCAAGGACTCGCCAGTGTTGGACAGCAGCTTGGGATCATCCGTTTTAAAGGCGGCATACAGTCGGTCTCCAGCGATGGCAACAGCGGCTTCGGTTTGTACCATCTTGCGGCCCCAGTTGCCCACCTGCATGCTGCGTTTGTCAATGACCGCCCACGCGGCTCCAGTCCAGTCGTCCAGTTTTCCATCCACGGTTGGCGGAACGGAACGGAGTGCCACCGCGAGTTCACGCGGCGCTTCTGCGGCGTGACGCTGGACTTCGTTTTGCACGAAAGCCGCCTGCGCGGTTTTGAGCATGGCGGCATCCACTTTGATTTCGCTATTGGGCAACCGGCGCACGCCTTCGAGCCCTTCGATACGCAGAATGCTGCCATTTCCGCCGAGATAAATTTGCCCGTCGCTCGTCTGGGAAAGCGTGGGCCAGAAGGATTCCTCCTGGAGGCTGTAATCCGCCATGGACATGCCGCGACGGGCTTCCGGGGCATTCCATGCGGAAGTGCGCGAGTCCTTGAACAAGGTGGCGACGAACAGGCCGTCGGTGGTAAAGAAATAGACCGTGCCCTTGTTGGCATTGATGGCCCACAACTCGCCTGCATCTGAACCGCGCGGCATTACTGGATTGCCGAGCAGCCGCGTGGTGCCGATGAGTTCGCCGGGGAACTCTGGAAGCGGTGCGTGGTGCGAGGCGTGCAATCCCGGCCAGAGGCTCGGATAACTCCACATGGGCACGCCGTTGCGCACCCCGCCGATGGCGGAGCGATTGAACGGTTGCGGCGCGGTGGTGAGGACGCTCCAACCGTTCTCGAACGCGAGCACTTGGCCGCCGCCAGAAGAAGCGGGGGATTGTCCTCCCGTTGCGATCACTTCGCTCTTGGCTGCGTCGTAAAGCGGAATGCCCTGCGCCGTGAAGCTGGTGGGTTTGAAGCGCAACGCCTGATTGCCGACTGTGGCGATGACAAACGAAAGATCGGGCAGCACGCTGACGCCGCTGACCGAGGCCTGGCCCTTGGTGCTCTCCGCAGCGGGCTTGAGAATGGTGACTTCCTCGGGCTGCATCAAGCCGTCACCCGAGGTGTCCGACCAGACGAAGAGGAGGTTGTCTTTCTCCACGTTTGCGTCCGCCGGAATCCGCGCCCGGAAGGCGTCGGTGGCAAATTCCTCTGGGAACTTCCCGTTGCGATCCTTCACGTTGCCAAATGCGGCCACGGGTTTGGCGACGCCGTTTTCGAGCAGCCACAACATGGCGCACTTCGCTCCGCCGGTGGGGCTGGTGTTGTAGGCGTTGGTGAGATAAGTCCGCTTGCCGACATGCAGTGGCGTCTGGGGGCCTGCGGCATGCAAGGGAATGGGGTCCAGTTCGGGCCGGTGGAAAATCGCGACGGGGACACTCTTGCCGGTTTGCCAATCGAGCTTCAACTCCATGCCGCCCCCTTCGTCGGAGTAAAAGAAACGCGTCTTGTCCTCGGTGTCGAGCCAACCGCCGCCGCCATAAGCCGCCGGGCCATAGAAGGCCTTGAGTAGCTTGCCGTCGAGACTCCATACGCTGACACGCTTGGGCATTTTGTCCGTTTCGGCAACCCATAGCCGCTGGCTGTCATCCACCGAAATGCCATTGGGATGGTTCATGTGCTGCGGATCGTAAGGCCCGACCGCCAGCATCCCGGCAATGCCAATCGCGCGCACGAATTTTCCCTCCGCGCTGAAAATCTTCACCTGATGGCTGGCGCCCCAATCGCTCACCAGAATTTGACCCGCTGCGTCCAGGGCGAGTTGCTGCGGTTCTTCGAGGCCGCTTGCAACGAGCACTTCGGGCGAGGAAAGCGTGATGGCTCCGTCAGCATCGGGTTTAAGCGGCTGAGGTAGGGTGAAACATACCAGTTTTTTGCCGGAAACGGCAAGCAAGCGCCCCTGCTTGTCAAAAGCGAGGCCGTGCGGTTCCTCCAACTTTGCGAGCCCGAGCGTCTGATGCGCTGCGGCATCCACGAAGAGGAGTTGATTGCCCGCGTGCATCGCGGCGACAAGCAACCCGTTATGCACGGCCAGGCCGCTCAGCGGGTTTTTGTCCTTGGTCCCGGAGAGTTCGATATTGTCGGCTCCCTTTGGCGCTTGCGGAATTTTGAATGTCGGCGTGAGCACCGGGCGGTCGTCGCCTGTGCCCATCCGCTTGTCCTTTGGCGCGGTGGCTTTTTTGCCCGTCACGACCAATTCGTGCAGGCGGAGTTCCGGCTGGTTGCCGTTGTATTTGTCGCCCCGCCAACCGGCACCCGCGTAGGCATAGACACCGGCCACGGGCTTGTCTCCCGTGTCGCGCGCCAGATGCGATGCGCCCGTCCACACGCCGCCAAGCCACATCTGCCCATAGAGTTTTTTGCCCTCGTGGTCGAGCCAGGCCAGGCCGCTCCCGCCCTCGGCCACGTAGCTGCCCACGAGCATCTGTCCGCCCTGCGAATTCGGCTTGCCCTCTCGCGCTGGCGCAGCGCCCGACGGCACAAAGAGCACTGCACCGGGCGCGGTGTGATTCGTCAGCCATTGGCTGGAGCTATCCTCCGTATGCCACGGCGGATTGCCCTCCGTGTAGGGGGTCATTTCATAAATCACATCAAGCTTCGGCCTTACCAATCCGCGCACCTTGTAAACGCCCGGCGTCACCAGCTTTCCGGGAACATGATAGATCGCGTGCGTCGCCGCTTCCGTATCGAGTTCGAGATCGTCGAAACCGTCCCAATACGCGACGTTATTCCCCACGGGAAACTCCGTTTCGCTGATCAAATTGCGCACGCGATGGCCCTCTGCGTCCTCGATGACGAGCGTGACGAAGCCGGGCGATTTCAGCGTAAAGGGGATTGCTATCGGCGGCTTGGAAACCGGATCAGGATGCGATTTTGGGGCGGATTGCGGGTCTGCCGCAACGGAGATTGCAGTGAAAAGCAGGAGGGCAGTAAGGGAACGGATCATATTCTTGGGGGTTCTCTCCTAAAGAGAGGGCCGCAGAGTGAAAAACGGTTTTAAGGGTATTAATTTTAATACCCCGGAAAAATGCAATAGTTGCTGCCAGTTCAAAAATAACTGCTTCAGGGCGGAATTTTTGCTGAAACCGGGAAACCGTTAATCAGAAATCGCCGCCGCGCACAGGGCGGAAAAAATTTAAGATGCGGATGACGTCACCTTGCGGACCACGGCCATGAGGAAACATCGCGGGATCACCGGCCTTGGGATCGCTGCGCTGGGCACCCGCGCCATGGACATCGACAAAGTGATAGTCTCCAACGCCTTTCCCTTGCGGGCCCTCCCCCGGCGGACCGCCAAGACCAGGTCCGAAAGCACCACGCGGCGACATCCAACCCGCCGCCCGACCGAAAGCCACATACATCGCCGCTTCCCCGCCACGGAATCCAGCGTGCGTCGTTGACGACCAGTAGCACGGATAGTCCACATTGCCTCCCTCATTGGTGAGTGCGGTACAGTTGAAGACGGGATCAATGGCGGGGGAATGGGTCGTATCGGGGGAGCGGGTGTAGTCCACGATGCTCTGCAATTCTTTGACGTTCGGCAGACGCCAATCGTCGTGGCCGAGATATTTCCCCACGTTCATCTTCTGAACCCAGGCGAGCGTCTCCTGCCAGTTCATCCCTTTGCCGCTGTCGGCCTTGGACCACATGAGGCCGGTGGCGCGGTCGGTAATGGTGCCGTCGGCGTTGTCGTGAAAGTCGTTCCTGCCATACTGCGGATTACCACGCACGCACTGCACGAGGAACTTTTTCTCCATCCAGCCGCCCGGCATTTGCAGGTCGTAGCCTTTGATCCGTCCGTCGGCGAAGTTGACGCCAAAAAGTTTGTCGAATCCGCGGGCGGACTTGCCGACATACTTGGTGCTCGAAGCGTATTGGGAATCAATGACGCGCTCCCCTGCCCGCGTATCCCCGTAAGCGAATTGGAAATACTTTGTGTCAATGAACGGGGTCAGCGCTGAAGTATCCATGCTAGCAGGGCCGCTGGGATCGGTGCCGCCTGCGTTGAAGAGCGAATACAACTCCTTGATGGATGGCAACCGCCAGTCACTGAACCCGCCGAACTTGGCGGCGTTGAGTTTTACAGGCTGCGCCTGGGCTTGGAACCAGGTCAGCTTGTCCTGCCAGGTGACGGCCCCGTCGCCATTGGTGTCCGGACTGCGCTGCCAGGTGAGCCCGGTGGCGTTGTCGTGGACGGTGAGGCCGTCGGCACTGAGGATGTAGCTCAGCGGATGGGAGCGGAACTGCGCGTCCTGTCCATAAAATGGCTGATCAGTTTTAGGCGGCGCGATTTCAGTGCGGTTATCATAACACTTGGTCTGGCCTGTATCGACGATGAGGTAAGGCCGAGGACTCGCAGCTATGCACGTTGAAGCAGTGAACAGAGCGAAGAGCAGAAACAAGCGTTTCATCAGCTTACCCGTGGAACAGCGGTTATTTGAGGGATGCCAAGGAACTCCTCTCCCTTGGCTCCACGGCAGGCATCGCTGGAGGCTGCCGTGGAGCGGAGGGGTTTTGAGATACTATTCGTTCGCTGGAGATTGCGGTGAGGGCCGACCTGTGGTGCCGCTCGACTGCGGTCCACCCGGGCAGGTGCCGTTCTCATTCGGGCGATTGCCACCAGGGCCGCCTAGGCGCTGAGGGGGTCTCATCTGCTTTAACTGCTCCAGTTGCTCGGGTGTCAGGATTTGCTCGATCTTTGCCTTCACCTCCGCCTCCAAATCTGCCACTTGCTTCTGCTGATCGGCGGTCAGGTTCAGTTGTTGCAGTGCGCGCGGGGGCAACACATGAAACCCGCCCTGTCTGGGGCCTCCTTCACGGCCATGAGGACGCTGCCCAGAGGGGGATGGACTGGGATCTTGTGCAGTGAGGAGGCACGTCGAAACACCGAGTGCCAGCGCGAGAAGAATAATTTTTATTTTCATGATGTAGTGTGGATTCTCTTTGTTGCGTGATTCGTTTGCCGATTTCAGCGTCCGCGCGGTCCACCCGGATGGGGATGGTCTTCGCCGGGGCCACCCATATCGGGAAGCTCGATTCCCTTGTTTTTATCAAATAAATCCGCGCTCAACCCCTTGTAGTCCACAAACCAGACGCCGGGTCTATGCAGCCGGACGGGTTCGTTTCCATTCGCATTGGTTCCACTGGTTTCCGTTATACCATCGGAGGATGAAGTGGCGTTGGTTCCACTGGTTGCGGGTGCACCAGCGGAGGGTGCTGGAGGATTGGGTTGCCCTTCGTGAAAGGGAGGATGAGGGCGATGCGCAAGCAACAGCGTTCCGCTCAATGGGTGGGTGGTGTTGCCGTGAAAATCCATGCCGTAATAGCGGGCAAAGTGCTCGCTCTCGGTTTTCGGTACGGCAATCAGCATTTCCCCTCCGGGTTTCCGGTCAGCAGTCATGGTCATCACATGGTAGAAAATAATATCCGGGAGAGGGCTCTCGAAATGGGTCGGTTTGACAAACGCCACATTAAGTTTGATGGTTTGCCCTTCATAATCCCACGGTGAGACGAGATATCCGTCTGCGCTCACGGGAGTCGATACATGCAGCGTACTGCCGGTGCTCTGAGCGAAGGCGTTCAGAGTGGAAACAGCGAGTGTCAACGCGAATGCAATTGCTATTGTTTTCATGGTTTTGTGCCTTTCTTTGGTTTGTCTTTCCGTCCGACCGCTTGCGTTAAAAAGGTGCCGATGTATTTCCCCGGCGCATGCCGTTGGCAAAGACGTTTGGGTTTTTCACAATGCCAGATTACGCGAGCGAACCTTAAGAAAACGTGAAGAACCCTTAAAAAATCGCTGAATTTTTCACGCGCTTCTTCATCCTATCTTAAGGTTGCTTCCGCTAGTTTGAAGCTGCGGCCTATCCAAATCCGGGGCCGTGCTGTATGATGTCCGCCCACAAGCCCATGAGACTTTTGCTCATCGAAGACGAAGTCGACCTCCTTGCGAGCCTTGCCAAGGCGTTGCGCGAGGAAGGTTATGCGGTCGATACCGCAGCGGACGGCAAGACGGGCCTCTACAAAGCGGAGAGCGCCGATTACGACGCCGTTGTGCTCGACGTGATGCTACCCCACCTCGACGGCTGGGAGATTCTCCAACGGCTGCGCCAATCGAAGAAGACGCCTGTGCTCATGCTCACTGCGCGCGATGCCGCCCGCGACAGGGTGCGCGGTCTCGACACCGGTGCCGACGATTACATGGTGAAACCGTTCGACCTCGATGAACTCTTCGCCCGTTTGCGGGCGCTCATCCGCCGCTCTGCGGGAGTGACGCGCAATGTCATCGAGATCGGCGGGGTGATTGTGGACACTGCCGCTCGCCACGTCACCCATTGCGGAAATCCCGTCGCACTCACGGCGCGCGAATATGCGCTGGTGGAGTTTCTCGCGCTGCACCGCGGGGAAACGGTCACCCGTAGCGCCCTCTACGAGCATCTGTTCGATGAGGACGACGATACACTCTCCAATCTGCTCGACGTGCATGTTTCCAACCTGCGCAAGAAACTCGGGCCAGGGTTCATTGTCACGCGTCGCGGTCACGGCTATTGCATCGAATGAAATGCTTCCACTCCATCCGTTGGCGGTTGCAGCTCTGGCACGGGTTGGTGCTCGTGCTCGTGCTGACGGGCTTTGGTTTCACCGCCTGGCAATTGCAACGAACCAATCAGTTGAGCCGCGTTGACCGCGATCTGGAGCAGCGTATGGGAATCGTCACCGGGATGTTGCATCCCCCGCGTAATGGGGTGATCCAAGAGCGTCCCCGGCCCCAGGGTTTTTCTCCTGCAAATCGACCATCGTTTGAGAATCCTCCCGAGGAGCCTCTCAATCTGCGATTGCCGCCGCGCGAGTTGAACCACTTTGAGGGGATTCCCGGCCAGGAATTTTACTACATCGTGTGGCTTCGGGATGGCCGTCAAGGCGCTCTTTCCACTTCCGCACCACCCGACGCTCCCCGCCCGGAATGGCTACGGATGCCCGGGCCACCGACTTTCCGGTCGCGTGGAACGTTCCGCGAGTGCTTCCGCTACGTGCCAACGGGAGAATGCGCTCTTGTGGGGCGCGACATCCATGCTGAACTCGCCGACATCCGCCGCTTTGCCGGGTTGCTCTTCGCCGCTGGCGGCGGGGTGCTGCTGCTCGGACTGGTCGGCGGCGGCTGGGTTGCGTCACGTTCCCTGCGCTCCATCGCGGACATCAGCGCCACGGCAGCGAAAATCGCCACTGGCGATCTCACGCAACGCATTCACACCGCCGACACGGACAGCGAATTGGGCCAACTTGCCCACGACCTGAACAATACTTTTGCCCGGCTGCAAGCCAGCTTCGCCCGGCAGGCGCAATTCACCGCCGACGCCTCGCACGAACTGCGCACGCCCGTGACCGTGGTGCTTACCCAAACCCAGAGCGCGCTGGCCCGCGAGCGACCGGCTGACGAATACCGGGAAAGCCTCGCAGCCTGCCAACGCGCCGCCCAGCGCATGCGCGGTCTCATCGAATGCCTGCTGACGCTCGCCCGGCTCGACTCCACCGAAGCTCCCGCCGCCCTCGAAGCGTGCGATCTGAACCGCATCGCCAGTGAAGCCGTGGAGCTGTTGCAGCCTCTGGCTCAAGAACAAGGCATCGCGCTGGAGGTGGAACTCGCGTCAGCGCCGTGTTTGGCCAATGCGGGGCAGCTTGCTCAAGTCGTCAGCAACCTCGTCAGCAACGCCATTCATTACAACCGACTCGGCGGCAGCGTGCGCGTGACGGTCGGTTGCGAAGCCGATACCGCGCTGCTTTCCGTGTGCGACACGGGGGAAGGGATCGCGCCCGACGATCTCCCGCACATCTTCGAGCGTTTCTACCGGGTTGATAAAGCCCGCTCCGGCGCACAGGGGCACTCCGGTCTGGGACTGGCGATCACCAAAGCCATTGTCGAAGCGCACGGGGGGACCATCGAGGTCACCAGCGAACCGAGGCAGGGCAGCGTGTTTAAAGTGCGGTTGCCTTCGGCGGCAGCGGCACAGTTGCAGGGGGATGGGAAGCGAGAGCAGTTGAAATAAGAGAGTAGCCAGTATGCCTCCGTTTCCAAGCTAGAGCTTTGGAACGAGCAAAGAATCTCACGCAAAGACGCCAAGGCGCGAAGAGAAGAAGGGGGATCGAGACCTCCGGCGCAATTCGCCCACAGTCACTTTCTAGGGTTTACTTCAAAATATTAGATATGTGTCAATCTGTGGGACTGCCCCATTTTTGACCTTTTTCCACGCAACGTTTTCTACAGAAGGTTACGTGCTTTTACCTGTTAAATTTATCCTTCGTCCTCAGTAACATACCATACAAAAAATTCCGCAAACCGTTGGGGAATTCCCGGAGCGTTTTTTAAGACCCAATTTTTGAGACTTTTTGCGTCTTCTTTCTCAGCCATTCCGCTCCATGAGGTTACATAATTACTATTTCTTGGGTCTCCAGAGAAAAATAAGTAAGCTTCATCAGAAACCCCTGTAGAAACATAGAGAATTGTCCATTTTTCAAATTTAAATGACTTCAACACTTTAACTTTAACATCCAAGGATTTATGAAGATTTTTTTGAAATTCTTTTTGAAGTTGTTTGGCAAGGCTCGGAGCTATTTCCGCAGCAAACTTTTCATCAAGGCTGCGGTCTATTTCAGGACAAGGATTTGCAGCCATCCCAGACATACCTAAAATCAGAACAACAAAAGTTAGTGAGAATAATTTGCGCATATAGTTAATTTCCTTAAATATCAGTTAAAGGGGCATTCCTTAGTATTGCAGCAGGAAGGAGACGTACTCCGTAGAAAAGGGTCAGTCCTTAGTATTGACATCAACTGGTTCATTTTGTCGAGGGTTTGTGATGGAGCAGGAAGGAGACGTGCATCCATGCGCCCATCTTGAGGTTCTCGGCGATCCATTTCAAGCTCATCGTCGTCTCGCTTCGCAGCCTGCGGGCCAGTTCTGGATTTGTTGGAGCCGGGCTAACTCGGGGGCGGGCCAGCGATAGGATGCGGATTTTATTGCAAAGCCTGCCGGGTCGGTTCAATTTTTGAGCCCCGATTCCGAGGAAAACGCCCATGCCTTCCAAAGCCGACCTCCACCTCCATTCCCGGTATAGCGCCCGTTCGGCGGAATGGGTGTTTCGGCGGCTCAATTTCCCGGACAGCTACTCCGATCCCCTCACCCTTTACCGGCGACTACGCAAGGAGGGGATGCAGTTCGTCACATTGACGGACCACAACTCCATCGACGGCTGCCTGTCCATCGCGGATCAGCCGGGAGTTTTCCTGAGCGAGCAAATCTCCACGGTTTTCCCCGAAGATCGCGCGCGGGTGGAACTGCTCGCCTGGGGCATCACGGAGGCCCAGCACCGCGAGATTCAGTCCGCACGGGAGAGTATTTACGATTTGCAGAGTTACCTGGCGGAAGCGGGGATCGTCCACGCGGTGGCCCACCCGCTCTATCGGCTCGATGCCAGGTTGAGCGCGGCCAGTCTGGAAAAGTTGATCCTGCTCTTCCGGCATTTCGAAGGGTTCAACGGACTGCGCCATGCGCTGCTGAGCGATGTGACCCGGTATCTTCTGGATCGGCTGACGCCGGAGAAGATCGAGAAGTTTGCCAATCGCCACGACATCGCCCCCACGCACGACAAGCCGTGGAAAAAGGTCCTCACCGCAGGCTCCGACGACCACGGCGGGCTTTTCCCCGGCACGGCCTGGACTTCCACGCCCCGGTGCAAAACAGTGGCGGAATTCCTCCGCCATGTGCAGGAGGGCCGCTGCGAGACCGAGGGGAAGGGCGGGACACCGCTGGCGCTTTCCCACGGGCTTTACAACACGATCTACTCCTTCGTCCGCGACAAGTTCATGACTGGCAGCGAAGGCAGTTCCGGGCTGGTCGCCAAGGTATTCTCGCGCTTCATGGAGGGGAGCGATCCGACGGAGTTCTCATTCGCCGACAAAATGGGGTTGTTGGCGCAGGGGATTCTCTCCGGGAAAATTTTTGAGTTGGCCAAACCGGCCCATGCATCGCTCTGGAAACAGCTCGCCACGGCATTCTCCGACAGCGATCTCAAGGAACTGATCGCCCAGCAGACCAAAGGCGTGGAGGAACCTGAGCGGCGGGCGTTTTTGATGGCGAATCTGTTTGTCAGCCGTCTGGTGTTCCAGTTTTTCACCAAGTTCATCAAGCAGATTTCCTCCGGCAATCTCATCGAGGCGATCCAAGACATCAGCATTCTTGCGCCGATTCTGCTGACGGTCAGCCCCTACATTTACTCCTTCCAGACGCAATCACCGCCCCGCGCCCTGCTGCGCGCAATGTGCGAGGGGATCGCGGGAGACATTCCCGATTCCCTGCACAACCGTAAGCGCGCCTGGTTCACCGACACGCTGGAGGATGTCAACGGGGTCGCCACGACGATCCGCAAGATGACCGCCGCCGGGGTGTCCGCCGGGGAACAACTTGTAGTCGTCACCTCGCGGGTGGAAACGCTCGTCACCGGCATCCCAATCAAGAATTTCGCGCCCATTGGCGAGTTCGAATTGCCCGAATACGAGCTGCAAAAACTGAGTTTTCCGCCGTTTCTGGAGATGCTGGACTACATCGCGCGGGAGCAATTCAGCGAACTCATCATTAGCACGCCCGGTCCGGTGGGGCTCACGGCGCTGCTGGCGGCCAAGTTGCTGGGACTGCGGGCCGTGGGGATTTATCACACCGATTTTCCCCAATACGTGCGCATCCTCACCGACGACAGTTTTCTGGAGACGCTGACGTGGAAATACATGCACGGGTTTTACTCCCAGCTCGACCTGCTTTACGTGAACAGCGCGGATTACCGGGAAGCCTGGATCGACCGGGGCATTGGCGCAGAGAAAATCGCGATTCTCCCGCGCGGGCTGGACATCGAATTTTTCCATCCCAAACACCGCAACCCGGATTTCTGGAAGCGCTACGGAAAATGGGAGGGGAAGGTTGTCCTGCTCTACGTCGGGCGGATTTCCAAGGAAAAGGATTTGGATGTGATCGCCGCCTCACTCTGTCGGCTTGAGAAGGAGGGTTTGCCCGTGCAGATGGTCTTCGTGGGCGACGGACCTTACCGGAAGGAACTGAAACGCGCTCTGCCTCACGCCTGCTTTACGGGGGCGCTCAAGGGGGCTGATCTCGCCACAACTTACGCTTCGGCGGACGTTTTCCTGTTCCCCAGCACGACGGACACCTACGGGAATGTGGTGGTGGAGGCGCACGCCTCGGGGCTGCCGACGGTGGTCTCCGATACGGGCGGTCCGAAGGAGTTGGTGCAGCACGGGCTCAACGGTTTCGTTACGCGCAGTCTGGATGTGGAGGATTTCACCCGTGCCGTAGAGGAACTTGTCGTGAATGCTCCGCTGCGCCAAAAACAAGGGGAAGCCGCCCGCCAAAGCGTGCAAAACCGGGACTGGACGCGAGCGTTCCAGAAGTTCTGGGAAATGTCGCCAGTGTAAAGTTCACGAAGATTTTTCAATGAATACTCCTCTCGCCTCTGCCACATCGTCTCCCGTCACCGTCGCGGCATATTACTTCCCCGGATTTCATGTCGATGCCCGGAACGAACGGGACATGGGATCGGGCTTTACCGAATGGAAGCTCGTCCAAGAAGCGCGCCCCCGATTCCCCGGCCACAAACAGCCCAAGGTGCCGCTGTGGGGCTATCGTGATGAGGCACTGCCTGCCGTGATGGAGCAGAATATCGAGGCGGCCTCCAGCCATGGCATCGACTGCTTCCTCTTCGACTGGTATTGGTATGAGGATGCGCCATTCCTTCAGCGCCCGCTGGATGAGGGCTTTCTGGGCGCTTCAAATATTGATCGGATGAAGTTCGCGCTGATGTGGGCGAATCACGATTGGACCAACATTTTTCCCCAGGGTTTGCACGAGGAATCCCCTCTTTTGCACCCCGGAGCCGTTGACTCCACGGTGTTCAGCCACCTGACAGAGCATGTCATCGAGCGTTACTTTTCGCATCCGAGTTACTGGAAGGTGGACGGCAAGCCTTACTTCAGCATTTTTCAACTGCAAAAATTCATTGATGGCTTCGGAAGTCTGGATGCCGCGTGCGCCGCTCTCGACGGTTTTCGCAAGCGGGTCGAGCAAGCGGGATTTCCCGGTCTCCACGTTGCCACCATCGTGAATCTCTGGGGGAAAGCGCTTCTGCCGGGGGATCCGGCGGTGCAAAACCAGCAGGAGATCATTCGCGCGCTGGGCTTTGACAGCCTCACAGGCTATGTCTGGCCCAACACCTTGAGCCCGAAGGACTTCCCTCTTACAAATTACCGCCGCGTAGGGGAGAAGGCCCGGCGCAAATGGAACGAAATTGCGAACGTTTACGACCGCCCCTATCATCCCAACGTAACCGTCGGCTGGGATCTTTCGCCACGCTCAAGGCAGTCCGATCCTTACGAGCGCTGGACCTATCCCTTTTTTCCTGTCTGTGAAGGCAACACCCCCGAGGCGTTCCGCGAAGCACTGGAAGTTGCCCGCGAATGGGTGCTCCGCCAGCCACACGGCTCGAAAATCGTGACCCTCAACGCTTGGAATGAGTGGACCGAGGGAAGTTACCTGGAGCCGGATAAGGAAAATGGCATGGGTTTTCTGGAAGCGATCGCCGCAGTGTTCGGGAAACGGTAACTCCCTGCCGTTAATTGGTCCCCCTCCACCCTTCAAATCCGCGAAAAAGATTTCCTCTTCCGACGTTTGCGCATAGATTTTTTCCTCACCCCGCACGTTTGAAAATCATAACACCCCGCCCAACGCCGTGAGCAGCTACCAGGTTTTTGCCCGCAAATACCGTCCACAAACCTTCGACTCGGTCGTGGGGCAGGAGCATATCACCCAGACGCTCAAGAATGCGATTGAGGCGAACCGCCTCGCGCACGCCTATCTCTTTGTCGGACCACGCGGCACGGGTAAGACCTCCACGGCGCGCATCCTGGCCAAGGCGCTCAACTGCATCCACGGCCCCACGGTGACACCATGCGGCGAGTGCGACGCCTGCCGGGAGATCGCGGCGGGAAATTCGCTCGACGTGATGGAGATCGACGGCGCGAGCAACAACGGCGTGGAGCAGGTGCGCGAGCTGCGCGAGAACGTCCGGTTCGCTCCCACGCGCGGTAAATACAAGATTTACATCATTGACGAGGTCCACATGCTTTCCACGGCGGCGTTCAACGCGCTGCTCAAGACGCTGGAAGAACCGCCAGCACATGTGAAGTTCATCTTCGCCACCACCGATGTGCAGAAGGTACTACCCACGATCCTTTCGCGCTGCCAGCGCTTCGATCTGCGGCGCATCCCGGCGGAACTGATCGCCGCGCATCTGGAATACATCGCCACGGAAGAGAAGATCACGCTGGAGCCGGAAGCGGCCCGCGCGATTGCCAAGGGAGCGGAAGGTGGACTGCGCGACGCGGAGTCGATGCTCGATCAGCTTGTGGCGTTCTGCGGCGAGACGATTGCGGAGGCTGATGTGCTTTCCGTGTTTGGGTTCACCGCCGCGCAAACGGTTTCCGATCTTTGCGATGACCTGCTCAACGGCGATTCCCCAGCGGCGCTGGGCATCGTCCAGCAACAGGCGCAGGCGGGACGCGATTTGAGCCGCTTGATGGCGGATTTGATCAGCCACTTGCGCAATCTGCTGGTGGCAAAGGCCGACCCGGAGGGGATTCAGGCGGAGGTCGGCGCGGAACTCCTCACGACGCTGCAATCGCAAGCGGAGCGGATCGCCATGGACCGCTTGTTGGATTTGATTGAGCAGTTTGCAGCGGCGGAAAGCCGCATGAAATGGGCTCCCAACAAGAAGCTTCACTTTGAGATCGCCGTCATCAAGGCGATCCAGACGCTCGGACAGGCGACGTTGACGGAAGTGCTCGATACACTCACGGCCATCAAGACCGGTGGCGAAGTCCCGGCGTTGCGGTCCACGCCAGCCCCTGCTCCCCGGCCTCAAATCGCACCTCGTCCCGCCGCGCCCAAACCCGCACCGCAGCCGGAGCCAGAGCGGCCCCGCCGATCACTCGTGGCCGCGTTGGAAAAGGAAATTGCGTCCTCCGCAGCCAAATCCGCGCAGGAACCTGAACGCCCGGTGGTTGCGGCTCCAAAACCCGCGCCTGCTCCCGAGCCCACGCCCGCACCAAAACCGGTGGCCCCACCCACTCCCGCAGTGGAGGAAAAGCGCGAACCGCAGCTTGCCCCTTGGGACGAGCGGCCTGCCGAAGCCGCGCAGGAACCGGACGATGCCCCGGTGGCTCCCGTCGACAACACGCTTTCGCTTTTTTCCGAAGAACAGTTCCCCACGGTTCAGGAGCCGCCTCTGCCGGTCCCGGTTGTGCAAGAAACGCCGCTTCCCGAAGAAGTGGAGGAAGAACCCGTACCGCCCACCGCCACCGATCCCGAGCTCTGGACCCGCTTTATGGTGGAAATCCGGGAAAAGAAGCCGTTCATCAAGGGTTGGTTGGAAACCGGCATGCTGCTCAGCCTCGAAAACGGCGTCGCCACCATCGGATTCCCCGACAAGGACGCCTTTTCCAAGGAGTCCCTCGACAAACCCGCCCAGCGCCAATTTCTGGAGGAGACGCTGAGCCGTCTCACCGGCCAGCCGGTCCGGGTGAAGCTGGAACTGCGCTCGGATCTAGTCGTCCCCCATCTCGTCCTGCCGCAGAAAGCGCCGGAGCCGGTCATCGACCCGATGGAGGCGTTTAAAAACGATCCGCTCATCCGGCACGCGCTCGAAATTTTCAAAGCAGAAATCCACGTCGGCTAATCCCCCACCCGCTTATCTATGAATATTCAAAAAATGATGAAACAGGCGCAGAAGATGCAGGAGCAGCTTGCCCGCGCCCAGGAAGAACTCGGCTCGAAAACCGTCGAAGCGACGGCGGGCGGCGGCAAAGTGACCGTCGTGGCGACATGCGCCGGGGATGTGGTCTCCATCAAGATCGCCAAGGAAGTCGTGGACCCGGAGGACGTGGAGTTTCTGGAAGACCTCGTACTGACGGGCGTCAAAGCCGCCATCGCCAAAGGCAAGGAAGAGTCCCAGCAGGAAATGGGCAAACTGACCGCCGGAATGGGCCTGCCACCGGGGTTGATGTAGGGCGGAGTTTTTTCGCAGAGCGGCGCAGTCTCGCTGACAGAAGCACTTCCATTTTTACAATGCGAACCACTGTGGAGAATTTAACGATACAATGATTGAAACAGAGGCGCATTCAGTAACACTTCTTCGACAATAAAATGAAAACATTTGTAGTTGCGATTCTAGGTTTTCTAAACCTCTTTATTGGTTTTGCTCAGGGTGAAGAAGTAATTCCTCGCATCTGCTGGTTCGACCCCCCTCCCGAGTTAGAGCGCCTAGGTGAACGCAACGACCCGGGCGACAATCCATTCTCAATGCAAAGCAAGGCGATTGTATTCAGCCCTAACAATGTCAATCCCTCAAACTATCAAGCACTTAATATCTCCCTACGGACCGTCGGAGCGTCCATCGGAAACGGAAAGGTTGTAACCCTCAACCCTGTTTCGGATGCTCAGTTGAAAGAGGCCATAATTACCGCCACGACTGACACGCGCGCGACGAATAGCCCAAAAGTCGAAGAAACAAGTCTAGCGGGCCAAAAGGCCCTTAAGGTTCACAACATCATCTCCATCCACGAAATTGATGATATTTTCTGGGTACGCGTTCGCCCCAATAAAGTTCTTGAAATCCGTCTTATCGGAGCGACCGAACCTCTCTTGGCATCAGTTTATCAATGGCTTTCCAGCCTAAAAATTCGGGCAACTGATCAACCTGATCCACCGCCCTCCATTCCACTCGCCCAAGACGAAACTCAACTCAATCTTAGCAAAGAAGAAATTATCCATCGGAGTGGAACTGTCCTCGATGAGAGAGGCCCTGATGTGATCTTACTTACAAAGGACTATCAGATCATTGTGAGTTTTTTAACCCAACCAAATGGAATGAAAGGCCCGACTGATATGATCCTTTACCGGAAAATATCGGACCCTCCAAAGGCTGCAGCCGTCATAAGAGGAGACCCCAGCATTTCTAAAAAAGACGTGTTTTTGCCATTGAACAATGAAGATATTGAAAAATTGCTTTCACATCACAATTCGGAAAACAAATTCACCTGGCGAAAGGTAGGCAATAATTTGTGGAGACGTTCGGATGGTGCAGCAGCCACTCTTCAGAGCGGTATGTTTTTCATCGCCAGCCCAGAGAAATTGCCAGATCTCTCATGGTTCCCAAAATAAACACCAAAAGTTGAACAAGTAGAATGCGTAGCGTTCGCGTCCCAGCGGGACGCACTGAAAGTAGCCCGGCGTTTTAACGCCGGGTTCACTTGGCATAACGATTCGTCCCGGAGGGACGTTTGATTGGGCAAGAGTCCGCACGTTTTCAACCGTCCCGCTGGGACGAAAGGCTTTGCTGCCCTACCCGGCGTTAAAACGCCGGGCTACTTTCGGGTTGTCCCGTTGGGACAATTCTACCGATGTTATCGCGTAGTTGGTATAATACCGTTTACACGGTTACATCGGTATAAGGGAGAGGGCGCAACAGCCTGGGGCGCAGCCCCAGGACTCAGGGTGGAGAAACGCCAAGGGCTGAAAGCCCGCCGCATCTTTCCGAAAAATCCACGTTCCATGCGGCGGGCTTTCAGCCCTGGTTCCGCTCTTTTTCCGATACCTGAGGCTGCGCCCCAGGCTGGTATACGCCCGCGCCCTTGGCGCTCCGGAATCCGCCCTTTAATCTACCGGATTCCATTCATATTTGATATTAACTATCCCCTATTCCCCCACCCTACCTCTGCACTTCGACGAGGCTCACTTTGCCAACGGCTAGCCCAAGGGCTTTTTCGGCTACGGGGAGGAATCCGTCGGAGGCGTCGGTGAGGGCGACTTGCAGGGTTCCCTTGGCGTTTTCGGGCGCGGCGATCTGATGCTGGGCGAGGAGTTCGCGCACGGCGATGGCGCAGTTTTCCGCGGAATCGACCAGCCGGATGCCGGGGCCGAGAAACCGGGCGAGCGCGGGCTTGAGCAAGGGATAATGGGTGCAGCCGAGGACGAGCGTGTCGATGCCGGAATCAGTCAGGTTGCCGAGGTATTGGGCGATGATGGAGTCGGTGATGGGAGTTTCCAGCCAGCCTTCTTCGATGGCCGGGACGAGCATGGGGCAGGCGCGGCTGGTGACGCGGACTTCCGGGGCGATGGCGTGGATGGCCCGCTCGTAAGCGCCGCTGCGGACGGTCCCCCGCGTGCCGATCACGCCGACGTGACCGTTGACGGTGGTGGCGACGGCGGCGCGTGCGCCGGGCAGGATCACGCCGGTGACGGGGACGGGCAGCGTTGTTTCCAGCTTCGGGATGCCGAGTGCGGAGGCGGTGTTGCAGGCGACGACGATCATTTTGGCGTTTTGCGCCAGGAGCAGGCTGCTGATTTCGGTGGAATAGCGCTCGATGGTGGCCTGGCTTTTGCCGCCGTAGGGAACGCGGGCGGTGTCGCCGATGTAATAGATGGCCTCGCGCGGGAGCAGGCGGCGCAGTGCCGCCGCTACGGTGAGCCCGCCGATACCAGAGTCGAAGACGCCGATGGGGCGCGATCCGTTGGATGTGGTTGGTTGGTCCATCTGTCGCGGGCTATTACGAACCAAATTGCGCAGAAAAAGAAGCGGAAAACGGATTCACCACGAAGGACGCGAAGAACACGAAGGGAAGGAGAAGGATTTTGAGGTGCCGGAAGCCCTCTCCGTTGAGCTTACCCTCTTCCGCTCTCTGTGCTCTTCGTGCTCTCTGTGGTGAAATCTTTTTACTGCGTGGCTGTGGGGGTGGTGACGACGGTGGGGACGTTGGGCCGGGTGTCGCTGGCTGCCGAGGCGACGGGAAGGGATTGCCGGGGGCCGACGGCGTTGTGGTAGTTCTGCACGGCCTGATAGATGGAGGTTGCCATTTGCTGGCGATAGGTGGCGGTGGCGATGCGGCGGGCATCACCGGAGTTGCTTAAAAAACCGCCCTCGATGAGCACGCCGGGCGTTGCCGAGTCTTTCAATACCACAAAGCGCGCCCGTTTGATGCCCCGGTCGAACATGGCGGAGTTGCTGACGAGGGTGGCGTGGGTGGCGCAGGCGAGCGCGATGTTTTCCGCGTCGCGGGCGTTGCCGTTGCACGGGACGAAATCCGAGAGCGAGGGACCGTCTGCGGCCATGGAGGGAACGCCACGCGGGGCCAGGGTGAAGGTTTCGACGCCGGTGGCATCGTTGCCGCCGGAGTTAAAATGGATGGAGATGAAGAGGCCATTGGGATAGCGGCTGGCGAAGGCAGCGCGTTCTTCCAGCGGCACGAAGCGGTCGGTGGTGCGCGTCATGAGAACCTTGTATCCGGCGAGGCGCAGCAGTTCCCGGGCGCGCAGGGCGACATCGAGAGCGTAGTTTTTTTCGCAGCCGAAGAGGGAAGTCGCGCCGTTGTCGTGTCCACCGTGGCCAGGGTCGAGGACGATGGTATCCACTTTGGCGGAGTTCTGGATGCGGCTGGGCCGCAGCACCGGCTCCAGGAGTTTGGTAAGATCAATGCGGGAAATGCTTGGCTGGCCCCCGATGTCGGCGATGGGGTAGCTCAGAATGAATTTGAGGTTGTTGATGTAAAACTCCGGCGAGCCGAGCTGGCCGCGCAGGCTGCGGGCGGCGGTTCGGAGGGTAATGTTGTTGCCGGATTGCTGGAGCGGCCCAAGTTGGTAGAACTGGCCGACATTGGCGAGGGTCACGTAGTCCCGTCCCTCAAACTTGACGAGCCCCCATTCGCCGACGCCGAACGCGCGCGCCGCGAGGAGCAAGAGAAAAAAGAGAATGGGACTGAACCGAGGCATCAAAGAAAGGTGACGGCGGGAGAGGGTCCGCGCAAGCGGTTTTTCTCCGCCAAGACTCTTTAGAGCCTGTGGAAAATCTGTGTTAGATTAAGCCATGAATATTTTCAAATCGTTCACGCTAAAATGGTGAGAAGGCAGTCTTTTCAAGTATTCGATGATTTCTCTGGGGATCGTTCTCGGAACCACCTGGCCGGAGTTCTTCAGCCCCTTGCGGGCTCTCTTCTTGGTGACATTCGCCATCCCCACGTTTTATGTTTCCTGGGTATGGTGGAAACAGTGATTTGAGGGTCGTTACGCGGGCATAAAAAAAGAGCGCCGGGTGAACCCTGCGCTCTTTTTTACTTTTAAACCACTAAAGGCTTACCCTTTGAGGCAATCGTCGATCCAGCCGAGCAACTGGGAGATGGTCTCCTCAGTCTCGTCGCCCATATTGGAGATGCGGAAGGTCTTGCCTTTGATCTTGCCGTAGCCGCCGTCGATCACGGCATGGTAACGCTCTTTGAGCTTGGCGTTGAGGGCAGCGACGTCGATCTCCTTGTTGTTCTTCACGCAGGTAAGGCTCTTGGAACGGTAGCCTTCGGCGGCGAAGAATTCAAAGCCGTTGCGGACGACCCAGTCGGCGACCAGGGCGTTGAGCTTGGCATGGCGGGCGTAGCGGGCTTCGAGACCTTCGGCAAAGATGTCTTCGAGCTTGCTCTGGAGCGCGTAGATGTGGCCGATGGAAGGCGTGCTCGGCGTCATGTCGTCGGCCTGGTTTTTCTTGAACTCGATGAAATCGAAGTAGTAGCCGCGATCTTTCATCGTTGCAGCGCGCTCGAAGGCGCGTTCCGAGCACGCGAAGAGGGCCAGCCCGGGAGGCAGGGCGAGGGCTTTCTGGCTACCGGTGAGGAGGACGTCGATGCCGAGTTCGTCCATCGGGATCGGCACGGCGGAGAAGGAGGAGACGCTGTCCACGATGAGGAGCACGTCCGGGTATTTCTTCATCACGTCGCAGATTTCCTTGAGCGGGTTCATCACGCCGGTGGAGGTCTCGTTGTGGATGAGGGTGACGGTGTCAAATTCGCCGGTGGCGAGTTTGGCGTCAAGCGCCTCGGGCAGGATCGGCTGACCCCATTCGACTTTCAGGCCCTCGGCCTGCTTGCCGCAACGCTGGGAAACGTCCAGCCATTTGTCGGAGAACGCGCCGCACATGCAGTTGAGCACCTTTTTGGCGACGAGATTACGGATGGCGCCTTCCATCACGCCCCAAGCGGAGGAGGTGGAGAGAAATACGGGCTGCTTGGTGCCGAACAGCGTCTGGAGCTGCGGTTGGATGGCCGCGTAGAGTTTCTTGAAGTCGTTGCTGCGGTGGCCGATCATCGGCTTGCAGAAAGCGGCAAAGGTTTTCGGAGAAACTTCGATAGGGCCCGGAATGAAGAGCTTGGTGTGAGGCATGGGGCAGGAATTAAAATGGATAATGTCAGAAGGAAAAAGGAAAAAATGAGGGCGCGGACTTTTACAGGACGGAAATGGCATTATTCCCAAAGAAAATGCTCCAGCCGGAGCTGCGTCATCCGCGCTTTGGCTTCCTCGGCGCGTGGGCCTTTGATGGCGGCCATCTTCTGGTAGATGGCGATGGCGCTTTTCCACTGCTCGCGGGATTCGCTCAGGCGGCAGGCATCAAATCCGGCCTTGTAAAACCAGAAGTATTCCTGAGGCTGGGCTGCGCCGGTTTCGACAACTTGGTAATACGCCGCGAGCGCTTCCTCGGGTCGCCCGAGGGTTTCCAAGCAGCGGCCTTTGTTGTAGAGGGCGCTGTGGCGCGCGGTGGCGTCGAGGTCCGGTTCGTTGGCCAGTTGCTCGTAGAGAGCGAGCGCCTGTTCGTAGCAGGATTTGTCTTTGGCACCGAGGGTGAAGAGGTTGTCCGCTTTGGCGGCCATGGCCGTCGTTTTCACGTCGCCGGGGGGATTGGAGCGGAGGATGTCGTCGTAGAGTTTAAGGGCGTCGGCTTCTTTGCCGAGGCGGGTTTGCAGGAGGGCGAGTTTCAACCGGGCATGGAACTTGAGCGGGCCGTTGCGGGCAGCGACTTCGCTGAATAGCTCGATGGCGCGGTCAACTCCTTCCATCCGTTTGGTGGAGGCTTGGGCGGCCAGGAAGAGGGCGGTTTCCACAAGCGGCGAGGCGGGGGTTTCGAGCGCGAGGGTTTCAAACTGCGTCTGGGCTCCGGCGAAGTCCCCTCCCCTGAAATAGACCTGCCCGAGTTTCATGCGGACCTCCGCCAGCCGTGAGGAAGCCGGGTAGCGCTCCAGAAAGGCCCGGCAGAGGGCGATCACTTTTGCGTCGGCGGGGGGAGTGGCGGAGTCGGCGACGAAGAGGGCCAGGTAGTCGGATTGCTCGGCGGTTTTGGTCGGAGCGGGCGCTTCGTTGACGACTTTCAAGTATTGGCTGGCTCCGACGGCGTCGCGGCTTGCATAGCGGAGTTCGGCGAGCGCGAGCCGGGCTTCGGGCACGCGCGGGCTGGTGGAGAAGTCGTGGATGAACTGTTGCAGAGCGGTTTCCGCCTTGGGATCGCCCTGCCGCGCCCGAAAGAGCCCTTCTTCGAGGATCAGGTCGGGCCGCTGCGAGCTTTTGGGATAAAGGCGGCTGAATTCCTGATATTCCTGCGCGAAGCGAGGGTAGTTGCCTTGGTGCAGCCAGGAGAGGGCGGTGTTAAAGCGGGCGGTTTCGTCCAACGCAGGGCAGTGTTCCCCGGCGCTGCGGAAGACGGTGGCGGCGAGGACGAATTCGCCCGCCTTGAAGTGGGCGACGGCAGAAGCCATCTCGATCTGGGCGCGCAGATCGGTTTGCGACGCGGCCCGCATAGCATCATCGAGGGCTTTTTGAGCGGCAGCAAACTTGCCGACGCTGGCGAGGAGCCGCCCCTGAAGCAAGAGGGCATTGGCGAGCAAGGGGTGACGGTGGAAGCGGGTGGAGAAGTTCTCCAGAGCAACAAGAGCGGGCTCCGGCTTGTCATCCCGCTCCAGGGCCTTGGCAAGGTAGTAGATGGCGTATCCAGCCCGGAGCATTGGTTCGCGCTCGGCCCATTTTTGGAGTTCGCCCAGGGACGGGGTTTCTTCTCCGCTGTAAACCTCGTCGAGCTTGTGGAAAAGGGTGCTCAGATATGGGCTTTCCGGGTGTTTCCAGATGAATTGCTCCAGAATGTCATCCGCCGCCGTGAGACCGGCGAGTTCCGTGCGCGAATCCGTCATGCCGAGGGTCGCGCCGAGAATCATTTCCCCGGTGACGTGCCGGGGATCGCGCAGCAGGGACTCGAAGCGTTCGTAAGCGGCAGTCGGATTCCCCTCCGCAAGGAACAGGCGCGCCTCCAGGTATTGTTTCCATTTGCAGTCGGCCTCACTGGGGGGCGTCCCAAGCCTTTGCAGGAGGCTGGCGCAGCGGTCACGATGGTTTTGCTCCAAATAATACTCGGCGAGACGCAAGGAAACGGAAGGCGGGCCTTTGGCGGTGATGCTTTCCAAGGCTTCGACGGCTTCCGGCAGGCGTCCGAGAGCGCACAAGCACTCCGCCCTGCCCATGACAGCCTTGGCGTCATCGGGGGCAGCGGAATAAAGCGCCAGCGCGGCGGTCCAGTTCCCGGAGGCAGCTTGAATCCGCGCCTCCAGAAGCGGCGCTTGCACTTCGGGATCGCGCACCTGCTCCAAGGCTTCTTCCGTGCGCCCGGCGGCGAGCAGCGCTTCGGCCAGCTTGGTCTTGGCCTGGCGACGGAGCCCGGCTTCGAGCGGCGGCGTGGCGGCGAGTTGGTGCTGAAGCTTCACGATGGCCACTTCGGCCACGCCTTCATTCAGAGCCTGGAGGGCGTCGTCCAACGGCGAAGGGGCCGCCGACGCAGAGGCATATACCAGCAGGGAGGCCAGCCAGATGCCAAGGAGACCGCGTCGGAAATAGTAGAGATGGAAGGTCATGAGGCGAAGCCCAAGGGAAATGTCCTGAAAAGATGGAAGCGTAGCGGCCTGGGGGCAAGGCTGTTTTTTAAGTGCGTGTGGAAAATAAGGACCATGGGAAGGAATGACACCAACTCTCGGAGAAAAATGGATTTTACCAGAGATCTGTCATCCTGAGCGAAGTGAAGGAATTCACAAGCCACTCCCAGCACTGTTTTCTTTGGAGTCCCGAATCGCTTGTGGGTTCCCTCGCTCTCAAAAATCCAATGATCCTTGATAGGTGGTATGAGAGGGACCATTGACTTCCCTGATGTCCATCCCTAGAACCGTCACATTCCGTGCAAATAAAACATCCTATGAAAACATTGTTACGCTGCGCAGCCCTCGCGCTGGGACTCCTCTCTATCGAAGCCGCGGCCATGAACATCAACCTCGCGCTCCCCTGGGGAAACAAGTGCTCCGGGCCTCAAAAACCGGAACTCGCCTTCTATTCCCACCAATCCGAGACGCTCCTTTTCGAGAACGCAAAAAGCGTAGAGATATACTGCCAAGCCGGAGTCCGGTCGGTGAGCATGACTTGGAGCCTCCATCTCAACATGGTCCAGACCCCCTTTCTAACCGGTACAGCCGAGGCGCTTCCTTCCAACCGCTTTAAAATCTCCCTCGACACCGCCAAGCTCCAGCCCGGCTTCTACGATCTCCGCGTAAAGCTCGATGCCGGGGTGCCAAAACCGATTGACGGCGTGTGCGTCTTCGGTTGGAAGGCAGACAAAATGCCGATTCGCGAAACCCGTCCGGCGGATTTCCGGGAGTTCTGGGACAAAGCTCTGGCCGAATACGCCAAAGTCCCTCTCGATGCGAAAGTCGAAAGCGAGGTGACGGCCTACAAGGGGAAGGAAATCGACGACTACAACGCGCTTTCCGCCGCCCTCCCGCCAACCTCGTATGACCCGGCAGGCATCAAGACCGACGAGGTCGAATCCTTCAAGATCAGCTTCGCGGGACCCGATGGCGGACGCGTTTACGCCTGGCTTGCCAAACCCAAGGGGGATGGCCCCTTCCCCGCCATGCTCGTGCTCCCCGGCGCGGGATTCAATCCGCGTCCGCGTCCGCTGGAACACGCTCGGCACGGCTATCTCGCCATCGATGTCCAAGTCCACGGACAGGATGTCGATCTGCCCAAATACGAACATCTGCCACACTATGACGACGACGCGGTGGTTTATGATCCCATCGACAAGAACTGCATGATGAACCTCTATTTGCGCGCGGTGCGCGCGGTGGACTACCTCTGTTCGCGCGCGGATGTTGACAAGAAGCGCGTCGTGACCGTTGGCGGCAGCCAGGGCGGACGGCTTTCGATCGTTGCCCCCGCCCTCGACAAGCGCGTCGCAGCGACGGTTCCCAGCATCGCCTGGGGGGCGAACTATCCCTACCTTGCTTGGTCGATGAAATGCAACGGCATCCAGAATCCCGAAGACAAACACTGGAGGCCAGGCTACGTTTACGGACCGAAAAGCGACGGCAGGGAGTTGGTCGGCGCGCCACCTCAGCCCGACACTCCAGCGGCAAAGTGCAGCGTGTACTACGATCCGATGAACTTCGCTCCCGACGTAAAGTGCCCGGTCTTCATGAACGTCGGTCTCGTCGATTACATCTCGGCGCCTGCCAATGTGTGGGCTGAATACCTCCGGCTTGGATCAAAGGACAAGACCATGACGCCACTTCCGGGACTCGGCCACGACTGGTCCGCCGAATTTGACCGCCGCGCCTGGCGCTGGCTGGATTCGAAATTCAGCAAGAAGCAGGAAGAAAAATAGAGGGACGCTGATCGCGCATCCACGCGTTACATCCCCAGCACCCGGCGTAGGTAGCGTCCGGTGTGGCTGGCTTCGATGTTGGCAATGTGCTCCGGGGTGCCTTCGCCGATGATGCGCCCGCCTTCTTCGCCGCCTTCGGGTCCGAGGTCGATGATCCAGTCGGCGCACTTGATCATCTCCAGGTTATGCTCGATGACGATGAGAGTGTTACCTGAGTCGCGGAGTTTCAGGAGCACTTCCAGGAGCTTGTGGATGTCGGCGAAATGCAGGCCTGTGGTCGGCTCGTCCAGAATATAGACCGTGCGTCCGGTGGCTTTTTTCGCCAGTTCTGCCGCGAGCTTTACGCGCTGGGCTTCGCCGCCGGAGAGGGTGTTAGCGGCCTGGCCCAAGCGGACATAACCAAGGCCGACATCCTCCAGCGCGATCAATTTGTCGCAGACGGTCGGCACGTTGCGGAAGAAGCGGGCAGCTTCGTCCACGGTCATGTCGAGCACATCAGCGATGTTTTTGCCTTTATAGGTAACCTCCAACGTTTCGCGGTTGTAGCGGCGACCATGGCAGACTTCGCACTCCACATAGACATCGGCAAGGAAGTGCATCTCGATCTTAATCATGCCGTCGCCCGCGCAATGCTCACAGCGCCCGCCTTTGACATTGAAGGAAAAACGGCCCGGCTCGTAGCCACGCACACGGGAGGCGGGGAGTTGGGCGAAGAGGGAACGGATGGGCGCGAAGGCACCGGTGTAGGTCACGGGATTGGAACGCGGCGTGCGCCCAATGGGGGTCTGGTCGATAACGATGGCTTTGTCCACCTGGTCGAGCCCGAGCAGGGAACGGTGTTTGCCGGGGCGGTCTTTGGAGCCGTAGAAATGCCGGAAGAGGGCGCGGCGCAGAATGTCGTCCACCAAGGTCGATTTGCCGCTCCCGGAAACACCAGTCACGCACGTAAAGCAACCGAGCGGGAAGGAGGCGGAGACGTTGCGCAGGTTGTTTTCGCCCGCGCCCGTGACAGTGAGCCAGCCGCTGGAGAGGGCGCGGTTGTCCATCGCCATTTCACGGTTGCCCGCCGGAACTACCCGGTGGCGCGGCACGGGGATGGAGAGACGGCCAGTGAGGTAGTCGGCGGTGAGGGAACCAGGCGCAGCGAGCACATCTGCGAGAGTCCCCTGCGCGACGAGGTGGCCACCGCGCACGCCCGCGCCGGGACCGAGGTCAATGATGTGATCCGCCGCGCGGATGGTGTCTTCGTCATGCTCGACGACGATGACGGAGTTGCCGAGATCGCGCAGGCGGCGCAGGGTGCCGATGAGCCGGTCGTTGTCGCGCTGATGCAGGCCAATGCTCGGCTCATCGAGAACGTAGAGCACGCCCGCGAGCCCGGAGCCAATCTGCGTCGCCAGCCGGATGCGCTGGGCTTCGCCGCCGCTCAGCGTGCCGCTTTCGCGGTCGAGGTTGAGGTAGTTGAGACCGACTTCGTCGAGGAAGCTCAAGCGGGCGAGGATTTCGCGCAGAACCTCGGCGGTAATGAGCCGCTGCTGGGGCGTCAGGCGCAGCTCTTCGAGGTAGGCTTTGGCTTCGCGGATGGTCCGATGGCACAAGGCCTGGATGCCCAGTTCGCGCTCACCAAGAAGGGTGACGGCCAGGATTTCCGGCTTGAGCCGCGCACCATGGCAGACGGTGCATTCGCGGCGGCTCATGAAGGCGCGGATTTGTAATCGGCGCAGCTCGCTCGTCGTCTGCTCGTAAAGCCGGGCGAGGTTACCGACGACACCCTCAAACGGCTTCTGGATGCGGGTCTTGCGCGTACCTGTCTCCATAAGAAGATCGATACTGCGGTCGCCGGTTCCGTAAAAGAGGGCGTCCTTAAACCGCTCGGGCATCTCGGCAAACGGCGTGTCCATGGAGACGCGGAAGGCTTTGGCCAGCGAGACCAGAAGGGCGCGGTAGTAGCCGTGCATGCGCTTGGTGGCCTTGGCCCACGGAACAACGGCCCCATCTGCGAGGCTCTTGGTAGGATCGGATACGATCAGATCTGGATCGCAAACCAGTTCCGTGCCAAGCCCATGGCACGTAGGGCACGCGCCAAGATGGCTGTTGAACGAGAAATGTTTGGGGGTGAGTTGCGGAATGGTGAAGCCGGTTTCCAGGTTGGTAAATTCGGTGGAGTAGCGGTGCTCCGTCCAATCCGGCTCTCCCCTCGCCTGGGTGAGCGCGCCCATCTGGCCCGCGCCCCACTTGAGGGCGGTCTCCACTGAATCGGCAAAGCGCTGGCGCGCGCCGTCGCGCACCACGAGGCGGTCCACGACAGCTTCAATGGTGTGGAGCTTGCCTTTGTCGAGCTTCACCACCGGTTGCTGCGGGTTACCGAGTTCGACGATCTCGCCGTCGAGCCGCGCGCGCACGAAACCTTCGCGCTTAATCTTTTCCAACACGTCGCGGAATTCCCCCGCCTGCTTTTCCACAAGAGGGGCAAGGAGGACGAGTTTAGTTTCCTCGGGAAAACCGAGCAGCGCATCGACGATGGATTGCGTGGTCTGCTTGAAGACCGGTTCGCCCGTGGACGGATCGTGTGGCTGGCCAATCGCAGAATAAAGAACGCGCAGATAGTCGTATATTTCCGTAGTCGTCGCGATGGTAGAACGGGGGTTGCTAGCGGAAGAACGCTGCTCGATGGCGATGGCCGGAGAGAGCCCTTCAATGAAATCGACATCGGGCTTCTGCATCTGGTCGAGAAACTGCCGGGCGTAGGCAGAAAGGCTCTCGACGTAACGGCGCTGGCCCTCGGCGTAAAGGGTATCGAAGGCAAGGGAGGATTTGCCCGAACCGCTCAAGCCGGTCATCACGACCAGCTTTTGGCGCGGGATTTCCAACGACAGATTTTTGAGATTATGCTGTCTCGCGCCTGTGATTTTGATTGTATCTGCAGCCATTTTGCAGGATGAGTGGAAAGTTACAACAAACCACAATCGGCAGGATAGCTCCAGAGTTAACTTCTTATCATCCCCTATGAGCAACGAACCCGTTCAATTTACCTACGAGGAGTGGATGCAATGTCGCGTGAGATACAGCAACCTCAAGCATTCCACGAATAATGCATTGGCGGTTTTTATGGCGCTCGCAGAACTGGCTCAACGCAACCCGGACAACTACGAAAAGCTGGCCCAGGCGGTTTGCACACGCACACCGGAAATCGTAGAATTGATCCAGGAATTTTCGACGTATCTCGACACCAAGGGCCCGCAGCCTCCGATAAGGTAATACTCAGTCCGCGGTTTCCACTTCTGGCGCGGGTGTTGGCTCAGGCTTGGTTTTTTTGCGCTTCTGCGGTTTGGAGTTGTCTTGGAAAATTTCCTTGAGCACCTGTCCAATCATCGGGGCGGCGACGGTGCCGCCGTGCGTGTTGCTCTGGTTGACATCGCTCTCGAAGAGCGCGACGAAGGCGTATTTTGGAACATCGGCGGGAGCGAACCCCGCGAACCACGAGGCGTTGCGTTCTTTGTGCTTTGGTCCCCATTGGGCGGTGCCGGTCTTGCCCGCTACTTCCACGTTGTCAACGCCCCCACGACCTCCAGTGCCATGAGAGCCGGTGATGACATCGACGAGCCCTTTCTTTAATGCCGCGAGGTTCTCTGGCTTCATGACGATCTGGTCTTTGATACGCAAATCGTAACCGGTGACGACTTTGTCATCCAGGCTCTGCACTTGAAGCACCAACCGTGTCTGGTAAAGCGTTCCGCCGTTGCCGACAGCTCCCATCGCCTGCGCCATCTGGAGAGGCGTTACGAGCAAATAGCCCTGGCCGATGGAGAAGTTCGCCAGATCACCGGAAGTAAGTCTGCGCGCTTCTTTTTTGCGCATAAAATCGTCCGTGGGAACCAATCCCTCCGCCTCGGAGCGGAGCGGGATACCGGTTTTCGTGCCGAAGCCGAAGCGTTGAGCCCATTCGACCAGCGGCTTGGAGCCAGTCCGAATGCCGACAGCGTAAAACCAGGTGTCGCACGATTGCTCCAGCGCCTGTCGGAAGTTGAGCATTCCTGCGTCGGTCTTTTTCCAATTATGCATGACTATGTTTCCAATCTCCATGGAGGGCGGACCGGGAAACTCATCGTCCGGTTTGATGGCTCCACTTTCGAGCGCGGCAATGCCAACGAAGGTCTTGAAGGTGGAGCCGGGCGGGTAAGCGCTGCGGTAGGCGCGCGGCAGAAGGGGGATATTGGGGTCCTCGGCAAGGGATTTAAAGCGTTCGGCGCTGATGGCCGGGATGAACAGGTTGGGATCGAATGAAGGCCGCGAGGCCATGGCTAGCACGTCGCCGTTGTTCGGGTCCAGGAAGATGATCGCGCCCCGTTTGGCTCCTTTTTCCAGCGATTTTTCGCAGAGCCGCTGGAGCCCCAAATCGAGTGTGGTGACGATGTTATAGCCCGGCTGCGGAGGGACGGTGATTTTCTCGTAGTCTTTCTTCCCTTTCGCGTCGAAATGGAGCGTCATCTGGCCGGGCTTGCCGGTGAGCTGCTCGTTGTAGGTCAATTCGATGCCTTCGCGACCTTCGGCCTCCGGCCAGAGGAGTTCGTTGTTCTCCACGGGGCCATCCAAGCCAGCTCCCGCGCGGCCCGCGTAGCCGAGGATATGGGCCGCCAGCGCGCCGTTGGGGTAATAACGCGCATACATGGGACGCAGAATGAGCCCTTCGCCAAGATGGCTTTTCACCGCCTCCTGCTGGGCGGCGGTGAGGTCCTGAATGATGTCCAGCGGCAGGATGCCCCGGTTGCGGTAATGGCGTTCGATGGTTTTGTCGGAGACGGAACAACTCCGCCCGGTGAGCCGTTCCGCTGTGGCGATCTGCTCGCGGGCGAAGGCAACAGCTTTGGCATCCGGGTAATCGAGCGGCGTGGGGAAGCTAAGGGCGAGGTTCTGGCAAACGCGCGTGACGGCCAGCGGTTCCCCGTTGCGGTCCACGATCTGGCCGCGCGGGGCAGGAATTTTGAGCACGTAAGTACGTGCGAATTTCTCCGTCAGCCAAGTCGGTTTGATCGTTTCGGTCTGGGCAACAGCAGCACCCAGGCTCAAACAGAAGGCGAGGCAGGCAATGAAGGCAATCCGGCGAGACATGTAGAGGGGTATTTTACTCGCCCGGCGGCGTTTCTCAAGAAGGTTCGCGCTGTGGACAGGCTACCGTTTGAAAGTGCCAGAGCCCCAAATAACATCCGGGCTTCTCCAATCGGGCTGCCACCAAAGTTTCTCTCCTGCGGCGCCTTTGTAGTCGTCATGGAAGGCGTTCACCACGATATTCACCCGAACATCCTTCCATGGCTTACCGGCTTTGGCATCCAGATAGCTGAATGGGATGGCGATTTCCGTGTTGTACCCCATGGGGGTGATCTTGCAAGCGGCTTGGGTTCCCTCGGGAAGTTTCGCGGCATTATACGGCAGGCGGGTTTCTCCCTCTTTGGCGGGGCTCATGGCAACTAACAGAATGTCCTCGAACTCTTTTTTGCCGCGTATAAATAGACGTTCGGACGAGGGCCGGGCATCGATCCGAACTTCCACGCTGCTCTGAAACCATGGGTCCTTGTCCGGCATGCTCTTAATGATGGCGTCGGTGGTTTGGATGGCGATATAGAAGAACTTGTCGTCGTGAGAACAGGCAAACCGATAGGAAAGATCGGACGGCTCTGCGGGATTTTTTTGCGAAGCATTCACCACAATGGGCAGCTTCGGCCATTCTGAGAGGTCGCCATCCACGGTCACAGGCTTTGCGGTTTGAACGCAGGACAGGGACGCTATGGGTGGCAGAACCGCCGCTTTCTGGGCGATTTTATGACCGTTATAGGAGGTTGAAAGGGTGGTCTCTCCCGGCTTGAGCGGTTGGAGATCATTGAGGTCAGTACCGAGGCTGACGACCGAGGGGGCGGCCACTTTAAAGTCGGCGGTGCAGTCCACCAGCCGGAACCAACCGTCGTATTCCGTTTCCAAAACCGCATGTCCCATCCGACCCAACTGGATGGGTCCCTTTGCCGTGGAGTCGATTTCAACGATCTCGGCTTTGGTGAATGTCGGTTTTTTCAAACGCAGCAGGAAATAGAGCGCGGAGCGCATCCGTTTAGTGGCTTCCAACTTCTCGTGCCCTTGGTCATGTCCGATTTGAAAAGCGAGATTATCGTTCTGGAGGAAACCTTGCGAAACCAGCGTGCGGCTAACGTCGTAAGTAGCTTTGAGCAAACTATGCGCAAATCCTATTTCCCGGGAACCGGCATCAATCCACAATCTCACGGGCGGAATGGGGCCTTGATGTCTATTGATAAATTCCGCCCCGCGCCACACGGACGGCGACTGGCAAAGTCCCATGCCGAAAACTTCCGGATGTTGGTAAGTCATCCAGAGTGAGGCCAATCCACCCAATGAAAATCCGGCTATGCCCGTGGAAGCAGGCTCCGGACGGGTGCGGTAAGTTTGATCTATCATCGGCTTAACTTTTTTACTGAGAAACTCAAAATAACCCTCCGCCAGGCTTTTCGTTGTCACCGTCGTATTCGGATCAGAGACGCCCGGAACATAGACTTCCGGGGCATAGTCGAGAAGCCGGTTCTTGGAGGAGGTCATCTTTCCGTTGGCATCCGAGCCGTTGTGGATGGCGACGAAGATCGCGGGTTGGATCAAGCCCTCGTGCAGCAATTGATCATGCACCGTTTCATAAGGAATGGTGTCGAAAACTCCCTTTTGTCTGGTAAGAAAACAAGTCTCTCCGTCCAAGACGTAGATCACCGGATACCGTCGATCCGTCGAATCGTATCCAGGAGGAAGGCAAACGGTGACTGCATGGAATCCGCTGGTCTTGCCCTCGTCATCGATGGGCGGGATGAAGATGTAGCGGGAGTTATTTGCGGGAGGAGTGGGTGACGCCGCTTCGGTCGCGTGGAGATGGAGCGTGGCGATTTGGGTCAGGAGGACTAGCTCCATTAATCGTGGAAGCAGGGGGGATTTCATTTGGGTTCTTCCGTAAATTTTTTGGGAGTTACCGAGCGAATCAAGTGTTGTGTTGAGGAGGACTAGCGTTTGAAAGTGCCAGAGCCCCAAACAACGTCCGGGCTTCTCCAATCGGGCTGCCACCAAAGTTTCTCTCCTACGGCGCCTTTGTAGTCGCCATGGAAAGCGTTCACCACGATATTCACCCGAACATCCTTCCATGGCTTACCGGCCTTGGCATCCAGATAGCTGAATGGGATGGCGATTTCCGTGTTGTACCCCATGGGGGTGATCTTGCAAGCGGCTTGGGTTCCCTCGGGAAGTTTCGCGGCATTATACGGCAGGCGGGTTTCCCCCTCTTTGGCGGGACTCATGGCCACCAACAGAAAGTCCTCGAACTCTTTTTTGCCACGCAGAAACAGCCGTTCGGACGAAGGCCGGGCGTCGATCCGAACTTCCACGCTACTCTGAAACCAAGGATCCTTATCCGGCAGACTCTTGATGATGGCATCTGTCGTTTGGATGGCGATATAGAAGAACTTGTCGTCGTGCGAACAGCCGAACCGGTAGGAAGGGTCGGATAACCCTGCGGGATTTTTTTGCGGAGCATCCACCACAATGGGCAGCTTCGGCCATTCGGAGAGATCGCCATCCACAGTCACAGGTTTCGTGGTTTGAACGCAGGACAGGGATGCCATGGGAGGCAGAACTGTCACTTTCTGGGTGATTTTGCGGCCGTTGTAGGACGTGGAAAGGGTGGTCTCGCCGGGCTTGCGCGGTTGAAGGTCATTGACGTCAGCGCCAAGGCTGACGACTGAGGGATCAGCCACTTTAAGGGCGGCGGTGCAATCCACCAACCGGAACCAACCATCGTATTCCGTTTCCAAAACCGCATGTCCCATCCGACCCAACTGGATGGGTCCCTTTACCGTGGAGTCGATTTCAACGATCTCGGCTTTGGTGAAAACCTGTTGTTTCAAACGCAGCAGGAAATAGAGCGCGGAGCGCATCCGCTGCGTGCAATTGAGTTTTTCGTGCCCATGGTTATGCCCGATTTGAAAGGCGAGGTTATCGTTCTGGCGGAAACCCTGTGCAATGAGCGTGCGACTGACGTTGTAAGCGGGATTCAACAAACTGTGTCCCTCTCCTATTTCCCGGGAACCCGCATCAATCCACAATCTCACGGGCGGAATGGGCCCTTCATGTTTATCGAGAAATTCGTTCACGAACATCAAGGCGGGCGACTGGCAAAGTCCCATGCCGAAAACTTCCGGGTGTTGGTAAGTCATCCAGAACGCGGCCAATCCACCCGCTGAAAATCCGGCCACGCCCGTGGAAGCGGGTTCCGGGCGGGTGCGGTAGGTTTGATCGATCATCGGTTTGATCTTCTTGCTGAGGAACTCGAAGTAACCCGCCGCCTTGCTTTCTTTTTTCCAAGCCTTCGACTCCGGGAAATAGTCGAGACCCCGGTTCTTGGGGTCTATCTTTCCGCTGGCATCCGAGCCATTGTGGACGGCGACAAGGATCGCGGGTTGGATCAAGCCCTCATGCAGCAATTGATCGTGCGCCATTTCGTAGCCAATCGTGGCACCGACACCATTTTGCCGGGTGAAAAAACAGGACTCTCCGTCCATGAGGTAGATCACCGGGTAACGTCGATCCGTCGCATCATATCCGGGGGGGAGGCAAATGGTGATCGCGTGGAATCCACTGCTTTTGCCCTCGTCATCCATGGGTGGAAGGAAGATGAATCGGGAGTTATCAGCGGGAGGTGGTGGTGTCGCCGTATCGGCCGCATGGAGAGGGAGCGCAGCGATGTGGATCACGAGGACTAACGCCATTAATCTTGGGATTATTCGGAATTTCATTGGGGAGGCTGAGAGTTTGGCGGTTAAGAAAACCTGCAGAGGTTGGGCTTCATCTCCAAACAGACAACTATGAAAGCGATCCGTCGGGATATGAGAGGGAAAGATGCTTTTATCCGCTTATCGCTGTTTCTCAAGCGATTTCATCGTAATGCGGTTTACTCTTGAGTTTCGCGCCTGTTCTGGACAAGGGTGCTTGGAATTCTTTCTCCCAGCGGAAACAAGTCCATCCCCCTGATAACACCATGAATTCAAGAGAACGCATCCTCGCAGCCATCGAACATAAAACGCTCGACCGGATTCCCACGGACATCTGGGCGACTCCCGAAATCTGGGAGAAACTGCAGCTTCACTTTGGCGAGGGTGTCGATATTCTGGATCAGCTTCACATTGATGGCATACTTGGCGTTTGGCCCTCCTACACAGGGCCTACTCTTCCCACGATGCCCGAAGGGGAGAGTATAGATTTTTGGGGGATGCGCCGGAAGCGGGTGCGCCACGAGAGTGGAACCTATGACGAGCAGGTGTACTACCCACTAGAGGCAGCCACCACCATCGACGAAGTGGACGCCTACTCATGGCCCTCTGTGGACTGGTTTAACTACGACAGCCTCCGCAGCAAGGCAGAGGAAATCCGCGAGAAGCGCGTGGTGATGTGTGGCTACATGGCTCCCTTCTATTTTCACAACTTGCTGCGCGGCCTCGAACAGTCCCTAGTCGACCCGTTGCTGGAGCCGGAATTAACGCATCACATCGTTAACCGGATTTCGGACTTCTTTTACAACCATCACCGCCGCATCTTTGAGTCGTGCGATGGGCTCATAGACGTGGCTCAGGTTACCGACGACCTCGGCAGCCAGACCGGGCCGCTCATTAGCATGGAAATCTACCGCGAATTCTACGCGCCCCAGCACAAACGCTTTATCGACTTGTGCCACAAGTTTGGAATCAAGGTATTCCATCACGATGACGGAAGCATCCGCCCGTTCATTCCGGATCTCCTCGACATGGGCATCGACATTTTGAATCCCATCCAATGGACGTGTCCCGGCATGGATATGAAACAACTTAAGGCTGATTTTGGTTCGCGGGTCTGCTTCCATGGTGCTGTGGATAATCAGAAAATTCTTCCCTTTGGCACACCAGAAGAGGTGCGCCAGGAGGTGCGCCATTGCATTGATGAACTCGGCAGCAATGGCAGCGGTTACATCCTCGCCCCCTGCCATAACATCCAAAGCAACACGCCGTTGGAAAACATCCTCGCAATGTATGACGAGGCTTGGAACTACGGAAAGCTTTCGTAGCGTAGTCTTCCAGAACCAAGGGATAGTCTGTGATAGCCGCCTTCGGCGTTCTCAAGACGCTACGTATTTTGATCTGATCGTCTTGTTTTTAACGCGTTTGCCCTGAAACAACATCCTTCAATGGACTTAAGGAAAAAGCCGCTGGCGTGTGGGGTAAAAAAACAGAAGCCAGAAAGGGGAAAAAGCGTTAGCTTTTTCCCAGCTTAGTCCTCATTCCAATGCCTGTTCCCGATTATCTGCTCATCGACATCAGTAATTCGTTCACCAAGCTTGTCCCGGCGACGAGAGAGGCACTGATAGGTGCGCCTGTCCGCATCCCCACACCGAAACTGACTGCCGCAGCTATTCGGCAGGCGGTCGGCAAGGGGCCGTTTCGCAAGGGAATCATCCTTTCCAGCGTGGTGCCCGATGCCGAGGCTGGCGTGGAAGAATTTGCGGAAAGCCTATACACGGCTTTCTGTGGAGAGCGAACCGCCAGACCGCGGCTGCTCCGGGTGAGCCACAAGATCAAGTTGGGTGTAGCAGTCGATTATCCCAAGCCTTCCTCGATCGGCGCGGACCGGTTGGCGAATGCGGCAGGGGCTGTGGCGTTCTTTGGCGCTCCGGCAATTGTGATCGATTTTGGCACGGCGGTAACATTCGATGTTCTTGCTGCGCCCAAAGGCGTCCCCACCTATGTCGGCGGGGTGATCGCCCCCGGCTTGGAAGTAATGACCGATTACCTTTACCAGCGCACGGCGCTCCTGCCTCGCATTAACTTGAAGGAGCCGGTAAAGGCCATCGGTAAATCAACAGTGGACGCGATGCTAGCTGGGGCTGTCTATGGGTATCGCGGGTTGGTCCGTCAGATTTTGGAGGAAATCCGGCGGGAACTCAAAACCGGGCGGCGGCTTCAAACCGTGGCCACGGGAGGATACGCGGAATTGATCGCCGAACGGCTGCCGGAGGTCCAGCAAGTCCACTCCAATCTGACATTGGAAGGGCTGCGGATCATCGGGAATCTGAATCTCCGGGATTAGGCAGGCTTGATCTTCTCCTGCAGAAGCGCCAAAAATTCCCTCAGCGCGGGGGTGCGCGGGCGGTTGCGCTTGAGCAGGATGCCGATGGGGCGGCGCAGCGGCGGATCCAACGGAATCGCGCGCAAAACACCCGCCTTCACTTCAGCTTTGACGGAGGCACGGGGAACAATGGAGATGCCTTGTTCAATTTCCACCGCCCGCTTGACGGTCTCAATGTTGTCGAATTCGATGGTATGGCCCAGTGCCACCCCGCTCTCGCGAAAATGCCGATCCACATATTGCCGTGTGGGGAGGTCCGGGTCGAACGCGATGAATCGCTCTTTTTTGAATGCTGTCGGAGCAATTTTACTGCATTTGGCAAACGGGTGCGACGGATGGCAGATGATTACCAGTTCGTCATCCATAAACGGTTCGACATGGATGCCTTTGCGGGCGATCGGATAGGCCACCATCCCCAAAACCGCCTCACCGCTCAAGACCTGGCCATATACCTGGGCTGAGCGCTTGTAGGCCACCTGCACATCCACCGTTGGATATTTCCGATGAAACGCTTTCAAATAGGGGGGCAGATCGTGCAAGCCAATGGAGTAAACCGCAGCCACGCGCAGTTCGCCTGCAACGACGTCAGCCAATTCGTTGAAGCGCTCTTCGAGGCCATCGTAAATTTCGAGCATTTCCTTGGCGGCCTCCAACAACACCGCCCCCTCGGGCGTAACGCAGCATTGCCGACGCCCGCGTTCCAAGAGCGTGCGCCCGAGTTTCTTCTCCAACGAGAGAATCTGTTGACTCACGGCGCTCTGTGTCATGGAATTGAGTTCGCCCGCTTTGGAGAAGCTGGCGGTTTCCACAACGTCACAAAAAATTTTGAGAGTTTCGATATGCATGGGGATTATTAATCATCCTAATAAAGAAAACCATTTCCCGTCAATACTCCTTCTTTACTTATGATCGCTAAAAATTTTGAGGCCATCCGAGTTCAAATCGCCGAGGCTGCCACCCGTTCCGGCCGGAACGCGGAGGATGTCGCCCTGATTGCCGTGAGCAAGACACACAGCCCGGAGACGATTTTGGAAGCCGTGGACGCAGGCCAACTTCTTTTCGGCGAAAACCGAGTCCAGGAAGCCCGCGCCAAAATGCCGCTGCTACCCAGCCGCCTGCGCTGGCACCTGATCGGCCATCTGCAATCGAATAAAATCCGGCAGGCGCTCCCGGCGTTCGAGCGGCTCCACGGCATCGATACGCTGGAGTTGGCGCGCGACGTGAACCGCGTGGCGGGTGAACTCGGCCTTTTCCCGAAGGTTTTCCTGGAAGTCAACGTGGCCGGAGAGAGCAGCAAATTCGGGTTCAAGCCGGAAGCGCTGCGCACCGCGATGGAGGAGTTGCTAACGCTCGACCGAGTGTGCATCGACGGGTTGATGACGATTCCACCCTTCGCTACGGAACCGGAGGCTTCGCGACGCTATTTTGCCGCGCTGCGGGAACTACGGGATCGGCTCGCCCAAGAATTTCGCGCACCGCTGCCGGAGCTTTCGATGGGAATGAGCGGCGATTTCGGCGTCGCCATCGAGGAAGGGGCGACATTTGTGCGTGTGGGCACCGCCCTCTTCGGCGAACGCCGGGGAAAGGCGTGGAAGCCTGTGGCTTCGGAGATGGAGTGATTCTTCTCACACAGAGGTGTGGGGGTTCTTTTTACGCTAAATCCGGAAAAACAAACCGGCAACTGGGTTGAACAGGCCTCACACTTGGGAGCGCTCTATGTGAGCCGACGACACACGCGTCCGCGGACGCGGGGTATCGCAGTGGCGTAGTTTCTAGAGCATCCCAAAAGCAGCTACTTCATCAACTGGGACTCTCTGGGACTGGAAAGCGAACCGCCCCTAGCGATGCCGAACCCGTTCAATAGCAGCGCGGGGGCAGTGCGGGAGTTTTTTGGAAAATAAGGATTGATGCTTCGGTTGAATGCACCAGAAGCCAAGAGAATGGAAAAGATGACCAGCATCATTCCTGAAACGAAAGCAAGTAGTCGTAAAAACGGTCGTATCTCGCCGACACTACGATCTGGCTTGAGGATAAGGTGCTGAAGCCTCGGATATCTGAGAGTGCCAATAGATAATCCAAATGCAAATAGTAGTGGGACTAAAATAAACAGCCCTAGTTGCGAAGAACCGAGCAAGAAAGGTGCGTTCCAAACGGCGACAGCAACAATGATAGCAGACCAACGCATGGCTATGCCACGACGCTGAGGAATCGCAGAACTGGAAGCGGTGGACCGAAAACCCGCATCACGGATACCTTGAAGAATTGTATTCGGATTGCCCAAACACCAGAAGATGACACGCTGCGGATAATCGGCAACACAATGGTGAATCTGAACACCCCAGCCAAGAAAGGGAATCTTAACGTACCTCTCGATGGCTAAAACCTGATCGGGGGCAAAGCTGTAAGTGCCCAATATACAAATCGAAATAGTGAGTTTTTCAGGACTCGCTGAAAGTTTCGCTAGCGGCCAGGATGCGTTAGTCCAGCCAACGCGTGCTCCCCCCCGTAGTTTCATAGATATAGTGATCGGACGCCATGCGCCGCAACTTTGGGCGGTAGGATTAAACTGGGCAAGCCCGAACTATCTGATCGCCAAATTCTCCCTCCAAACAATCCCACCTTCAGAAAATGTCCATTCCGTGCTAAACTTCTCCCTCGACGCGCGTCGCGCTTTTCCTACACTCACCGCTCTTCCAAATGTTCAGTCAGCTTGCCGATAAACTCCAAGACGTCTTCAAGGATCTCCGTGGCCACGGTTCGATCTCCGAGGCGAACGTCGCCGATGCGATGCGCACGGTGCGCATGGCGCTGCTGGAGGCCGATGTCCATTTTCAGGTCGCCAAGGACTTCATTGCCCGCGTCAAGGAGAAGGCTCTGGGCGAGGACGTTCTGCGTAGTATCACGCCCGGTCAGCAGATCGTTAAGATTTTCCACGACGAATTGACCACGCTTCTGGGAGGGGACGCCGCGCCGCTCAATCTGGAAAAGCCGGGCCGCATCCTCATCGTGGGCCTCAACGGCGCGGGGAAGACGACTTCCGCCGCCAAGCTCGCCCGCTGGCTCAAGAGCCAGGGCAAAACGCCGTTGCTTTACGCGCTCGATCTTTACCGGCCCGCCGCGATCGACCAGTTGGTAACGCTCGGACAGCAGGTCAGCGTGCCGGTTTTCCGCCCACAACCGGGCGAGACGGACGTTCTGCGCGCCGCCAAAGCCGCCCTCGAATGGGGCACACTGCCGGAGAATCAGACCGCCAACGTCCACATTTTCGACACCGCCGGGCGGCAGGAAATCGACGAACCGCTCGTAATGGAACTCAAGCGGGTCCGCGATCTCCTCGCCCCGCAGGAAATCCTCTTGGTAGCCGACGCTGCCACTGGTCAGCAAGCCGTGAGCGTGGCAACGCACTTCCACGAAGCGCTCGGCATCACCGGTCTGATCTTAACCAAGCTGGACGGCGACGCACGGGGCGGCGCGGCTCTCTCCATGCGGCAGGTAACGCAGCAGCCCATCAAATTCGCGGGCGTGGGGGAAAAACTTGACCAGTTTGAGCCGTTTTACCCGGAGCGCCTAGCCGGGCGCATCCTTGGCATGGGGGATATCGTGGGGTTGGTCGAAAAGGCCGCTTCCGCCATTGATGAAGCAGATGCGCGGCGCATGGAGGAGAAGATGCGCACCGCCACCTTCGACCTGACGGACTTCCTGGATCAGTTTAAAATGATCCGAAAACTGGGCCCCCTTGAGAATCTCCTTGGCATGTTGCCCGGAATGGGTAACATGAAAGGCTTTTCCGTAGACGAGAAGCAAATGCGACGGGTCGAAGCCATTGTCCTTTCGATGACAATGGAGGAGCGCCACAAGCCGGACATCTTAAATGCCCGGCGGAGGCAGCGAATCGCCCGTGGCAGTGGCACCTCGGTTACGGAAGTAAACGACCTACTCATGCGCTTCAACCAGATGCGAAAGATGATGAAGAACATGGGGAAGTTTAAAAAAATGATGGCTCGCTCCGGCGGGCCGCGCATCCCAGGGATGCGTTAGCCCGACCAACAACCGAAAACAGCGACCCAACCAACCAACATTTATGGCAGTATCCATCCGACTCCGGCGCGAAGGCGCACTCAACAGCCCGTATTACCGCATTGTGGTGGCCGATTCCCGTGGCCCCCGCGACGGCAAATTCATCGAGCACATCGGCAATTACGACCCGAAAAAGGCCGCGAACAACGTCCAGATCGACCTTTCCCGCGTGGATTACTGGGTCGGCGTTGGTGCGCAGCCCACGGACACCGTGCGCTCCATCATCAAGAACGCCCGCAAGGCCGTTCCCGCCGCCTAAGCGGTTTTTTTTGAAAAATCCGAACAGGCCGGGGGCGTCCCCTCCGGCCTCGTTTTATTTTATCCAAGCCCTTACCGATCCTCCAGATCATGCCCCCCAGTCCGCCTGATATGGAAGAATTCCTCCGCTACCTCATCGTCAATCTTGTCGGAACCTCCGAGGGGATCGAACTGACGCAAATCCACGCGCCGCAAAAAATTGTATTCCGGCTCAAGCTGCCCGAAAGCGAAGCGGGCAAGATCATCGGCAAACAAGGGCGCACGATCGAGGCCATCCGCGACCTCCTTTCCGTCGCCGCCGCCCGCCACGGCCAGAAGGCAACGCTGCAAATCGCGGAGGATTAAGAAAGCGCCGGATTGACAAAAGGGGCGTAAGGATCATCCTACGCGGTATGGATACTCCCCGTTTTTCTTCCGCCCTTTCGGCGTTGTTTTTGGCGACCGGTCTTGGAGCCGCAGGTTTTTTTGTTGGGAATGGGATTTCGGGCCGCAATGCCGAACACAGGACGATTTCTGTCAAAGGGCTTTCGGAAAAGGAAGTCCCAGCAAGCATCGCCATCTGGTCATTACGTTACAGCGCCTCGGGAAATACGATCCAGGAGATCAACGGGCAATTGGACGGCAACACTAAAGCCGTGGTCTCTTTCCTGAAAGAACGCGGATTTGATGAAAAGGAAATCGCCGTGCAACCCCCGTCCCTCAACGACCTCAGTCTCGTGCCGCGCGAGAAAGACGTTCCGCCACCTCCCTTCCGCTTTACGGCAAACCAGTCGGTGCTGTTGCGCACGGCAAAGGTCGATTCGATCAAATCGGCGCGCGCTGCCTCCTCCTCGCTCATCGCTAGCGGCGTCGAGCTCTCCGGCGACTCCGAACCCAATTTCATCTTCAACCGGCTCAATGAGATCAAACCTGGAATGATTCAGGAAGCGACCAAAAACGCGCGGATTGCAGCGGATCAATTTGCCCGCGATTCGCAGGCTTCCCTAGGCAAACTCCGCCATGCCAACCAAGGCTGGTTTCAAATCGAGAACCGCGACCCGGCCACACCGGAGCAAAAAGAGGTTCGGGTGGTGGTCGATGTTCAATACGAGGTGAAGTGACATTCTCCGGCCCCGCCACGGCCAGAAGGCGACGCTGCAAATCGCGGAGGATTAAGCCACCTTCGGTGGATAAGGCCTTTGGGCGGTTACCCGGCCGGCATGAGGCATCGGCACGTAGCCTCGCAGTTTCGGCAGCCTCCGCTCAATTGCGGGAATGTTACCGCTATTTTTTGACAGGCATATCTGGGAGAGTAATCCCGAGTTTGGCAGCCCACCACCCGGAAGTCAGGATAAGCACATTAACAAGGATCACAAACGCCAGGAAAACACCTATGCAAATCAAGAGCCACTTGCCTTTCTGTTCTCGGGCTTCCCGACCACGCTTCCAGTTGAAGTAAACTTTGATGTAAACCACGCCGGACATGGCATAGAAGAAGGCCATCCAAGCAAAGCCGAGACGGTTGTTATGGAGCCAGTCGAAGAGCTTGCCGACCGGTGGGCCGAGCAAGTTGTTCAGGAACTGGTAAAACATCGCCTGGGCAGAGCAGAACTGGCCGAGTTTCTCGCGCGGGAACACCTCCACCGTCAGTGCGCCGATAATAACGCCGTTAGCATACATCACCAAGTTGCGCACGCAGAACGAGATCAGATAGCTCCAGACGTCATGCACATAGAAATAGGTCCATAGAACGACGCCAGCCAGCAGGAAATAGCTGATGCCAATAATGCGGACCGGCTTGAGTTTATCCGTCAAGAAACCAACGTAAAACCCGCAGAGCGTGCCAAAAATTAAAACGACCAGATTCGTGGTGCCATCCACGTTGCCAAGCTTCTGGAGGTCCAGATGGAGGTCGTCACGATAGAACCACCACTGATAGCCCCCTCCCAAGTTGCCAACCTGGTAAAGGAAAGAGGCAATGAAGATCCAGAGGTAGAACGGCTTGCTAAAACAGTCAGAAAAATAGGCGTGGATGGGGGCAAATGGGCTCGTGCTCGACCGCGGCTCCGGGGGCGGATACTCACCCTCCTTAACTTTCCAGACGGAGAGTAAGTAAATCGCAAGGGAGAAAACGGCTGTGCCAGCATAAACCCATTTGGTATGATGTTCCGCCTGCCCGTAAATGAAAAAACTCCAGATCAGCATCGCAATGAGCGCAATGTTTTTGCTTAAGGCGTTGAAGCGGCCCAAGAGGTTTTCAGGGACAACATCCCAATACAAGTAGCTGAAGATCGCCAGGACAACGGCGTTGAATACCCCGGCGACCATCCCGCACAGGCCGATCATAAGAGCGGTACCGTTCATTTCGATGCCCATGGCGTGCTTGATCGTGCATACCACCGGGAAATTTCGCGATAGATAGTAGGCGAAGTCCGGCATGAACGGCACCAGTATCAGGAAAAATGCAAAGAAGGGCGTGGCAACCAAAAGAAACGGACGGCGGCGGCCGTAAGGACTGCGAAGTCGGTCGGACCACGTGCTTACCCACGGGTTGATCCACGGCATGAAGAACCCGGAGATCATGCCCAGCATGTTCATTTGGTAGAAAGTAGCCCCATAACGCTCACGCATCAGCCAGCCGTTGAGGCCACCAATCCTCTCGATGAGGGTGATGCCAAAGTCGTTCCACATCAGCCAGACGAAGAGGACGACTAACTGGTTTTTGTTGTAGCGGAGCGTTCCGACCGAATAGATCGTTTCGGGCTGGAGCGTGGCAACCGGATTGGGTGTGGAGGCGTTTTGAGGGGAGTTCATCCAGAGAGTTTTAGAGGGAAAAGACGAATAATTTAGATTCAAGTATTCTGTTCCCGATGTCGAATCAGAAAATGTTACATGTTCATGGATCGCTGCCGAAAACAGCGTGAGGCAGCGGCGCTATCCAGCGTGAGGCAGCGGAACGTGGCCGTGCCGTTTCTCCCAGTTGAAGCAAACCTTGAGGAAAGCCAGCCCGGAGAGAATATAGAAAAATGTCGTCCAGAGATAACCAATGCGGTTGTTTTTGATATGATCAAAGAACATCGCCAACGGCGTGTTCAACAAGTTGCAAGTGTATGTATAGAGGAATGCTTGTGCGGAGCAGAACTGCCCCAGTTTTTCGCGCGGGAAAACCTCCACGGTAAAGGCTCCCACCGCAACGCCGTAAACAAAGTTCAGCACGCTCCCCATGCAAACCATGGTGAAGTAGGTCTGCTTATCGTGAACGAAGAAATAGCCCCACAGCGGAACCAGCGCCCTGACGAGAACCAACCACCCCATGATCCGCACGGCATTCAAGCGGTCTGTGATAGTTCCAATGTAATAGCCCAATAAGAGCCCGAATCCCGAAGTGACAAGCCTCCCTAAGCCGTCCGCCCGCCCAAGTTGGCTCAGATTAAGCTTCAGATCGTAGTGGAGATAGTTAAACTGATACCAGTTGCCCATACCGCCGATCATGAGACACAGCGTGCCCCCAAAAATCCACAGGTAGTATTTCTCGCTGTAACACTCCACGATGTAGGCGCGGAAGGGTGCCAGTATGCCCCCTTTTTTATGCTCGTCAGGCGGCGGGTATCCCCCTTCTTTAACCTTCCAGATCGAGATGAGATAGATGACCAGCGAGACGCTCCCCACGCCGACATAGACCTGCTTCATGTGATGTTCGGCATAGCCAAATATCCAGAAGCTCCAGACAAAGGCGACAAGGATGCCCACATTCGCGGAAATACCGTTGTAGCGTCCCATGACTTTCTCGGGCACCACGTCCCAAGCGAGATAACAGGCGGAAGTACAGAAAACCGTGTTGAAGAGGCCAACGAAAAATCCGCAAATGCCAAGGCAAAACGCAGGGCCATTCATTGGAATGTGCGAAAATAGCCGGGCGAAAACTGGGTATTGCACTAGGTGATTGTGCAAGTCTGGCATGAAGGGCATGGCCATTGCCGTAAAAGCGTAGAGAGGCACTGTGGCGAAAATGAACGGGCGACGACGACCCTGAGGGCCCCGGTGGCGGTCCGACCAGGTGCTAATCCAAGGATTGAGAAACGGCGTGATGAGACCGCCGATGGTACCCAAGAGCGCCATCTGCGTGAAACTCGCCCCGTAATCGCGCATCATGATACCGCCCAAACCATTGATATCCTCAACCAGCGCGAACCCAATGCCACTCCACATCAGCCAGAAAAAAAGCCAGATCAACTGGCTTTTGTTGTAAACAAGCGTTCCGACCGAATAGGTGATCTCGGGCTGAACGGCGGCAACATCGCTGGGTTTGGGGGGATTCATTACGGTAAAAAGGCGAGCAGATAAGGCTCAGGTATTCCACCCGATGTCGAATCAGAAAAGTGGAATCCTTGGAATGCAGCAGAGGATTCCTTTGCAAAGAGTGGGACTGCTTGCGGATTCAAGCTATAGACAATTCTCCGCTCCCCTCTTGGAACCCCTTCCTTCCATTGGGTTTGCACTGGAAGGAAGGGCTCCATCATTTGGAGATTACTTCGCTGCGAGGGCGATCTCGAAGTGAATCGGCGCGGGCTGGACGGCGGCTTGCAGTTTCGCCTCACACTCGTCGATGGCTTTCTGGGCCGCCGCGAGTTTTTCCTGGTCCTTCTCTTTGCTGGCCGCGCGCCAATTGTTGTTCAATACACCTTGGAGTTCGGTGACGAGAGCGTTGATCTTGACCGCCCGATCCATCACTGGGCCTTGGGAAATGGTGCTCATGTTCCAGCCCTTGGCCAGTTCCTTGTTGCTGAGGGTGGTAACAGGTTTGCCGTCCATGGAAACGCTGTATTGTCCGGCGGGCAGGCCGGAAACGGTCAGGTTGTAACGGGAGAGGTCGGCAATTTCGGGCATCAGCGCGGTAGCCGTAATGGCATCGGGTGACAGCGGCCACGGAGAGCGCTCATCCAAGCGGGTGAAAGTCAACTTGCCGTCCTTGGAGACGATGTCAGTGATTTTGCAATTCTTGGCGAGCACCACAGTGCCATCGGGCTTGAGGGTGGCGGAACTGACTTCGCGGTCCACGTCCAAGGCAGTGAGGATGGTGGAGGCCATCATGTATTGGCCAACCGGGCCAGGATGCACGGAATCGCCGCCGAGCGGAATCCCGGCAGGCTTGCCTTCCCATGATTTCGCAAATGCTTGGAGAGTTTTCAAGTCGGGGACATTATTTTCCGGCTTCAGGAGACGAATGCGGACCGCAAGGGAATTGGCGTCATCAAGGGTTTTGTTGGGTCCCCACAAGGCGATCAAGGGGTGATACTGGTCAACCACTGGCACATTTTCCTTCTGGCCCAGCTCCTTGAGAGCCAGGGTGAAGGGGTGGATGGTTTGGCAGCGAACAGAAGCCCATGCCCCTACGACGCTACCGTCGTTAACAGGACTGGAGGAAATGAAGAGTGGTTGGGCGCTGACCGAACGAATGTTATCAGCGAGCTTTTTCATCCCCGCAACGTACCCAGCGGCACAATCCGGGCTCTCCGGGTTCGCTCCTCCCACATCGTTCATCCCCAGTTCAATGCTCACAATCGTCGGCTTCCAGGCTGCCACGTCGTAGTCGAATCGATCCAGGATACTGCCAGTCCGGTTCCCACTGATGCCGGAATTACGGAAATGCAGGTGCAACTGCGGGTAGCGGGTGCGGAAGAAGGCTTCGATGTAGTTGGTGTGGAGGCGTTGGGCCGTGATGCTGTCGCCCGCCATCACCCAAGTGTCATTGTCCTTGAGGGCAAGGGCTGGTTGGGCCGCGAACGCCTGCCCCAAAAAGGAGGCAAGAAGAGGGAGAAGGAGGAGTGTCTTTTTCACAATGGGGTTAAACCTTCGGAAATCGCAAAAGTTTCCAATTATTTTTTGGAGGTGCCGGCCAGCGCAGTTTTCATTTGAATGTCAGCGATTATCGGGAAATAGATACATCTCGCGAAAGGGAGGGCAAATGCGCTTGCGCTCTAAACCGCTTTTGTAAAATATCACCGCCTTTCATGGAATTTCACCATTACTGCCGAGGTGTCATAATACCGACCCGAGCCCGACGGTCTTTTGGCAATAGGTTATGACGCATCCACGTATATTCCTTTAATCAGCAATTTTATGAGCAAGAATTACCAGATCGCTTATTTGCCGGAACTCCCGGCTGTGACTTGTCCATGCGGGTCCACGCGGTGCGCTTTTCTTTCGCCAGACAATCCGGTGGCTTCTTTGCATCTTGTTGATATCAAGGAAGATGCACAGACGCATTACCATAAGAAGTTGACGGAGATTTACCTCGTTCTCGAAGGAGAAGGGTTTATGGAACTGGATGGCGAACGGGTTCCCGTGAAGCCGATGAGCGCCATTTTAATCAAGCCTGGCTGCCGCCATCAGGCTATCGGAAAGATGAAGATTGTCAATATGCCAGTGCCCGCTTTTGATCCCCAGGATGAGTGGTTTGACTGAGCTGACTTCGCAATTATTGACATTTCGAGGTCCAATCGTTCCGTTTTGCACCTAAAAATCCTCTTTTTTGATAAAAAACTATGAAAATCACCATGATCATCGTCGGCGTTTCGCAGCCGCGGTGATGCGATGACACCGGTGGAGAAGCCAATCCTGAATTTATGATCCGCAAAGTCATCTTCTGGACCCATCTCGTCGTTGGAATCATAGCCGGTATTGTCACGCTGAATCTGTGTGTCACCGGCGCGTTGCTTTCGTTTGAGGAGCAGACCGTTGACTGGGCGGAGAGTAGCCCGTTGGCTTTGCCGCCCGCGGGTATGACCGAACATTTGCCGTTGGATGAACTCCTGGACAATGTTGCAAAGGTGGAGTCGTCCCGCCCGTCCAATATACGCATCACCAATGACCCCCGGTCGCCTGTGCGCATTCATTTTGCAAATCGCACCATCCTTTGTGCGAATTCCTATACCGGCGCGGTGATCGGGCGGGGCGCGACTTCGTTGCGCGACTTCTATCGGCGCGTGCGCAACCTCCACGTCGACCTCCTTCCGAGTGGTGACGCGAAGATGGGATATACCATTGTCAATGTGTGCAATCTTGCATTCACCTTCCTCGCTCTTAGCGGCATCTATCTCTGGTGGCCGCGAAAGTGGCACTGGCGTGCGTTGCGCAGCTTGATCGCCATTCGCTTTGATGTGGGCGGCAAACAGCGCGACTGGAACTGGCACAACGCATTCGGTTTCTGGGCGTTGATTCCACTCTTATTCATCTCGGCCTCTGGTGTCGTGCTCTCTTACAACGGGGTGAATCAAGCGATGCTTCGGTTCGCTCAAAAATACGGCTCGGCCCCGGCCGCCGCGCCGAGGCTTTCGTCACCGATTGCTACAATGCCGAAGCCAGGCTGGCCGCAGATCCTTGCAGTTGTGGAGCAAAGCGTGCCTCGCTGGCGGTCGATGAATATCAATTGGCCGGGCCCCGCGGGAACCAACGTCTCGATCCTGGTGTGGGAGGGGGCTGGAGGTGAGGCGATGAAGATGGACTTCGTCAATGTGGATCGGGCAACGGGCTCGATCACGCAATTGAAGAAATGGCAAAACCGCGATACGGGAGAACGCGCTCGCGCCATTGCCCGGCTCGGGCATACGGGCCAAATCTTGGGGTTGGCCGGCCAGGTGCTCGCATGCCTCGCATGCCTTGCGGGGGTGCTGCTCGTATACACCGGCATCGCGCTGAGCTGGCGGCGTTTTTTTGGCCGCAAGCGGAGCGGTTTAGTCATAGCGAACCCGAGTTTGCTTCAGGAGGCAGGCGCAGGCTCGCTCGAAACGGTAATCGTGGCCCCTGAAACTGGTCCGGATTGAGTGGGAGAGGGAGCGGTGGCATGGATCGAGGAAATAGGCTGCCAAGGGAAAGTGCATCCCACTCATTTATAACCTCTATTCTTGACCATTTTCCTCACCTGCTATGGGATGGCTGTGGAATTATTCTATGAAAATCACCATCATTGGCGGCGGGGCGTTTCGCGTGCTCGGAATTGTGCGGGGGGCGCTTGCCATTCCAGCAGTTTTGGATGGCGGCGAGATTTATCTTTATGATTTGAATGTCGCCCGCGCGGAGGCGATGGGGCGGATGTTGCTCAAGACGCCGGAGCAACAGCGAGCGGGCTGCCGCATCCGCTGGGGCGATCAGTTGGAGGAGGCTTTGAGCGGCGCGGATGTGGTGGGGATGATCCTCCCGGCCAGCCGCCCGAAGTCGTTTGAATTGGGGCATGGGCCTTCGCTGGAACGCGGGTTCATCAGTTCGGACAATGTTTCGCCGAACGGGGCGATGTGCGCGGTGAAGATTGCGCCGGTGGTGATGAAGGTCGCCCGGATGATGGAGAGCCTTTGTCCACAAGCGTGGCTGGTCAATTTCGTTAATCCGGTGGCGGTGCTTTCGGGAATGGTGAACAACCATACGAAGATTCGTGCGCTGGGGGTTTGCGGGGGATTCACCAATCATCTCTGGGATATTTCGCGCCTCTTCGGGCGGGATGAACAGGCGCAACGGCTGGAAGTCGAATGCGCCGGGATCAACCACATCAGCTATGTGCTCAAGGGGACGTGGGAGGGGGAGGATTTATTCCAAGCGATCGAGCGGCGGATGGCCGGAGGCTGGGAGATGTGCGAGTTGCAGCCGTGGTGGGATGAGGGTTCCCGGAGGAACATCTGCAACAGCATGGAGAAGCTGACCCGCTTCTGGAAAGAGTTAGGCGTGCTGATCTTCTCCACCGAAGGCGACGGCATGGCACATCTGATGTATGACGAGGACGTGGCGAAGGGCCGTCAACAATACCGGGAGCGTTCCGAGGCGGAGGTGGACCAGTCGTTACAGAAAAAATGGGAGGGAAGGCTTGAGCAGGATCGCCGGTTCCAGGCTTTGCTTTCGCAGGATTTTGATGCTGCGTTTTGGGAGAGCCATTGGCGGAAGAATCTGATTTTCAAACGGCAGGATGAGGATATTTTTGTGCGCATCTTCGCGGCCTTGGCGGGGGTGAAGGAGGCACGGATTGCCACGAGCCGCCCCAATCACGGGGCGATTGCGGGGATCAAGGACCGGCATGTAGTGGAATATTCTCAAATATTATTTAAAGACAACATCCACCCGGTTTCGGATCGGCCCTACGAGATTCCCGATGTGGTGCATGGATTGACCGCCACGCTAGCTGCGCACCAGACGCTGCTGGGCGATGCGCTGGCGACGGAAGATCCGCGCCTACTGGCCCATGCGCTGGTGAGTTATCCGGTGAAGCCTTACAGTCAGGACGCCCGCGCGCTTTACAAGGAATTGTTTCGGATTGGGGGAGAGGAGATTAAGCCGGTCTACGCTCAGGCGGTGGATTTTCTCTAAACCCCTCTCCTTGTGATTTTGTGGGAAGCTCTATTACGGTCTTTCCGAAATGCATGCGCTTTTCCTTGTTCTCGATTCCCTTGCCGTTAGCTTCACACCGAATGGCTGCGGTATTCCCGGCTCGGATACGCTGGCCCGAAAATCCCAAGAGTTGACCCGATTCCCGCATTCTTCTTAGTATTCCTGTCAGACATCATGAACCACCACGTTACAACCGTGAGGCTTTGGATTGAAATCTTTCTCGGGGCAACCATAGGCTCGGGTGAAATACTTTTGATGACGTTGTCTGATACGTACCCGAGCGTGGGTGCTTGCGAGTTTTTTTACCCCTTCGTAGTTGGTTTTTTACTAGGTATTGTTGGGCGTAGCCCAGTATGGATTATCGGTCCAGCAACCATGCTGTTTATGCCTATCGGGATGGTAATAGGCATGGTTACAGGTGGTGCTGGGCTTAATCTGTGGCCTATCGCGCTGGTGTTCTGCAGCGTCTTAACGCTAATTGGTCTCATTGGTGCTGCCATCGGTCGCGGGGCGAAGCTATATTGGATAAAATGGACATAAGACATGATGTCTAACACGACAGCATACCCAACGGCTTTCGAAGCGGCTTCGTTTCGCACTTCCGACGGGGAGGAGGATTCTCGACATGCCTGAGCGCATGATGAAAATGGGCTCCCTTGCGATTTTATGGGGAGCGCCATTACGTTCTTTCCGAAATGCGCACGCGTCTCCTTGTTCTCGATTCCCTCTCGGAAAGATAAAGGCATGGGGCTTATAGGACGGATAGGGCCACCCCCCACCGGCAGAACCCACCAAAATAGTGACGTTCCCAAGTTCAACTTGGGAACGAGGCAAAAATACGCTGCATTCCCTGCCGAATGGAGCTATTAATAGGGGTTCGATGAAGACGCAGTTCCATACAATAGAAGAAGTGCTGGCGGATATCCGCGAGGGAAAGATGGTGATTATCACCGACGATCCGGGCCGGGAAAACGAGGGCGACCTGATTATGGCCGCCGAGAAAGTCACGCCGGAAGCCATCAATTTCATGGTCACGCACGCTCGCGGGCTTGTCTGCGCCCCCATCACGCACGAACGCGCCCAACAACTGGGGCTGCAACGGATGGTGCTGGAGAATCGCGAGAGCCAGAAAACCGCTTTCACCGTTTCCGTGGATGCCGCCAAGGGCATCACCACCGGCATCAGCGCCGCAGACCGCGCGGCAGCCGTCCGGGTGCTGGTTGATCCCGACGCTACGCCGCTGGACCTTGTTCAGCCGGGTCACATTTTCCCGCTCCAAGCCAAGCCAGGCGGGGTTCTGCAACGCTCCGGTCACACGGAAGCCACCGTCGATCTTTCCCGTCTGGCCGGACTCCAACCTGCCGGGATCTGTTGCGAGATCATGAACGATGACGGGAGCATGGCGCGGTTGCCGGATTTGATGGAATTCGCAGCGAAGCATGGGCTCAAAATCGCCACCGTGGAGGATTTGATCGCCTATCGCCGCCGGAACGAGCGCCTCATCGAAGGGGAGCAGATCATTCATCTGCCGACCGACTACGGCGATTTCAAGCTCCACATGTATCGCTCCCTGGTGGACGGCGCGCATCATCTGGCGCTGGTCAAGGGGGAGATTGACCCGGCGCATCCCACGCTGGTCCGCGTCCACAGCGAATGCCTTACCGGCGATGTGTTCGGTTCCATGCGGTGCGATTGTGGGTCGCAGCTCCACAGCGCTTTGAAGCAGATCGAGCAGGCCGGGAATGGCGTGCTCGTTTACATGCGGCAGGAGGGGCGTGGGATTGGGCTTCAGGCGAAAATCCATGCCTACAAACTGCAGGAAGAGGGGCTTGACACCGTGGAGGCCAACGAGAAGCTTGGTTTCCCTGCGGAGTTGCGCGAATACGGCATCGGGGCGCAAATCCTAGCCGATCTGGGCGTCCACAAGATGCGGTTTTTGACCAATAACCCGAAGAAAGTCGTGGGCTTGGAAGCCTACGGCTTGGAAATCGTCGAGATTGTCCCGATCCGCACCCAGCCGAATCCGCACAATGCCAAGTACCTGGAAACCAAGCGGACCAAGATGGGGCATTTGCTGTGAGGGCCCATGGCTCATCGGAAAATTAGCCATGAGCAATTCTTGAACATTTTTTTGCATCCACTAGAGTTTCTTTCTTCCTATGTCGAACCTCGCTCCTCATCGTCCCCGTAACATGTTCTCGAGCCGACGCTCCTTTACCATCGTCGCCAGCCAGTATAACCCGGAATACGTCAAGGGCCTCATCGACGCCGTGCAACGGGAAATGGGGATCATCGCCCCGAAATCCAACGTTACCGTGGTGGAAGTGCCGGGGGCGTTTGAAATCCCTGTTGTGCTTCAGGAAGTGGCGGCAAAGGGCGGGGTGGATGCGATCATCGCGCTAGGAGTCATCATTAAGGGACAGACCGCCCACGCAGACCTCATCGGGAGCGCCATTACCGACGCTCTGCAAAACATCGCCCTGCGCTTCCGCATACCAGTGATCCACGAGGTTTTGCTGGTGGATAACGAGGAACAGGCCCGCGCCCGCACGCTGGGTGAAACGCACAACAGGGGAACCGAAGCCGCCCGAGCCGCCCTTCAAGTCGCCGAGACGATGACCGAAGTAAAGAGGGTCAACATTTAGTCCTATGGGAGCACGCAGAGAAGGCCGGGAGGCTGCCGTACAGTTTTTGTATCAACGCGACCTCAACGTCGGAGCCAACGCCGAAACGGTGGAGGATTTTTGGGAGTTGCGGCCCGCCGCCAAAAAAGTGCGCGAGTTTGGCATGGCCATCGCCGAGGGGGTGCTAGCGCACCAGGCGGACATTGACGAGCGCATCCGCCAGGCGGCGTCCAATTACGATCTCCACCGCATCGCCGCCGTGGACCGAAACATTCTGCGCATCGCGATTTACGAAATGCTCTTTTGCCCGGATGTGCCGCCGGTGGTCTCGATCAATGAAGCCATTGAGATCGCCAAGCGGTTTGGCTCCGATGAATCGGGCCGGTTCGTGAACGGCATCCTGGATCGCATCCGTGGCGAACTGGGTCGCCCTGCGCGTGTGGCGAAAACGGAATAGCTGGCTCCATGGCATTCGGATTTTTCAAATCCCTGGTCCAAAAGTTCTCCGGCAAGCCGGTGGATTGGGATGAACTGGAGGAAATGCTCATCCGGGCTGATCTCGGCGTGCCGATGTCAATGAAGATTCTCACCGCTTTGCAAGGCCGGGAGAAGGTCACGGCCAACGAGATTGTGGAAGTGACCCGCGAGGAGATTGCCAAGGTGTTGCCTTTCGATAATCCGCCGTTGCGCCCCCTGCCCGCGAAACCGAAGGTGATCCTGATGGTTGGCGTCAATGGCACCGGCAAGACGACGACCACGGCCAAGCTCGCCCATTATCTCAAGTCCAAGCGCCACAGCGTTCTTTTGACGGCGGCGGACACTTTTCGCGCCGCAGCCATCGAGCAGCTCGGCGTCTGGGCGGAACGGGTGGGCGTGGAAATGATCAAGGGCCAATACAATGCCGATCCTGCTGCGCTCTGCTACGACGCTTACACTGCCGCCGATCGGAAGAATATTGAGTTCCTGATTTGCGACACGGCGGGGCGGTTGCACACGAAGTCGAATTTGATGGCGGAGTTGACGAAGATCAAGACGACACTCGCGAAGCACGATCCCGAAGCGCCACAGGAAATCTGGATTGTCGTGGATGCCACCACCGGCAGTAATGCGCTTCAGCAGGCGCGCGAATTTCACCAGGCCATCGGGTTGACCGGGGTCGTCGTCACCAAGCTGGATGGGAGCGGCAAGGGCGGCGCGGTGATCGCGATTCAGAACGAACTGGGGCTGCCCACGCGATTCATCGGCACGGGGGAAAAGCTGGATCAGCTTGAGTCGTTCAATGGGCGCGAGTTTCTGGAACGGATGGTTTAGGGGCGGGACTTTTTTGCGCTAAAAAGAGAAGCCCGGCTAAAGCCGGCTTAAAGGTAGTTAGCATGAAAACCACCAGCTAAAGCTGGTGGCAAAGGGGAATGCCGGCTGAAGCCCGGCATGTGAAGATTTTTTCGTGGGCTCTACGGCTTTACGGCTCTCGCGGGAATTGCGCATTGCTCATTTTCCCTGGCTCACTTTAAATGAGCCATCGCATTTCCCATGACTGACTACCTCAAAACTGCTGTGGAGGCCGCGCGCGCCGCTGGCTCCCTTCTGAAAGAACACTTTGGCAAGCAACTCGACGTCAATGTCTTCGAAGCGCACGACATCAAGCTGGATCTCGATGTTCGCTCGCAGGAGCTGATCACCGGGATTCTTTTGGGGAGCTATCCCGATCATGCCATCTATGGCGAGGAAGGGATCGCGGGCAATCAGGAGAGTCCGTTTCAGTGGATCGTCGATCCGATTGATGGCACGGTGAATTTTTTCTACGGCCTCCCCCATTTTTGCATCTCCATCGCGCTACGCCACGAGGGGAAAATGATTGTCGGCGTGATTTTGGACCCGATGCGCGACGAACTCTGGACGGTGGCGGCGGGCGGTCCGGCGTTGCTCAACGGCCAGTCGATCCACGTGAGCGCGCGCGCCAAGCTCGCCGATGCCGTGGTTTCGGTCGGCTTCGCCAAGAGCCAGGCTTCCATCGACGCCGGGCTGCCGCTGTTCGAGAAAATGGTTTCGCGCGTGCGCAAATGCCGCTTGTTGGGGAGCGCGGCACTCGATCTCGCCTACATCGCCAGCGGACGGCTCGACGCCTACATTGAATCGAGCGTGAGCCTTTGGGATATCGCCGCGGGGCAGCTTCTGCTGGAAGTTGCCGGGGGGAAGTGCGAGACCAAGCCTCATGCGGATCATCCCGACAAGCTCTCTATTATTGCCTCCAACGGCGTGTTGGAGTTGAATGTCGGTTAACCATTTCTCCTTATGAACCTCGTTGGCATTGGTTACGACATCCATCCCTTCGCCTCGCCTGAAGCGCAGCGCAAGCTAGTGCTGGGGGGTGTGGAAATTGCGCATCCGGTGGGGCTTGATGGGCACTCCGATGCGGATGTGCTCTGCCATGCCATTGCGGATGCGATGCTGGGGGCCATCGGCGAGGCGGACATTGGCCACCATTTTCCCAATACCGACGCGTCGATCCGGGGGATTTCGAGCCTGGAAATTGTCCGGCGCAGTGTTCAGTTCGTGGCAGAACAGGGGGGACGGATTGTCAATATCGACTCCACGCTTATCGCCGAGGAGCCCAAGATCGGGCCGCATTTGACGGCGATGCGGGCGCATCTGGCGGCTGCGCTGGGGATCGAGCCCCGGCGGGTGGGGATCAAGGCTACCACGAACGAGCGGCTGGGGTCGCTCGGGCGCAAGGAAGGGATCGCGGCGATGGCTGTGGTGAGCGTGGAAATGGCGTGAGGGATTGCTAATTGAAATTTCAGGCGAGGTTCGGCATCATGGCTTCATATGAGCAAGTCTGACATCATTGATCGCATTGTTAATCCCGGCATCGTTGCCATCATCCGCGCGGATTCCTCTGAACAGCTTCTCGGTGCTGCCGAGGCGCTTTATGAAGGCGGCGTCACCGGCATGGAAGTGACCATGACCACGCCCAACGCCCTCCAAGTCATCAATGACGTGGCCAAGCGCTTTGGGAAGAAAGTCCTCATCGGTGTCGGCAGCGTGCTCGATCCCGAGACCTGCCGCGCGGCCATTCTTGCCGGGTCTGAGTTTGTTGTGACGCCTGTCACCCGCCCCGAGGTCATCAAGATGTGCAACCGTTATGGCAAACCGATTGCCAGCGGCGCTTACACCCCCACGGAGGCGATCAATGCTTACGAAGCGGGCGCGGATTTTGTGAAGATTTTCCCCGCCGACCAGCTCGGGCCTCAATACATCAAGAATATCCTCGCGCCCATGCCGCAGCTCCAGATCATCCCGACCGGCGGCGTCACCGTCGCCACTGTGGATGCCTTCATCAAGGCCGGATGCGTGGCGCTGGGAGCCGGTTCGAGCCTCGTGAGCAAGGACATCCTGAAGAATCAGGATTGGAAGAAGCTTTCGGAAATCGCTGCCGCGTTTGTGGATGCGATCAAGAAAGCACGGGCTTAAGGAACCGTTGATTTAATCGCCACGGGCCATCTGCGATTCCTTAACGGCAGGCCGGGGTTTGACAATTGCCCCGACTCGCAGGATAAGTGGCTGTGATGAATATGCGTTCCGTTGGGTTTTTGGGGCTAATCTCGGCGGGAGTTGTTTTGTGGGGTGGCGTCGTGAAGGCGGATGGCCCTCCCCTTTCCTCACTGATCCCCCTGGATCTGAAGCCGCTTACGATTGCGCCCACTTCAAGTACCACGCCCCGGCCTACGCCACAGGTGGCTGTGGTTCCTTACGAAAAGCTGCTGCCGTTTCTACCGGAACCGCCCACAGGTTGGACTGCTGAGAATCCGAGCGGATCGACGACTGACGTCGAGGTTTTTTTCCTGAGCACTGCCACGCGGACGTATCAAAAGGGGGATGATGAGAATGCGCCGGTTGCCACGGTGTCGATTCTCGATGCGGGCGGCTACAAAGGGTATTTTGAAACGACCACGCGTTCCTGGAAATTCACCAACACGAGCCCGGATGGGTATGACAAGGCGGTGGAGATCGATGGGATGCCCGGCTATGAGCATTTCAGCAAGGCGGCCAATAGCGGCTCCTTGTGCGTGATCGTTGGGAAACGGTTTTTTGTGCAGATCGAGCTGATTCGGGAGGACCCGAAGGAGTTGAGGGGATGGCTTAAGAAGCTCGACCTCAAGAAGCTCGTGGAGTTGCGGTAACCGGGGGGCGGCTTTCGGGCTGCACCGCTGCACGTGTCAAAGAAACTCCAGCCATGGATGTTTTGACGTTTCCGCACACAGCAAGGCGTTCCGAAGCCAGAGTTTCTGCGCGTTGCTCATCACCTTGACGGCACGTGCAAAATCATGCTGATCGATTTTTCTTATCTCCCGCGCTTTAAAAAGCAGGACGATTTCTATCGGCATGTGATTGCCTGCCTGAGATAGAAAAATTTCCATGGGCCTTTTGATGTCAAGATTGCGCCGATAGCACCAATTCTTGCCGTCAAATTCATTGAGTAAAACTTCCAGCACTTCCCCAGTTCTAAAATGACAATACAGTTCATGAATGGGTAAATGCAGTGGTTTCCCGTCCCATATTTTGGGCACCCTGCTCTCCATGAACTCGATGCGCTCTACCCCATTTAACTTCCAAAGACATTGCTGATCATCGCGCGCAATGGCGATCTCGATGTCTTTATGGTCGCGTGTTTTTTGTCCCAAGAAATGATCAACCGCCCATCCTCCAGCGATCCAGTAATGGCTATCAAATCCCTGGAGCAGTGCTCTGGTTCTCCCAATTTCGTCAAACATGGGATACTACCCTAATAGCTCTTGCGCATGTTACTGGGAAGGATTCCGGCTTCGGCGCGGTATTTGGCGACGGTGCGGCGCGCGATGGGGATGCCGCGCTCAGTGAGGATGTCCACGATTTCCTTGTCGGAGAGCGGGCGGCGCTTTTGCTCTTCCCGGACCAGTTCGATGATAGCGTTTTTGACGCTGGTGTTGCTCATCGATTCGCCGCCGGCGGTCTGGTAGCCGGGGGTGAAAAAGTATTTCATCTCGAAGACGCCCCACGGGGTGGCAACGTATTTGCCGGAGATGGCCCGGCTAACGGTGGTCTCGTGGACGCCGACGATGTCGGCCACCTGAACCATCGTCAAGGGATGCAAGGCGGTGGGGCCTTTCTCGAAAAATTCCGTCTGTCGCACGAGGATTTCGTGGGCGATGTTGGAAATGGTCTGCTGGCGCTGGTGGATGCTCTTGATGAGAAATTTTCCGCTGCGGATTTTTTCCCGGATATAGTCGCGCACTTCCGCCGGGTTCTGTTCGCGGGCCATGAGGTCCTTGTAGGTGTTGGAGATGCGCAGGTGGGGAATCTGCTCGCCGTTGAGGCTCACCTGCCAGTCACCGGAAATTTTCTCGATGGTTACATCGGGAAGGACGTAGTTGGTCTGGTCGGGCGCAAAAAGCTGGCCCGGCTTGGGGTCGAGCGTGCTAATGAAGTCGGCGCACTTCTGGATCTGCTCCGGCGTGGTGTTGAGCCGCCGGGCAATCTCCGGGAAGCGGTGTTTACCGAGGTCTTCCAGGTAATTCGCCACAATGCGGTATTCCATGCTCTCGGCTTTGCCCACGCGGCGGAGCTGGACGAGGAGGCATTCGCGCAAATCCCGCGTGCCAACGCCGACGGGGTGGAACATTTGGATGACTTCGAGCACGGCCTGGATTTCCGCCACGTCGAGGCCAGTGTTTTGCGACATTTCCTCTGGGGAGACTTGCAGGAAACCGACGTCGTCTATATTGCCGATGATGAGTTCGCCGATTTTGCGCTTGGGGGCGGAGAGTTCGCTGGTTTGGAGCTGGTCTAGGAGGTGCTGCTGGAGCGTTTCGTTGGTGGCAATGGAGTCGAAGAAAAACTGACGGCGCTCCTCGTCCTCTTGGGAACGAGAGGAGTAGGCTGTGCTTTGCGACATGAAATCGCGCCATTCCTCGTCGAGCTTGGCCAGATGCTCGAATTCCTCTTGGAACTCGTCGTGTTCTTTCTGCTTGTCCTCGATGGTCGGCTCGGTGCGCTCTTCCTCGATCACCGGGTTCACGGCAAGCTCCGCCTGAATGAGGTTGCGCAACTCCAGGATAGGTGCCTGGAGTATCTGCAAACTCTGCTGGAGCTGCGGCGCCAGCGATTGCTGCATTGAAAGATTTTGGACCTGTTGCATTCCGGCCATTAGGGGCAAGGTAAGCACGTGGGACGCAGCAGCAAGCAGAAATCGCGCCAGATTGTTTTTTATAGCCGTTTTTCCGCTTGCAAATTACTGGCTGCGCGACGCTGCAGAAGATTTAGGATTTGAAGGCGTGGGCGGATCAGTGCAAAAGGCAAGGAGGATAGACCATTCTCCTTGCCTCATGACATTCAGGGTAAAAGCTTGTTCCAATCGCAGCCAAGCGCCCTCTGAATTCGACAAGCGGTTGTAATGAGGATGTTGATTTCGCCACCCTCAATTTTTTGCACCGTGCGGATGTTCAAGTCCACCAGTTCAGCGAGCTTCTCCTGAGTGAGCCTGCGCTCGTTACGTTCGCGCCGCACATTTGCCCCGAATTTGGAAACTTCGGCAGGAATTTGCTTTCGGGATGGCACGCCCTATTAAGGCGCAAGAATGGTGTTGACTAGAACGGCGCATTGGGGCGTAAGATGTGAAAGAATGAATAACGACCAAACTATTAAATGTAATATCGCAATTCACTCCGCAGCAGCAGCGGCAGCGGCAATTGGAGGCGGACTTGCCCAATTACCTGGTTCAGACAACGTTCCCCTTGTTGCAGTGCAAATAACACTGGCAATTACACTCGGGAATATTTTTGGTATTCAGATTACAGAAACAGCAGGTCGCGGGATGGTTATGACAGCGCTTTCAGCTATGACCGGACCTGTTATTGCCAGAGTGGCCTCACAGATTATTTGTGGCTGGATTCCCGGCGCAGGAAACGCAGTAAATGCGACGACAGCGGCTTCCATTACTGAGGCCGTTGGATGGATTCTTGTGAGCGAGTTCGACAAACAAATGTCGAAAGAAGAATGATTTAGATAGAGGGCTTATTTATTACAAAATCCTATGCCAAGACAACCTCGTGGTGACCAAACACTTGGGGCTTACCTCAAGAAAGCCGGAATTCCAAAGAAAGCAATGACATCGCCTGCTACTGGCCGTGCCACTCGCAAAGACGTCAAGATAGAGACCCTCCGCAAGCGCAAGTGACCCAGTGTCACTTACAGAAGAACCTTTCTTCGTTCCCAATTTTGCTCCAGATTGGGAACTCCCTTGAATTTCTTTCGTCCCTGCCGGGACTTGATCGCTTTTGTTGGGCGATTACCCAGCCATGAATGGCTGGGCTATTTTCAACTCCCTCGCGCCTTTTTCCCCCTTTCCCCTCCCCACCAAAGGAAATTGCCGAATTGCGTGAATCGGTTAAGGTAGGGGGATGAAATCGTTTTTTGCCCGGTGGGCGGCTACGACGTTCGCGGTGTTTGTCGCGTCGGGGCTGGTGCCGGGGATTACTTATGACTCGGCGGAGGCGCTGGTTGGCGCCGGGTTGCTGCTGGGCATCCTGAATGCCGTGGTGCGTCCGGTGCTGATGCTGCTGAGTTTGCCGCTGATCGTGCTTTCCTTCGGGATGGTGATTCCGATTATCAATGCGGTCCTGCTGGAGTTGGTAAGTGGCTGGATCAAGGGATTTCATGTGGATGGGTTCGGATCGGCACTTTTCGGGGCGGTGGTAATCAGCCTGGTTTCCTGGGGGCTCAACCATTTTTTCCAAGACCGCAGCCGCATGGAGGTGCGCGTCGAGACTTTCCAAGCTGCGGGGGAATCGGAGCCGGAATACCGGGGCGGGATGAAAACGGTGCAGGGGCGGGTAATTGAGCATGAAAACGAGCCGAAATAAAATCCGCGTCAAGATTTGCGGGATCACGAACCGGGAGGATGCCGAGGCGGCCATTGAGGCTGGCGCGGACGCGCTGGGGTTCAACGGGTTTTCGGGGTCCAAGCGGTTTCTCGACTTGCGCGCGGCTCCGGACTGGCTGGCGGGGCTGCCGCCGCTGGTGACGCGCGTGGCGGTGTTAGTGAATCCGTCCCTGGCAGAGGCGGAGGCGACGCTGGCGCTGCCAGGGATCGACCGACTGCAATTCCACGGGGATGAGACGCCGGAGTTTTGTGCGCCGTTTGCCGGGCGTGGCTTGATCAAGGCGGTGGCGGCCCGGAGTCGGGAATCGCTGGCGCTGGTGCCCCAGTATGGGACGTCCACGGTTTTGCTCGACGCTTTTGTGCCAGGCGCTTACGGCGGGACGGGGCGCTTGATTGATCTGGAGCTGGCGGCGGCATTTGTGCGGGAGCATCCCAAGCTGCGCGTGATCCTTTCGGGCGGGCTGAATCCGGAGAATGTGGCGGAGGCAATCCGCGTAGTGCGCCCATGCGCGGTGGATGTGGCGAGCGGGGTGGAGTCTCATCCGCGCAAAAAAGAGAAGTCGCGGATGCAAGATTTTATCGCGGCTGTCAGAGAAATAGGTCTGCCGGGGGAATAATGTGTGCAGAGCCATGTGACTCTCCCTGTCCTCCAACCGCCAAAATACGAGTGTTGATCTCAAGCTGTGGAACGATTTTCCTTCTTTCCTATCCGCCCAAGGAAAGAGTCAGCCAAAATTTAAGGTGACGGTGACCAAGCGGGAACAGTAAGCTCGGGGCAAATGAAGCAGTATAAAATTGCGGTCCTTCCCGGCGACGGGATCGGCCCGGAAGTGATGGTTCAGGCGCGCCGCATCCTGGAGGTCGCTGGAAAGAAATTCGGATTCGAGCTCACCACGACCGAGTGTTACGTGGGCGGGGCCGCCATTGATCATGATGGACACGCCCTCCCCGCTGCCACCATCGCCGCGTGCGAGAAGGCTGACGCAATCCTGTTCGGCTCTGTTGGCGGTCCCAAATGGGAAAGCCTGCCGCCCGACCAGCAACCCGAACGCGCCGCACTGCTGCCGTTGCGCAAACATTTCGCCCTCTTCGCCAACCTGCGCCCGGCGCTCTGCTTCCCGGCGCTCACCCATGCTTCGCCGGTGAAGGAGTCCATCGTTGCCGGCGGCTTCGACGTCCTTTGCGTGCGCGAACTGACCGGTGGCCTCTACTTCGGCCAGCCGAAATACCGTAGGGAAGAGAACGGCGAGATGGTGGCGGTGGACACGATGGTTTACCGCAAGAGCGAGATCGAGCGGATCGCCCACATCGCCTTCCAAGCCGCCATGGGACGCGCCAAACGACTCACTTCCATTGACAAAGCCAATGTCCTCGAAAATGGCGTCTTGTGGCGGCAGACCGTCACCGAGGTTGCCAAGCAATACCCGGAGGTCACGCTGAATCACCTCTACGTGGATAATGCGGCAATGCAGTTGATTCGCAATCCGAAGGGGTTCGATGTCGTGCTGGCGGAAAATCTCTTTGGGGACATTTTAAGCGACGAAATGGCGATGATTGCAGGATCGCTGGGCATGTTGCCGAGCGCCAGCTTGGGACTGCGGGAGACCGCCTACGGGCGCTTCGGCCTCTTTGAACCGAGCGGCGGCAGCGCTCCAGACATCGCGGGCAAAGGCATTGCCAACCCCATCGCGCAAATCCTCTCCGCCGCCATGATGCTCCGCTATGCGCTGGGCGAAACGGGGGCAGCAGACGCCATCGAGGCGGCCGTGCGCACGGTCATCGGCCAGAGTTTCCGCACCGGCGACATCTACTCCGAAGGCACCAAGCGGGTAGGCACCACCGAGATGGGCGATGCAATTGTTGCCGCGCTGGAAGCTGCCTAGGTTTTTGAGCGCAGTTCAGTTGGTAGATTGCCCGGGATGTGCCACACCCCACGGCCACGCCCGCTTGCCGCGCGGAGTTGTCTTCCGCACATCATACCCTGCCAAATACCGGTATGCCGCCACGATATTCTCCGGCGGCACCTCAACCCCCGTCACGTTACTTGTGAACAGGAACATCCCCTGCCCGCCGTCAGTGTAATCCAGCATGTAATCCACCTCATCCCTGACCTCCTGCTCAGTCCCGAACGGTAACGTCCGCGTCACCGATAACCCTGTCATTAACAGAGGCGTCTCCCCCTTGAGGCTTCGCCGTTGTCGCAATTCATACGGGTTCACATCGCATTCATATTGGAAGCCTTGGAATCCCGAAAATCCTGCCACAATCATATCATCAATCAGCGGCATTACATTCCCGTCACAGTGGTGGAGCACGCGAATCCCCTCCTCCACAAACGGCTCGATCGAGCGCTTCGCGTGCAACCAATAACTCTGGTGCAAATACTCCGGCGAGCACAGCGGTCCGCGATTTACGCAAATGTCATGCCCGCAGAAGAGCATCGGCACCAAGTCATACTCACGGTAGAGTCTCACGATAATCTTGTTCCGCTCGCGGGCAATGATCGAGTCTTCCCACCAGATGCGCTCCACCTCTTCAGGATACAGCGCCGTGGCCGCGAGGAACGCTTCGTAACCATACTGGAAATACAACGCGAAATCCGTCACAGCCGGCCAAATTGTGGGGATTAGGACGATGTCCCCCATCAGCTTGAGCATCGACTCGAAGTGCTGGCGGTATTTCTCTTCCACTGCCTCCACATCAACTTTTGCCTGAACCTTCTGCTCCGTATCCGGCACCCTTTCCCCGCGCTGCTGCAGAACTTCCGGTTCAACCCCGGCGAAAGAGCTCTCTTCGACATGCCCGGCCCGGATCGACGCCAAGTCTCGCGGGACAGTCGGCGGGACCATTCCATCAACATCCAGCGCGCGATTGGCGCGCATAACCCCTTGCTCCGGGTCACGAAGATATTCTTCAATACCGATCCCTGCAATCGCAGCCAAGTTCCTCACCCCCAAGTTCCATCCGCCCAGCATTGGCACCCGGTCCAACGCATCGCCGTTAATCTGATTCAGAATTCGTTGTCGATGGTTCACGGAGAACATCGTTCCAGATGAACGCCATGACGCCAAGACCAACCTTCACTTGGCGATGGTGAATGGAAATAGTGATGTGGCCTCTTAAGCGCAGAGAGTGATCAATGTGAGAATCCATCAGGCCATGCTATGCGCCGTGATTCCGGCGCAGTAATCCTCTTCACCTACCTACGACCACTAAATATTATACGCAACAATACGTATCGCTAAATGCGTAATTTTGCTGATTTCTTCTTGCAATTTGGAAAAAACGTAGGCATAAATACGCACAGTCGGAGGAAATATTATGAAACTTATTCAAAAAATCCTGCTCGTAGGAGCGGTTCTCGGTTTGTTTCCAAGCTTATCGCAAGCTACTGTCATTGACTTGACGCCACTGATCAACATGGGGTTTGAAAATGCCCCGGCGCAAGGCAGTGGGAATAATCCCAAAGGCGTTGATTTCGGGGGAACTGCTTATTACGCGAACAGCGTGCCGGTGGGTCCTCTCAACGGATGGACCTTTGGTTTCGACGGCACCCTGGACAATTTCTGGGGAACCAATGAAATTGAGTGGTATACAGCCGGGCAGAGCAAAAGCTGGAATCCGCTTCCCCTGCCTACCAGCAGCCAATTTGCAGTGGAATTAAACAGTGATGCTCTTCGTGGGAGAATCTATGCGCAGCCAACACTTCCAGATCTGGTGGTTGGGCAAGCCTATAAAATAGACTTCATGCTTGCTCCCGAACGCAATAACCCGTCGCCAACTGCGGTTAATCTGGATTTGCAAATTCAGGGGCAGGACACCATTTTCAGTGTCCCTGCTCTCTCGGGTTGGACGGCGGAGAGCATTACGTTTGTGGCTACCAGTGTGAATCCTGTCGTCAGGTTTTACGATGGGGTTTATGTCTCGGGCATCAATACCAATGGCAACAATAATATTAGTCTGGATATTGGAAGCGACGAGCCGCCGATGGCTCCCGAACCGTCTTCGATTTTTGCCCTGACGGCACTGTGCGCCATGATGGGTGGCCAGTGGGGGTGGAAAAAGGTTGTTGCCCGTCAACAGCCTTGCTAATTCGGGTCCAAACCGGCGATTGCCACATCCTGCCTCGTGGATTCCTGAAGCATCGCTCTTTTCAAAGTGACGCTTTATGGGAATGAGATGCGATCATGGTGCGTAAGGAAGATTTTTGTGTCGTTAAGATTGCGCACCTTTCTTGCCGGAAAAAATGCCTCCTGATTAGGCAATAGCTGCAGCTGACCAGTATGAAAATTGATCTTCACTGTGAAATTTTCCATAAAATCCATCCCCAAAATTCCGTCGATGCGGTGGGACAGCGCCCAGGATACATTCGAGAGGTCAAATGTTGTGACTTGGGATGGCAGTGAGTATCCGTCCAAAGTGCCGGAAAAGTTATTCGCGATATTGGCAATTTGCTGACCACCGACTACGTTCACGATGCATTGAGCCCCTCGGGAAAGGTTTAGGCGCTTGGCAACCCCCGAGTCGATGATGCAGTGCGAAGATCCCGTATCCACCAGAAAAACGAGGGGGCGTTTGGACGATGGGGTTGCGATTTTCACAAACACTGCAGCCTGCCTGTCCAAAGACATGGCTCCAAATATACGAGTGAAAATATTTGTTGCGCGAGGGGCTTGCTCGAATTGCAAAGAATGGTTTTCGAAATTCATCGTGAGAATCTGGTCTTTCAAAAAATCGGTGCCCAATAGCCCGTCAACCCTGTGGCCAAAACTCAGGCTAATGTTGGAGATATCGGTTCTGAGAGCCGTAGGCCTCAGGGGAATGCCGCCGCATTTTGCCCGGAGTCCATAAATATACCCGGCGGGGGAATCGCCGATTCCACACGTGCGGGCAGTGGCAAAATCCTTCCCCGGTTGATAAATTTTACGGAACCCCAGATTCAGAGAGCCAACGGAAATCCAATTTACAACGGTTGGAGAAGCGCCCGTATCGAGAATGAAATACAGCGGAGGCTGATTGTTATCGGACGATTGAACCTGAACGAAAGGAATGTGTTGTTCGCACGTGAACGAAATGGATATTGGGCCAGCCACGACGGGGACACTCAGCAGCAGGGAAAGTAGTAAGGCGAGGATGGTTCTCAAAATATTTTCGAGGTCAAGCGAACATCAATTCAGGAGTTGGAAGATGGCGCTATTGCACAATCAGCCGTGGCAGCATGCGTTCCATTTCCGCGCGAGCGGTATCGGAATCTTCCACTCCGCTCTGGACGACTTCGATCACCTGTTGCCCCATATTCCGACGCCCGTGCATAACCGCGCTAAGGATGTTCAGGTAGGGGGACGAACGGGCATCCCCCTCGTCTCCTTGCTGCGCGTCATCCCACAAGCACCACCAGACATGCAGCGGCTGTCCGCCTTGCCTGAATATCAAATGGCGGAACGGCAGCGAAAAACTCCCGACTGAAAACATTTCCGTCTTTTCCGTTCTTTCCAGCAGGCAGCCAATGGCTGGCAGGCATATTTCCGGACGGTGTCCCTGCGCCAGCATTGCCGAAGTGCGCCCCGGCGCCCAACGGAAATAAAAGACAGTCCACCCGCTCTGGTTTGCGCCCATCCAGGAAGCATTACCGCCCTCCGTGTATTTCAATATCGACTGGGTGAGAGGCGGAATCTCCTTTTCTCTGAATCCCGGAGCATCCACGGGCCAAGCCATTTTCCAAGAGCGAACCGCAGGGTGCCCTGTTTCATGAATGTGGAACCAGTATTCCGCACCCGATAAAACGCATAGCAGCCAGCACCCCAGAACCAGCATCACCCGCCTCGGCCATGGGCGAAATGCGCTAGCGCACGCTGCGATGACAGGGGGCGTCGAGACGGCTTCTGCGCACGCTGAATGCATGGCGGCAGATAACACCCAGAGGGAGCCCAGCGAAAGAGCCAGAACCGCAAGTCCTACCGAATCGTGCCATTTTTCCATGGCCGCATTCCCCTGGCTGAAGCTGAGCCAGGCCAGCAAGCACGTCCGCCCGAGATTGCAGAGCAAAGCGATGGCGATCCCAGCTCCCAAGAGCGCAATTCGCCGGGCAACCCGAAAGCGGTACATTTCTCCCAAAAACCAGGCACTCATCCAGGCGACTTGCAGCGAGCGAATGCCGCTGCACGCTTCGCTCACACCCACGGTTTCGCGACCCACTTGAATGAGATTGCCCACCTGTTGGGCGGGAATCCCGGCCCAATTAAACAGGAACACTCCAAAGGCGGTGTCGGCCCGCATCAAGGATTGCGTGAGAGGCCCTTCCAGCAGCGTCGGCCACGGGACGGCGGTGAGCACGAAGGCGATGGGAAAAGCAAAATGCCACGCCCACGATTTCCCACCTCGATGCCAAAAAAGCCCAAGGGTGATTCCAATCACAATCGTTGCCAGCGCCCAGCTCACAAAGCGCCATTCCGGGTTGGCCACCTGCACCATCCGCACGGGGAAAAAACAGAGTGCCAAGAGGCCAAGGGTGATGCAAAGCCATCGGGGGGCAGGCGCTGGAGGCAAAGCCGCCGGGGTTTTCCATGATTGCCAACGCAATGCAAAAAGATAGAGCGCCAACAGCGGCACAAAGAATCCATAGCTGTAATCGGCGTTGGTGGACCACTCCAGCCAGAGTTGGTCCAGCAATAAAAGCCACATGCCGGCAATTCCTCCCCATGCCAGCCATGCGAGCTTGCCGCCAGGCTCGGCAGCCACCGGGGAGATCATCGCGTCTGCCGATGCCTCAGTCATCGGAAAACCTCACCAGTGTCTGTTCTTCGATTTTAAGATCTTCCACACGAAAAGTCCCTGCCATCTTTCGTGCTTCCGCCTTTTGCCCGTTGGCCCAAGACACCGCCGCCGCTATTGCCCGGAATGAGGCGGGCGCGCTCAGCCAGTCGATTTCCAATCCCCGATAAACGTCCAATGCCTCTTTCGGTTTCCCGGAGCGCAACCATGCCAGCGCGAGCGTCGTGCGGAAGGCTATGACGCCCGGCGACTTTTTCACCAATTCCAATGCGCTCACCCGAGACTTGTCGATTTCCTCCCCCAATAACAGGGAACAATAGGAATAGTCGTTTTGCGCGGTTTCGTCGCTGGGCCAACGCACCAGCACCTCCTTGAGCACTCCACGCAACTCGCGGGTCCCCTGCCTCGCAGCCATGCTCATCATCTCCACATAGGCCGCACGTGCCGTGGTGCCGTTGATCGTCAGAGAACGGTAAATCGACTGGGCCTGCGCCGTGCGCCCGCATTGCCGGGCATATTTCGCCACGTAAAACGCCTGTTCCGGATTACCCAGGGCGGCAGATTGCGCCGCGCGCCAATGCTCGGATGCGCGTTCATTCTCTCCCATTTCCTGTGCACAGCGTGCTATAAACAATTCCACCACAGATTTATCCAAGGGAACGCCCGGCGACTCCACGGTGCTTTCCACTTCCTTCCAATTTTTCTGCATTGCGAGCGCGTCGAGATAAATCAATAGCAATTTATGATCGCCAAGCGCCGTCTCCCGGGGAATGGCCCGCAACACCAAGCTCGGTACCCCGTGGTTATTGAGCCATGAGCCGAACTCAGCCAAATCAGCCCCGCCCGCTTTGCGATAATGTTCCATCGCATCTGTAATAAGCTCATCGGCTCGCGTCGGATTTTTCCGAAGGGCAAGTTCCAAAGCTGCCAGCCGATGGCTCACGTTTCCCAAAGGATCGTTCTGCAGGCGTTCCTTGAGAAGGTCTATCTGGTTCGGGGCAATCTCCTGCTGTTGTGCCAGCAGCAGCGTGGCTTCCAGTCCGATCCTGTCCGGCTTGGCAATCAATGGTTCCAGTAGCTGCAGCCCTTCCTGGTGCGTAGCCGTCTTCATAAACAATCGCTTTCCAAGGAAAAGCGCTGCTTCTTCATTGCCGGGGTTCAATGCCAAAGCCTGCCGGGCTGCATTCTGCGATTGGGCCAAGTTTCCGCCGAATTCCAACCACCGGGCCAACAAAAGCCAAAGCGTGGCATTTCGCGGGTTGGATTTGAGAAGCCATTGCAACTGGTCATTGATTTTCGGATCTGGAACTTGCCAATCCAGCGCGCTCTGGACATAGCTCTGACGGTCCTCCTGCGTCGCTTCAGGCAAAGAGGTCAAGATTTGCCAAAACCGCTGCGCGAGTGGATCGCCCCGCAAATCGCATATTCGCGCCACGGACCGAAGCACTTGCGGTTCCATCGGGCGCAGTTGGTAGGCGGAACGCACCAACGAAAACGCCAGCTCCATTTTCTGTTTGCCCGCAGCATCCATGGCTTTGGCAGCCAGAGAGATGGCGCGCCATTTGATCACTCCACGGTAGGCGGGAAGGACGCAAAAACCCGCCGAACCCAGGAGCAATACCACACCGACGATAGTCCATTTCCGCAGGGGAGGCGTCAAGATTCTCTGGAACAAGGATCTGGTTTGCGCGGCCTCCTTCTGCGGAGGATTGGAGGGAACGCTGCTGGTTGGGGAATCTTTCACGGAGAATGTCAAAACGAACGATACACCAAGAAACAAAAAGGGGGAATGCTGAATGCATTCCCCCTTTTCATAAAGTGAACCGTGCTAATTTGTTTGGCCTGGCAGATGTCCGATGAGGATTACCCTTTCTTAGCGAATGCTGCTACGGCGGCGCTGGAACGCGGCCAGCAAACCGAGACCTCCAATAACCAAGGCGACGCTGGAAGGTTCCGGAACAGAGTAATTGTCAAAAAGCATGAGGTTATCCCCGGCATTTGTAGGTGTAGTACCAGACAATTGCGGGTCGCTTAGGATATATGTCGCGGCAACAGATCCGATGTCCGTCGCATTTGCACCACCAACGTCGGTGGACCCGAAAGTGGTGGAAGGATCGCCCGTCGGCACTAAAAGCGAGGTGAGAGGGGTGATTGTTGCGGTCCAAGAGTGGGCAGCCATACCTTGCCAAGCGGAGGAATACAAGTTGGTGTTGATGGTGAGGGAATACTGGGCACCAAGACTGATGCCATAGGCTACAGGCACGTCCACCCCGGTAGCGTATTCTCTGTAAACGGCGTAGGTGGTGGAATCGTAAGGCTTGAAGATGACGGCGAAGAGTTTATCCCCCGAAGTATTGCGAACGGTCCATCCAAAGATATCCTGCGTGGGGGCACTGAGATCGGAGGCGGTGATACCAAAATCCACACTAAAAGTGATATTGGCCATATTGACTGGGGTCCAGAGCTCCGTCTGAACGACACTTGGGACGCTAAAGCCCCCAATCGCCGCCCATTTGTCACCTGGCTTAATGCCCCACGAGGTAGTCACACCATCGTTCTGGTTTTGATCAGTAGTAACCCATTCGCCAGGATGCGTGAGATCGCCGGAAGTAAGCGATGCGGTTGAAGTCGCGCCACCATCTTGGGTGAAACTACCGTTCGGCAACTGAACCCAATTGGAGAGGGAACTACCGTTAGTGAGGTCATTGAAATTGCTAAAATAAGCCGTTGGCGCCCCTGGAGCGTAACCCGCCTGAGCCGGGATCTGAAGGAGAAGGAGGGCACAAAAGCCTGCGAGAAAGAGGTTGCGTTTCATTTTTTGAGGGATGGGTCTTGAGGGGTGGGTGGAAAAATTTGAAGCAGAGCGAGATTACTATCGGCTTACGATAGCCTTGAGCGCTACCGGAACAGGAGGTGGAATGATCACGACAATTTTCCGCACAACGAGGGCCGCATGTGCGCTGCCGGGCAGCAAGCACCAGGAAATCGCAACCACGAGGGCGATGATGATTTGTTTATAAAAGGACGTAGTTTTCATCCGACTGTGATTCTTAGCGCATAAATTTCGTGCCGTCTAGGATAATTTTACCTTTTTCCACATGAAAATCCCCCGATTGTAAAATTTTGGTAAAATCGGGAGAATGGAATGTTTTGAGGGCATTTTTGGGGGTCTATGAGACAAAAGAGGGTTCGTTCAGACGATGCATGGAATCAGCAAACGGAGGAATAAGGTCGTATTTTAGACAGTATTTGACCAGGTCTGCGTCCGAATTGATTTTGAGTTTATCCATGACGCGACCCCGGTAGGTGCTGACGGTTTTGGGACTTAAAGCAAGGCGGGAAGCGATTTTTTTGAGGCTTTTGCCTTCCGACAGCATGACAAGCACCTGCATCTCGCGATGGGAAAGGGTGTCGTGGAGGGGTTTTTCGCTGTTTTCATCCGCTGCATCAGCCAAGGCAAGGGCAAGGCGGCTGTTAATATAGCGCTGGCCGGCAAGGAGGCAGCCAATGGCCGTGAGAAGTTCTTCCGATGAGGTGTCTTTGGGGAGATAGGCAGCAGCTCCGCATTTTACAGCACTGCGTCCAAAGGGTTGGATGGGGCTGGCGCTGAGCACAAGGGATGGAATGGGGACGGAGAGGCACCGGGCTTCCTGGATAAGCTCGAATCCGCTGCGGTCTGCAAGATGAATGTCACAGATGAGAAGATGCCATGCCTGGCTGTGCATTTTTTCATGGGCTTCCGCAAAGCTGGAGACATGGCCGAAGCTTGCCTTGGGGTGGGACTTCCGGAGGATGGAGACAACTCCGGCCCGGAAGATGGGCTGGATATCCGCCAGCAATATACTGGGTCCCGCTTGGTGCGTTTCAATTTCCATTGTTTTCTTCTCCTGTTTCCTGCCAGAGGGATCTCATTTTTTAAAGAGCTCGCGGCGTTTCCAAGGTCGGACAAGCGGGAAAATCACTGTTAAGAAACAGGTTGGGGTTCGATCAGAGCACACCATTCCGCAAGCGCTTCGCAGCGTTGCGCAGGGGCATCGAAAAGGTCGGAAGCGGTGAATCGGGGCGTCTGGTTACGCAACGCAAGAAGCCAGTCGGCAATTTCCGTTGCCTGGCCGGAAACAAAAATGCCGGTGTGGGGACGGTGGCTGATCTGGCGGGCCGTGGAGCCGTCCCTCGGCCCGACCCAGAGCAAGGGACGAGGCAGAGTCAGAAGAAGACAAAGTTTGCTCGGCCAGAGCATCCCCCTCACTGCGGCAAGTTGCGTAACGACGCAGCAGTGGCAATGCAGGAGCGTTGTGCGCAATGCATCGCGATCGACGTAGGGTTTGAACTCGCAATGTTTGAGGCCGAGTGCCTCAGCCTGTTTTTGTGCGGCAAGCCATTGCGGGCCACCCCCTTGGAAAAGCAGCCGAATCCCCGAGGTCTGTTTTTCCAAAAAAGCCTGGGCCTCGAGAAGCGTCTGCCATTCATGGCCACGCCCAAGGTTGCCGGAATAAATCCATGTCCATGGCTCCTCATGCGCGGCGGTTTGCGCAAGCGACTGCGGTGCCTCTTCAAAAATCCAGGGGCGGATGATCTTCGGTTCCACGCGATAGGTGCGGATGCGCTCGGCCATGTCTTCATCGAGCACGATGACCTTTTCGCACTGTCGGTAACACCAACCCATGATGCAGGCGACCATTCGGGAAAGGATGCCGGCGGGAACCTCGCCTAGCGCAACAGCGATCTCGGGGTAGAGATCCATGATCCAGTGAAAGGCCCTGGCGCGATGCCGCAAGGCGATAATAGTGGCAACCAACAAAAGGCACGGGGGAGAACTCGCCGAGATCACGACGTCGGCCCGGGAACGCAAACACCCGTCGATCAAGAGCGTGCCCAGGGCTTTAAGCTCGCGCATCAAGCGCCCGCCCTTGCCCTGTCCGGCATGATAGTCCTGGCGCGCGGCGACAAAATCGACCGTATGCCCCGCAGCCTCAAAGGCATCGCCGACTTGCCGCAGAAGGATCCCGGTGGGAGCGGGGTCAGGTGGAAAATATTGGTTGAGAAAGAGAATGCGCATGGAATGCCGGAGAATGCTTTAATTCATGTTATTTGCGCGGACAACTTTCCCTTCCCCTCTTGCTTTTGAAAAAAGCGAAGCACCCATTGCCGCACGCTGTCGGTGCGCCTCTCAAAAATGAACCACATGAGAACAGAGACGCCCAGGCAGATAAGAAAAATACCGACGAACCACAAAATGCCCGTGAAGCCGAAGGCAAATTTATGTCCTTTGAAGAAAGTCGCTGCTATCAGAAACTGGACGGGGAAATGGACCACGTAGAGCGTGTAGGAGATTTCTGAAAGCGCCGTCCCCGTCCACCTTAAAAAAGCGCCAGGGCATGCCTCCAAAAAGCTGCAAACCCAAAGAGCGAACGCTGCCCCAACACCAAAGCTGCCAACGAATGGTAAATGCCTTTTGCTCAATACCAGAAATCCCAAAAAGATCACTCCTGTGATAGCGCAGTAAAGGGGATGAGATGCGATGCGTAAAAGTGCAGGACGCGTGGAAACCCACCAAACTCCAACCCCCATCATCCAGATTAACCCGAATAAAACAAGTAGGCGGGGCAACAGCCAGCCAATGAAAGCAAATACAACCAACAGGCAGAGCATCTGCGCCACTTTACGATGTGGCCCTATCATGTTGGCCAACCCACAGGCGCCTAGAGGAAACAAGACATAGTACCAAAATTCGTTGGATAAGCTCCAGAGCGGCCCATTGGACCCAAAGCAAGGAACACAGATTTTTTGAAGAAAAAAAAGATTTCCAAAAAATGAACCTGCCGTAAAACCGTCCTCGCCCGAGATCGGTCCGGAATGGAATACAGAAACTAGAGAACCTGCATAAGCGTCCGGCAAAAAATGCCGCCCCACAAGATCGCACGCCAATGTCAAAACCAGCGCGGGCAGGAGAGCCATCCATAACCGGACGAGCCGCACCGTCGCATAACTCTGCCAGCTAAACCGCCCCGCTCGCAGGGCCTTGCAAACGCCACCACCGACAAAATAGCCCGAAAGGACAAAGAAAACCATCACGGCCGCGTGTCCCAAACTGGTAGCAAAATAGAAAAATTTGCCCAGCGGCCCCACCATCGTATTCGAACCTCCAATATCCTCAAAAACAAAGCCCCGCAGGTGTCCCGCCATGACAGCGGTAGCGCTAAGCCCGCGCACAAGATCCAGCATTCCATTGCGATTTTTGTTATTCATTGGCATTTCACCTGCCGCTATTCAATTGATCACCAGCAATGAAGGGGAATGCCATGGCGCAGAAAATACCAAATGCGTTTAAGCACATCCAAACGCGCATAGTATCGCTCCTCGGCATCCTTGCATAGCTGGTCGTCCGCAGGCAGAGAAAAGAACTCCACCTCAGGCATCTCGTGTCGAAATGTGGCATAGGCACGGGAAGAATGATACAGGGAGGTAATGATCGTCACCTTTCGTGCGCCTGCATTGCGCAGAATGGGCGTGGAAAAACGGGCGTTCTCCAAGGTGGAATGTGAAAGGGCCTCGACAGCGATTGCCTCTGCCGGAACGCCCAGTTCAACCAGCAGATCGCGATTTCTAAAGGCGTCTCCATAACCCGTGACCAAAATCCTCGGTGCGACACCTTCCTTATAACAACGAGCGGCATAATGCACCCGGGAATCGACCCCTCCAAGCACAACTAAAAAATCCGATGCGACCTTGCGGTCTTTGCGCACAAGAAGCCACCGGGGAGGAGAATAAAATATGAGCGCGAACAGCAAGCAGGGGACGCTCAGGAACGCTGCCGTAATTACCAGCCACTGTTTGGATTGTTTCGGTTTCAAGGAGTTTTGACGTGAGCCGGATTTCCCAGCACCGTAGTCCCCGGAAGGACATTTTGCAGCACCACGGCTCCGGCGCATACCATGCTATCTGGCCCGATCTCAACGCCCGGAGCGATGAACGCCTGGGCGGCAATCCACGAGCCGCGACGCACGGTGATGGGCCGGGTCACAAGCTCGAACCCCGGCGAATGAAAACGGTGCGAACCCGTGCACAGGAAAGCACGGGGCGAAATGCAAACACTCGACTCAATGACGACGAGAGCAAGGCTCAGAATGAAGACATCGTCCCCCAACCAGACATCGTCCCCCACCTTCAATCGCCAGGGAAAGGTGATGTTGACGTTGCTGCGAACCACGACGCGACGCCCCACCTCGGCACCAAATAACCGCAGCAGCTTCACACGCAAACGCGAAGGCCAAGGAAACGCGTTCGCAAAGAAAAGCAGCCGCGCCAGAAACCACAGCGCCTCTTTGCATTTCGAAGCGCCACGGTCAAATCCTCCTGTAGTGTAACCTTTTAGTTGCATAAGTTCGCAAATAGAACTGGTTGAATTACTCGATCCGCATCGACTCCGGTCGCGGCCCCCCTCCGCCAAGCATCCATTCATAAACGCGCTTCATTTCGGCGGCGATGGTCGTCCAAGTGAACCGCTGTGCCACTAAATTCCGTCCATGAGCACCCATCTCCATCCGCTTCGTATCGGATAGCGCGAACAATTCCTTCAAGCCTTGCTGGATTCCTTCTTGTGCCGTTTCGATCCGCACTGCTGCCCCAGCCGAGAATCCCTCGGGAAGATTGCACTCCGGCGTCATCAACACCGGCTTTCCATAGGCCCAAGCCTCAAGGATGACCATTGGCAATCCCTCGCTAAAAGAGGGGAGAATAAAGGCGTCACACCCTCGGTAGCATTCCGCCTTGTTGTTCCCGAATTGGGGTCCGAGAAATAGCAGGGATTCTTTTTGAGGAAGAGGCTGCTGCAGGTCCAATGCGCGCGCATCCTCCCAATCAATCCCCAGCGAGGTCGCCGCCCGTTGCAACTCCCCCTCGTGACCTCCCTGATCCCATCCCGCGATCGCCAAGACCCATTCTTCAAGCCTCGGAATCGCCGCCCAAGCGTGCACCAAGTTCAGCAAACCTTTCTTGGGATGAATGCGCCCCAAATAAAGCAACACCTTGCGCCCTCCGGCTCGAAGCCGGGCGACAGGATGCCCCGGATTCGTTGATGTCTCCCCAAGTTCAGGGAGGTCGATACCATTGGGAATAATTGCGATGGGGTTTCTGAGACCATAGGCACGGATGCCCGCAGCTTCAGGTTCACAGAGCGCCCGAATACAAGAAGCCCGTCGGAGATGCCTGCCTTCGAAAAGCGCATGAACTATCTGCTTTTTCCAACGCGAATTTAAGACAGCCCAAGGGTCCAACATGCCATGAGGCGCGATCATTGTGGGCTTGCCCGTGCGACGCATCCATTGCAGAGACGCCACCGAGGGATACTTCCAAAGCCCGACGGTATAGGCTAAATCCGCCTCGGCGTTCAAAAGCGTTTTTAGAAAACCGGACGCAAATCCAAACGCCTGCGGCCCTTGCACAATATGGCTTGCCACCTTCAGTGGTGACCACCCCTCCCGATCCGATTCTGTAAACTCATCCTGCAAGCCGACCACCTGCACCTCCACACCCATCTCACCTTGCAACGTCTGCTGCAAACGCCGCTCCGCCTCAAAAATCCCGCCGTTGGCGCGGGAAACGGAATCCATGATGCAAAGAGTTTTCATCGGCATCACTTCCTGAGCAGGAGCCTGAGTAAAAGATTTTGCGTGAAAGAGTTCTCTCGCGGACCTTCATCCAGTGCCTTCCGAGTTGCGGACAGGAGCCCATCGGTAAATCGCTCAGGTCCCCACTGATTGATGGTTTTTCGGCTGGCCGAAGCCATTGAGGAAAGCCCGTCTGCGTCCAGCGAAGAGAGTTTCGCCATGCACTTGGCCATTTCCTCCACGTTAAATGGGTCGAAAGTGAAGCCGTTGACACCATCCTTCACCAAATCCGCCGCACAACCGCACCGGTTGGAGACCAGAACGGGCAACCCGCATGCCATTGCCTCATTGACAACCAATCCCCACGTTTCGGAAATACTCGGCAGGATTAACGCTGAAGAGATTCCATAATAGAGCGGCAATTCATCGTATTTTGCAAAACCGAGCCGATGGATGTGCTCTTGCAAATGATAACGCTCAATCAAGCCGTCGATTTCCGGGCCGAGCGGTCCGTCTCCCATCAGCGCCAAATCCCAAATCGCTGAAGGGTTTTCATATCTTTTGCAAAGGGTGTGATACCGGGCATAGGCTTCCACCAATCGAGGCAGGTTCTTTTGCCAAATGAAACGTGCTGGAACAAGAAAGCAGGGACGCGACAATCCGCAGGCTTGACGTCGTGCCGGCGCATCGGCCCGCATCGCCTCGGCTCCTTGTGCGAAATAATCGTTATCTACAACATTATACCCGTCAAAAATGCGGTCTGATGGCATACCGAGCATTTCCATATAGGCCCGGTGCGATTGCCCTGCCACCAGCGCGCTACTAAATAATGCAACGATCCGTTTTTTGGGCCACTCCTTGTAATGAGGACGGACCCGGAATAAGGCATGGCTATCGGAAAACGTGATGGAGGGAACCTGGTGTTGAACAGCCCAAGCCAGTCCGCAAAGCGCTTCGCGGTTTCCCCATCCCAAAACGGCCAGGGAGTCGATATTGGCCTTCCGCTCTGATAGATGGGCGTGCAGTTTCTGGCGTAATATTGCGGACTTAATCTCACCGAAGGTCTTGTCGCGAAACAGCGTCTCGACAAAAGGCAACCGATCCGCCTCGGGCGCACGCCAGCCAGGAATGTTGTAAGAACCAACTCCGCTGATTTCGACCACAGTCAACTTGGGGATCAACTTCTGTGCAGCCACGAGGCGCGCCGTTTGGTAGCGGTTGCAAGTCGGCAAAATCACCGTCACATTTTTTTCTATAACCTCTCTCATGGCTTGGCTTGTCCCACGGATTGCGCCAGGAACTCTTGGAGACGCCCCCATTCCGGCTGGAGATCGGCAAAGCGGCGATCCAATACGCCACGCCATTCCTCCCGGCGCTCCATGGCATCTTGAATCAACCCGGCGAGCAGGGTTGGATCAAAGTCCTCAATGCGCACCACGTAATCTCCCATCCCCAACATTTTCATGATGCCCATCGCCTTGTGTTGATAAGCAATCGCGACAACGGGCACGCGCTGGGTGGCTGCGAAAATATTTGAATGCAACCGCGTCCCCCAAAAAACCTGACACCGCGCGATGACTCCACGGAGCAACGCAGGCTCAAGATAATCCGGGCAGAATACGCCGCAATCCCCTGCTCGTTCGGCCACTTTGCGCACCAACCCACCGTCTCCCGTGTGGCCCTTATCATCTCGAATCTGGCGTAAAAAGAGCGTCTTCATCCCGGTCCTTTGATACACCAGACGAGCTGTCGCGGCGACCTTCTCTAAATAGGCTTCCAGTTCCGCAGCGGGATTGGATGCGCCCGGAAATGTCCACGGCATCAGGGTTGTCCCCGCCAACAGAGGCACATCTGGGCCGCAAAGCCGGTGCAACAAGGCCGTTGCCTGTTCGTGGTCGGCATTGCGCTCAAAGAGGGCCAGATCTGGAAAGACGCGGAGACGCTCTTCGGCAACATCCAGTTCGCGTGCATAACCGAGCGAAATTTCCTCCCGCGCAGTCACTCCCACCGCGCGACTCAAAATGCGCCGGGCCGCCTCCCGTGAAAGTGCGCGCCGGAACGGCCCGATACTTTGGGGAGCGATAAAAACGGGAACGCGGTTGACGCTGGCGATACCAAGTTGGACAAGATTGGTCCAGATGGAAACATAATGATCCTCGAGCCATCCACCTGCGCATCCCACCACCAGGTCTGCCTTCGCCAGAGCTTGGTAGGTTCCTCGCGCAGAAGCCGAGAGTCCATGGCCCTGCCTCAACCCCATTGCCACATTCGCTGCGGCGATTCCCAAACCCCAAAGATTGGTCAAACGACGGGCAATCCGATGTTCGGAATAAGAAACACCGATTTGCGGAAGCCATTTTACTCCGGGGAAGAAACGTTCCTGCAATTCGGGACTGCGGTGCACCCCCGATAGTTGCGCCCCAGGAAAAGTCTCCCGGAGCAACCGGATGGTCGCCTCGCACAATGTTTGATCACCGCTATTCAGGGCACCGTTAATCCCGACGATGACAATTTGCATTGAACTCATGGATTTGAAAGCTGGGTTCGAGACCTCAGAAAAGGGGGTTGCCCCGCAGTTCGCGCTTGGGACAACGCCTTAATTGGCACCTTGGCGGGCGAATGTTGACAGTACCAATAAATGATGACGATTGGCACAAGGAAAAAGCACGAGTTCATCGCGCCAGCCCAAAAATCCGATGCGGCCAGTTGCATGAATGGCCCGAATGCAATGACCGTGACCATCAATGCGAGCTTTCCTCTGCCAATGCGCGCTTCAAATTTTTTGATCCCCCACCCCAGCGCAAACCAATAAATGGATGCCCCCAACCAGCCCATCATGCCGTAGGCTTCCCCCCAACCCGTCTGGTTGCACCCCTGATAGGAGCACGAGCCCTCACGCACCTCGAGGCTGTCTTTGCCGGCCCAATCCATAAATATCTCGTGTTTGTCCGGCACCAAATCTCGTGGAACTATATTCCAAAGCCATCTGGCGATGTGCCACGGTCCGGGGGGATTGATCTCTCCCGCATTGACGCGTTTGACAATTCTCGCTCCAGTATCAAATTCTCCCCCATTTTCGGATGCTCCACGGCTGCTTGCGCCGCTTTGCTTAACATTTATCCAAGCGTCATTAAAAGTTGTATCGCTACCTAATAGGTTTCGGTCATTTTCCCGAAATTCTGGCAGCATGACGACAGCAACGGCGATGAAAGTAAAAATCGCCATTATGGCGACAGACCCCACCAAGGTATATCTTCCATGATACCTTGGCCTTCTGCTAATGATGTAAATCCATGCAATGATTGGCAGACCGATTCGAATGGTATTGCCTCGGGCGGTTAATTGAATCGCTTCCGCCAACAACAGCAGCATCAGCAAGATCAACATTCCGTGCATCGGTTTGGAAATCCGATCAAAAGCGACGCACACCAGCCACAAACCCACGGCTCCGTAGGTGGCATATTTCAACATGTAAACATAACCGCTCGCCTCGTAAAGATTCTGTGTCCAATCTTCCAGATTCAGATAAGCTGCCAGCCCGCCCACCAACTGGATACTTATGTAATATCCAAGAGCACCTGCCAGGAAACACAACAAACCCATTCGTCCGAGGCGGACCAGATCCAGTCCATTGTCCGTAAACCATGGCCGCGTGGTCCGGTTATCGCAGCAACGGTGTCCGATCACCAACAAAAGATAACTCACAAACGAAACCACCAGTGCGATCTGGATGTCTTTAAGCGTCAGATCAAGCCCCAAACTCTGTCGCGCCATGTTGGCCTGCACCACGCTGATATAGATGAAGCCGATCCCCAACGGCAAAGTGAGATTATACAGTTTGTTCAATCCTTTTCGGGGGTCCATCAAAATGGAAAGCACAAAAAGGAGGACATGCGCAGCCATTAATAAATCGATCATAGGGCAGAAATAGGTGATGATTCTCCGACAATTTTTTGAAGCCGTCCTGAAAGATGTTGAATGCTAAAGGCATCCAGCGATACGGACGCTTGGGAGAATGCAGCCAACCGTCGGGGATCGCGGCAACAACCAAGCAGAGCTTCACAAAGTGATGACATGGTAATTTTCTCCAAGATAATGCCATTCCGTCCGTTTTGCACCACCTCTCCGCAAAAACGGGAGGCAATGATCGGCAGTTTCCATGCCTGGGCCTCCAGTTGAGTCAACCCAAAGCCGTCGGAGAATGTGGAAAACAGAAAAATATCGGCCTCGCGATAATGCCTTACCACTTCCGCACGGGGGACAGAACCCAGCCAGCGAACCTTTGGCATTTGGCGGAATTCGTCTGCGATCTCCATTTTTTCCGGGCCGACAAAGAGGAACTCGATTGGTTCATTTTCCAGAGCCTTCAGCGTTTCCAAGACGACCGCCATCCCTTTGCGAAGGTTAATCTGCCCAAGGAACAATACCCGCATGGGACGCGCGTCGGAAAAGGCAGCCGGATAGCTCCGAATCCATCCCACTGCTTCCTGTGGGGGATCGTATGCCAGCGGGATCACCTTGATCTTGCTTTCCGGTACGCCTTCCAGAAGCAGGTTTTCCCGGGACCACCCGGAATTGACAATGATTTTGTCGGCCAACGCAAGCTCACGCCGCCAACTCTTCCAATAGAAATCAGGAATCGTTGGGCGATTTGATGCCCTCCCTGTGTAGCTCTCCGTAAGTTTTTGAACGAGCAAACTCTCGGGCAGTCCACAGTCAATCTGTCCCAACACAGTCGTCCACCCATGAGCCTTGGCCCATTCAAAAACGGGGACCGCCGTATAGCTGTAGCTGAAAACCACGCGTGGCTTCGAAGCCACTTCCGGGAATTTTTCAAGAAAGGCCGCCGCTTTACGGCCAAACCAATCGTTCTGTTTGAAAATTCTGTCCCACCCGCTCACGGAACGCCAAGCCACTGCGTTGAGCCAGGCCGCCTCGCAAGGCCAAGCCTTAACGCGCGCAGAAATCAGTGCAGAATGGAAACGCTGTTTGAGCCGTTTCCATGGCCCGAGGCGGAGGGGATGCCGAGGGGTCAGCCAACTATCTGTGATCAAGCATTCCAAAAGTCCCGCCGCATCAAGGGCGCGAGGAATGGAATAATGTTCACGCGCGCCGATCTGGCAGCATACCCACGGCATGCGGTTGCCAGTTGTAGCCGGGATGGATGGGAAATCTGAATTCATGACGCGACAGAACCCGGCACGGCTGTGGAGGCTATTCGCCCTCGCAACCACTTCCTCACAGTGGCCGTGCGAGCTTCAAACGGCAGGTAAAGCAGCCAGGCCACCAGAAGACACGAAAAGACTTTGGCGAAGTAGCACAAAATGGAAAAGAGGCTCATGCACGTAAAGCGTTCCGGCATGAAATGTTCCCAAAGCGCAAGCACCGGATAGTGGGTCAGATAGAGCGTATATGAAAAAGCCGCACAGCGGCTGCCTAGTCGCTCCACGATCGCCGCGAAGCGGTTGGTCGGCTGGAGCCGGATCAATCCGGGCAATACCAATGCCAACCCGAGGCACAATATGAGCGTCGATATCTCTCGGGAAGGCACCAACAAAGCCAGCGAGTGAATATCCACCGAAACGGTTTTGGTATTGAATTGTGAAAATACATAGCCCACTCCGGTAAGAGCGATCCCCAAAAGCGCGACTGCTCCGACCCGTTTCACATAGCGGAAACCAAAGCTGAAGGCTCCCAGCAGCCAGCAAAATAAAAAGACGGTTTCCAACCGGGTGAAAATCGCCATCCCGAGCGTTAAACCTAAACAAGCCCAGAGCCGGCCTGCCGAACGGGAAGTCAAGGCCACTGCGGCACACCCCGCGAGGACATAAAACCAGATCTCATAGGCCAGAGACCACAGCGGAACGTTTCCCGCGAAATTCTCGCACCAGGAAGTCTGAAGTCCAAAAAGATTCCCCAGAAATTCCCAGCCAGAGACTGTCCGTCCGACAAAATGAGCAATGGCCGCTGTGAACAAAAGCGAGGGAATGAGCGGCATCCAGATGCGGGAGAACCGGTCAATGGCATAGGAGCGCCCATCGAAACTCCCCTTCAACACACGGTCCATCACCTTCCCTCCTACGAGAAAACCGCTCAACACAAAGAACACATTGACAGCCTCGCCACCCATCCGGGTGAGCGCAAAAAAAATGGCCACGATCTTGGTCTGAAACAGGGGCTCCAATCGGCCCCATTCCACCCAGTTGCCACCTCGGGCATGGGTTGTAGCCACCGATAGCGCCGCCAGGAAACGCATCCAGTCGAGCCAATAAAGGTGCTGTTCGGATCCTGCTGACTTTTGTGCCTCAGGGTTGGGAATTTGCATGGAAGGAGATGCTTTCATCGGTTGAGCAGCCAATAGGTCAGACGAGGGTATGCACAGATTTGATTGCGCACCCAATCGCGCAGCACAGGAGAGAGGCGATGGTAGAGTCCCAAGCCCATCCCTTTGTCACACTTTCCTGGCGCGGCCTCCGGCAGAAACCCCGTTTTACGCTCTGCCGGGGTTTTCTGCGCATGCGCTTGCACCTGATTCAGAAATTTCCCAAGAGCGATGCCCATCACCTTTTCATTGAAATGCGTCCGGGCTCGCTCGACCGCCCCGGCAGATAAGCGCTGCCATTCTTCGCGGTTGGCATGGAGCGAGGCGATGGCGCGCGCGCAGGCGGAATAATCCCCCAGCGGGAGCAGCAGCCCACTACGTCCGTGTTCAATGATCTCACTCGTGCCGGAGGGGACATCGTATCCCAGGGGCACGCATCCCATGCTCATTGCCTCGATCGTCACCATTCCGAACGGTTCCCGGCGACTGAGCATCAAAAATAAATCGCTCTCCGACGCCAGTCGATAGCATTCCTGATGCGGCACTCGCCCCACCCATTTCACCAGATGATCAAGGTTTGCGCGTTTGAAGCGGCGCCTTAACCCCTCATGCTCACCGCCGACAATTAACAACTCCACCGGAACCCGCATCCTTTTCAGGTATTTCAAAATGGGCACCAAATCTGAAATGCCTTTGAACGGGTCCATCCGCCCCATGAAGAGCAACCGCATCGGAGCATTCGCCTTTGCCGGGATACGGGGCAGCAATGGCAGGAATGCGGCGCCATTATGCACCGTTGTAAGCAATCCTTTGAAGCCCAGACTCTCCAATCGGGAGCGCAACGGAGCTTCGATGTGCCTGCCCACACAGAACACTCCATCGACCCAACGGTGATGACGCGCCGCCACTTCCCGGTAGCGGGGCAAGGAATCGTGGATCTGAATGACGTGCAACACCTCCCGCGGAAAATAGGGAAAGGCGGATTCAAGGTAGGTCACGTCGCTCGTAATGACGATATCCTGCGGATTCGCTTCCAGCCATTGGAGGAAACCGCTCGCGGCAGTCCCCTCCAACCCCAGTCCAAGCCCTACGAAGCGCACTCCCGTCGCCGGATCGATGAATTCATCAAAGGCCTCATGCAGGCAGACCATGGTGGCAGGCCAGCCAAGATGCACCGCCACGCCTTCTGCCGCGTAACGGCACACGGGACCGATGCCCCCCGCCGTCAGCTTGGCGATCACCCATGCCACGCGGGGGGCGTTCGTCGGTTGTGCGGAAGCAAACATAAGAAAGTCGTGAAGGCGCGTCTTAACGCTGTTGAGAGGGAGAGACAGATCCCATCATCCATGCCGTCCGGCGCGACTGGGAAAACCACAGGGCGGAAGCCGTACTCAGCGCCACCGTCAAAAAGACTATCAGCCAAATGCTTGCCGAGCCGATGGCCAGGTGCAGCCTGTGAAAGACCAACTCCAGCATGAGATACCAAAAAACATGCACCAGATATATTCCGTAAGCGTTTTGCCCCCACCGCGCCAGAAGCCGAACGATCCCATTGTTCCATGGGCCCAAGGCGAAGAATACCGTTCCCAAACCGCTGAGGATTTGAAGTTCGAGGCAGTAATTGAATGTCGGCCCAAATGCGAGCGCCGCCACGGCCACCACCAGCCCCCCCCATGCCAGTGCGGCGCGTCCAGTCACCCCCTGAAGCTCGCTCCACACCCGGCCGAAAGCCAGGCCCAGCAGCGCCGAAGGCAATGTGCGGCGGACCATGCTAAGAAAATACGCAATCCCCAGCTTCTCCTCGCTACCAAGAACACTCAGCGCTCTATAATACGAGTCCAAGTAGCAGGTTGCCACGGCGGCGACGATTGACAAAAAGATCACCCCACACACGGGCAAACGGAAAAGCATAAACTTCGCCAGGAATGCCACAGCCAGCGTCACTCCCAGGATGAACGGTAAAAACCACAAATGATGCGCGGAACCTGAGAGCAGCATGGACCAATTGGGCCAGACCCAGGGCTCATGCGTAATGAATTGGTATTTTACATTGCGCAAAAGAAGATAAATAGCCGTCCAAACAAGGAACGGAGCGTAAATTCGCTGGAACCGGCCTGTGACATACTCCTTCAACGAACTGCCAGGCTTGCGGCGGATGCCATCCACAGTCAATGCCACAGCCACCATGGTAAAGAACGGCACGGCAAAACGCCCCAAGGCGCCAAGCGGGACATTCGGAGGGTAAAGCGTCACCGAGTGCAGCAAAATCACGCCTACCGCGGCAAGGAACCGAACCGCATCCAGCATCTCCATGCGCACGACGGTTTGCGCCATTGAACCCGGCGCGGATTGTTGCTTCTCTTTCAAAGTCGGGAACTGTTGCTCGGAGCAATTGCCGTGCGCAAGAATTCAAGCGAATCTGCGCGATACTCTGCCATGCGCGCGTTCACGGAATCCCAGGGAATTTCTTTCTGCAAGACATTGCTGTGGGAGTCTGCAATGATGAGGTCCGCAATTCCGAGCAAGTCCAGAAGGTGAAGAATCCGCTCATTACGCACCTTCAAGGCTCCCATGAGCGGAACAAAGATGACGCGCTTGCGCAAAAGCAAACCGAATACCACCGCGTGAAACGAGTTGGTAACTACTGCAGCAGCTCCGTTGATCATGTCCAACCATTCCATGGGCCCCCGCTCCTGTTTTCGCTCCCCCTCCACTTTCCACGGCATCCAGGGCCCCCCATGAGTCCAAAGCGGTTTTTTCATCCGCGCGGCAATCATCCGGCTCGTTTTCAGCAACTCCTCGGAATATTGCAAAGCATAAACCAACACATAATCCTCCGCGCCATTCGGTTGCGAAAGCAGTTCGTCATAGTTCTCCCTGAGCAACGTCGGATCGACGGTCAATTTAATCTCACGCCCTAAAATCGTTTCCAACAATGCCTGAGCATAGGGCTCTCGCACGGAAATATGCTGAAAATTTTCGAGATACTTGCGAAGAAGATCGCAGTCCGTCGGGCTGGGCTGATACCCCCCAAAACTGGCGGCATACGAGACGCGAGCTATATCCTTCCGACCGAATTGCAGAAAATAGGCCGGGTCAAAATGACCTCCACGGAGCAGGGCGGGATTCCATATCTGGTCGCTTCCGCATAGATAGACATCCGCATCCGGGGGATTGGAGACGATGGCCTCATAGTTCTGATACTTTTGAGGGGTCTTGTTAAAATGCTGAATCCGGAACGATGCAAAGATCGAATCCCGAAGGGTTGCCTGAGTCATCACTCGAAGAATGCGCTGGCGCAGTTTGTTCGGGTTGAATTCGCGCACCGGCCGCTGATATCGGAGCAATTCGGCGGTATGTCCCAATTCGTCAATGGTCTTTGCCAACGCATAGGCTTGAAGCACTGCGCCGGGATGGGATTCGTGATGAAATGTGGCGATACAAATTTTCATTGTGAATAGAAAATGAGAAGAGAGGGAAAATGCACCCCGCTTTTAATGAACGAATGTTTGGAGGGGCATCTGATTTTGATTCATTCGACTTTAAAAAATTAAGGATAAGACTCCGGAAAGGCTCTGAAACTTGCGATCCACTTCAGGCGCACCCGAATCAGATCCTTTTTGAGTACTGGTTCCTTTCGATGAACGGTTGAACATCAAGTTTAACAACCTCAAAATGGAATACGGTGAAGCACCTCTTCCAGGGGAACTCTCGGGGAGGCGGCCACGACAAATTCATCACGCAAACACCCCCCGACCAAGATCGCAACCACAGCCTCCGATGCAGGGATGCCGAGTGCCCGGTGCATTTTGCGGTCCTGACGCGCCGTAACGCACCAATTAAGAAAACACGTTCCGTATCCCAAAGAATGCAATCCCAAGGCAAATGTCATCGCAAAAACCCCACCGTCCACAAACGCCTGATTGCGCTCTTCAATGTCGAGAAAGGCGCCCAGATCGGATGTAATTACAAAAACAGCTCTTACCTGGTCGCCAAACCCGCCGCTGCCATTCTGTAATTCGAGCACCCGCGCGATGTCAGCCGCATCCACTGAGTAATACACACGGCTGCTCTGGCGGTTGCATACCGAGGGGGCTGTTTGCGCAATTTTGGCTGCTTCTCTAATCGCACTCTCTGGAAGAGAACCTTCTGCAAATTGACGCACACTGCGGCGGGAGGAGAAGAACTGGCAGGGGTTGACAGGCAGTGTGGATGTAATTTCCCGTTTGTTCATGAAGCACACGCCGCCCGCTTGACTCAACCCGACACCGGATTGTGCCGGACTTTTCTTCAGAGCTTCGAACCGGGCAACCAATGCTGGATCGGAGTCACTCGTCTTCGCGTGATTTTCCAGCACACGCTCCACCACTTCCAAGGCGTAACAACATACCGCGTCATCGCCAAACTGCCGATAGAAACGCTCGACTCCATTCATCACAAAACGCAATCCCATTTTTCCGAAACCCCGCCGCGGCGTGGGCATGGAAAGGCCCTTCTCCAACCCATGCGCCATCATCAACAGATTGAAGCGCGCCCGCCTGCGGGAACGAAAGCTTCCCAAGGTTTGAGAATAGCGCAGATAGCGCGATACATCGTAGATAAACGAATCCACGAGATCAAAGGCCAACCTCAATAGTTTTTTGATCTTTGTCATTTGTATTCCACCACAAATTCAAGGATGTCATTGAAGTGTCGGGCATAGGAGAGAGGATGACAATTCACCCCGACCCACTGTGCCCCTGCCTGCCCCATTTTTTGAGCAAGGCGCACATCTGTCAACAGCCGCAATGCATGGGTGGCAAGAGTCTCCGCGTCTCCCACAGTAAATAGAAAACCGCCATCCGAAGCCTTTGTGATTTCCCGGCACCCCCCGACATCGCTGGCCACGGTGGGCACTCGAACACTCCACGCTTCCATCAATACCATCCCAAATGATTCCGATTCGCTAGGTAAAACACAAATATGGCTGGAAGCCATCGCCACCGGCACATCCTGATGGTCCATGTAGCCGTAGAAAATCACCGCATCCTGCACACCCAGATCCTGACTCAATTTCTTAAGCCGTTCCTGATAATCTTTCCCCTCGGGCGAGTCATTATGGGAACCCACGATCAGCAACCGCACATCCGGCAAAATCCGGCGGATGATCGCCAGCGCCTCGATTGCAGTTTCCACCCGTTTGCGGGGATCAAGCCGCCCCACATAGGTAATCAGCCTGTCGTTTTGAATCTGCAGCATCTGCCGGAAACGGCAGGTTTCCTCAGGCGTGACGGGGCGTTCAGTATGCGGATCATACAGCCGAAAGACCCGGTGCCTGAAGATTTTCGGAGCCCAGCGTATCACTTGGTCACGCACTAAATTTGACGGACAGACGATAGTCGATACTTTCAACCAGCAAAAACACTGCAACCAGCCCTTGGGGTTACGGAACTCAAACCGGCTGAACCGGATAATCGGAATTCGCGCCATCAGCGCAGCAATGGTAATGAGCGGCGTGTTGCCATCCAGATTGATGACAAGCACATCGGGCCGAGACTTGGCGAGAATCCGACGAAACTGCATGAAAAACTGCACGTGCCAATCGGGGCGTTTGATGAATGCATATTTCCCAAATTCCAAGGGGTATAATTTAATGCGCAGGGTGTTGAGGCGTTCGGCCAACACGCCTTCTCCCGGGCAAACCGCCTCGGCATTCACCATGCCGCTATTCAAGAGCCCCAGCATACTCTGCCCCGAGCCGTAAGGGGCAGCGCCGGGATTCACAAATAATACTTTTGGTTTTTTTATCGAGTCCATGCCATGAACGTTGATTTTTAAGATTACTTCGAAATCCAGGAAACGTTATTCAAAAAAAACTTCGCTTGTGTGGCGGAAGTTCCACAAGAAACCCCAAGGCAAATTGCCACAATAGAGGATGCCAGAGGGAGCTTTGGGAGCGTTCAAATATTCAGCCATCGCCGCGTTCTTCCGCGCGCGAACAGCCTGCCCGTCCAAGCGCCATGCGCCTTTTAAATTCAACCGCGCGCTCAAGCCGTTGCTGGCATGGTACCACATCCACACAGGATAATATAAAATTTTCCAATCCCGGCCCGAACGCAACACGGCCGCGCGCGCCATTTGCGTCATCGCCACATGGTCCGGGTGGTGATCGTAAGGGTGCGGCGCGAAAATCTCTCCCACGGGGAAAGTCTCCATTTCCGCAAGTAACCGCTCCACAGCGGTCTCGAATCCGGGCTGAGCCTCGTGCGGGATGCGTCCGTCTGGCAGCCCAAGGAAATGCACCTCAGAAGCCTCCACGCCAAGCCGTTGGCAAGCCGAAAGGATTTGCGAACGCCTGGCTTGAATGACGGTCTCCGGAACCGCGCCACTCGCAGCGGTGACCGCCTCTCCATTCGTCGCGAGAATCACCCGGACGGGCACTCCGGCTGCCCGCTTCAGGCTCATCAGCGCACCACATCCAAAGGTTTCATCATCGGGATGAGGTGAGACGACCAAGGCGGGCATTCCAGTTGGGGAACGCCGGGGGAGTTTCCACCCAAGATGCAAACGTCGCCCAATGCAACGCAAACTGGTGACAAACTCGATGCCCCCCCTGGGAATGATCCCACGGGAGGAAAGCCATTTGGCAAATGAAAGCAGTCGTTTCATCGGAATGTCTATAAATTGAAACGCGGCATAAGCAAGGTCACTCCGCAGCGCGCTTGGGAGCAAAGCGCGATGGTCGCAGTATTCGACGAGCCACTAAACCCACAGGGGTCTCGGCCAGCCAGCAGCGCAGCCGGAAGGGGGCTTTTCGGACCGGTGTCCAAACGCGGCGCGCCGCCGTGGCGAAGCAGGGTTTCTCTACGCTCCCTTTGCCCAACCGCACCGAACCATTCATCAGGCGGGATTTGTAGGAATGCTCCCCGCAGCCAAGATCGATCATTTTCACCCCTTGTTGTGAGGCGCTCTCCGCCATTTTCAAAAGCAAAATCACTCCCGGAGAATACTTTGAAAACGCGGGATCGTAGGTGGGAAACCAGTAATGCCAAATCGTCTGAGAGCGCAGCCCAAAATGCACGGCAATGAGTTGATCTCCTGCGTAAAGAGCCGAAAGCAAACCGCCAAAATCGGCCATCTGCGTAGCGTGTAACTGCTCAATGGATTTCCGCAGCCAAGGGATGGAAAACAAATCCCGCCAGCCGTTGTGCAGATATTGCTGGGTTTTCCAAGCGATCATCTGTTCAAGCACCAACCGGTCCGGCGTATGGGCCACAAAACGTAGCGGCCCCACCTCACGCTCGATCCGGCGCATCATGTTCGCGCATTTTTTGATCTGCTCGGTGCCTGCGTCGCGCCTCTCCTGCACATAGGCTTCATAACCGGCAGAAAGATCAATGATGGGCGAATGATGTTGATCCCGACAAAAAGGCTCAAACGCGGTTTGCGCGCAAACCACATGGCTAAAATCCCATGCGACCAGCCCGCACGCATCCAGGAGTTGCAAGGGATCAAATGTAAAATCCGGGCGAGCGATCACCCCTTGATAATCGGAGATGCATCCGCCGACCGGTTCGCCAAAATGAAACCGTCCGCGTTGAAACGGCAACAGCGCATCCACTCCCCCGGTTCCCTCAATCACCGCAACCTCCACGTCATGGCGGACACTTGCCAGCGCCTGGGTAAAGCCCGGTGTAAAATAAGGGCTGGCCAGAGCCGGATTGGTGCATTGCAACCTCCGCCAAGCCTCCAGAATTTCCGGGGGCAACGCTGATCCTTTATAGAGTGTGGCTTTCAATGGTGACCTGTAATTGAATTTTCAGCTCCCTGGCATCAATTGCCGCACAGACGATACGTGACATCTTATCCATTGTGGAAAAAAACTAAGAAACCACTCAGACAATACGGCGAAACGTATATTGGTTTTTAAAGACTCCACTAAAAATCCTCTCGCCTCCGTCCTGTCCCATCCTTGCAATAAGAAAGCCCGGCCCCGCAAATACAATCCATTTGCCAGACAGTTGCATAGGTGTTCTCGAAGATCGTCATCCAGCGGCAGTTTAGTCATCTCGCGATATATAAATATATCTGCCGCGAAAATATTTTTTGAAATTGTAGCACTGACAGAATTTTCATGCTGCCGCCAAGACATCATTATTTCGGGAATAAAATAAAACGGCCCTTGTGTCGAAATTTTTATGGGCATCCAATAATCATAACTTTCCGCCACTTCTGCAACCAACCCATCCGGATCGCATGCCGTTTTTCGGAAAACACAGCTGAAAACCACCATCACGCCACGCCGCAAGGCAAAATCAAAAGAGCGCTCTATCAGGCCTGGAACCAATCCGACGCGTGAACGCGCGCGCATGTCTTTCGCGGTATCCACCGGCAAATCACCCCCGGCGCGATCCACGATTTTGTAATTTCCAAAAGAAAGAACGACATCGGGCCGTTGTTCCAGCGGAGCAACCAACCGTTCGAGCATCTGCGGCGCAAGAAGGTCGTCATCGTTAAAAATAGAGATGTATTTTCCACGCGATTCGCGAAATGCGGCAGCAATGTTCAGCGGCGCTCCCAACGTTGTCGGATTCATCCGATAACGCACACGACCATCGGAAGCAAACTTATCGCAAATCGCCCGTGTTTGAGCCTGGTTGGCGTCATCCGTAACCAAAATCTCGAATGACTCAAAGGTCTGCTGAAGAACGCTCCGAATCGCTTCTTCCAAATACTCCGTCCTTTTAAAGACCGTAAGAATGATGGTGACTAGTGGATCCGTCATTTGCATGGAATCAAAGTCATACAAGGCCAAAACATATTATGTTGAAATAAGCTGTTTCTCATTCCAGCCGGAAGAAGCACCCCTACGGGGTTGATTGCACCGCCTCCATAGCTGCAGGGGGCATGACTTTTGGGGGCTTGCGGAGCGACAGAATACGCCAGGCACAGAAAATCGCAGCCGAGATCACCCCCAGCAACAGGGTCGCCGTCCGGTGGGTCTGCATCGGAGAAAACCAACAAATGATCACCTGGACACTCACAAGAATCGCCATAGTGATCCATTGGATCTGCCGCATGATTTCCCGGAGTTGTATGAACATGAAAATGATACTGGGGATGTTACTGATGATGGCAGCCGTTGTCGCAGCCATGGCATACCCCGCCGCCCCATAATGAGGGATCAGCAGCCACCCAAGAGTAAGATAAAGCGTGGTATAGAGGGCAACTTGGAAAAACCAAAACCACATGCGTCCCATGCTGATCAAGATGCTATTCACAGGCCAGACCATGCTGTAGGCGATTGATCCCAGAACTAACCACCGCACCACGGGTTCTCCCCCCATATAATCCGACCCATAAGGCAACATGGTGATCCAGGGAGCGGCAATTTGAAGTAACGACACGGGGATGATCACAAGCACACAGACCGTGTAGGTATGCACCAGCGCCTTCCCGTAGGATTCCATATCCTTGCGCCCAAACAACTCGCTTAATACCGGCAGAACCGGGGCCATCAGCATGGTAATCAGCAGTTCAGGCACCTCACCCACCCGTTTGGCGGCATTAAAAATCCCCATGCCGGAAAACCCGTGCGCCTGCCGCACCACCATTGCGCCACACGCCCACATGGTGGCCGTATAGAGCATGGAATTGAAAAGGGTGGGAAGATTATACTTCCAAAAGACTTTGATCTCTTTGAGGCAACCCCCGTAGTCAATCACGATCTGCGCCGCACGCGTCTCACGACGCACGGCAAACCAGTTCATGCCGCAGTTGAATCCATAGTTGCCCACCAATCCCCACACCGCCCCGGCTACCCCGTAAAACCAAGCTCCAAACAACATCATCGGGAGCGCAAGCAACCCGGTATAAAGATTGATGCGTGAAATGCTCCGGAAGGCTTCAAATCCCGCGAGTGCGCCCATTTGCGCGCTATTCACCCCTCCCAGCAATAACAACAACGCCCCGATGCGCAGCAAGCTGCCGAGTTGCGGTGCCGCCATCGTGCGCTGCGCAATTTCCGGCGCAAAGATGGCAAGCACCAAAGTCATGGCCCCGCTTGTCACCCAGGTGGTAGCGCTGGAAAGCGCGATGATGCGACCGGCACGAGCTGGATCTTTTTGTCGGAGTTCCGCCACGTGGCGGGTAGCCATCGTGCCCATCCCAAAACCCGCCACCGTGGAAAATAACCCCACCGTGCTTTGAATCATGCCGAGTTCGCCAAAGCTGTGTTTCCCCAGAATGCGCCCCACAATAATCCCGGAGAGCAATCCCATCGCGCGCGCAATAACGGAACCCACCATGGACCAAAAGGCTCCTCGTGCCAACCGTGAACCCACAGAGGAGGCCTGGATGCGCTTCAATAAACGCTGGACCACCGCAGGACTATAGCGATGTAATATCTTTGTGAGCATCTCTCAGTGAGTGGCTAATACTTGCAATATCGGCTGCGCATCGCCAAAAATCTCTTTTCAATCAGATGATACGAAACAGCCGCCATGAGGAATGAGAGGATCACATTCAACGGAAAGTGGCCCATTATTGTCCGATTATGCACGGTCATAAATGGCTGTTGCCATAGATATAAACTATAAGAGAGGACGCCGGCGTAAACCATGGGAGCCGTGTTCAGAAAAATCGCCCCTCGCGAATCCGGGTTGCGCACAAACCATGCGATAACGAAACTGATGAGCGCACAGTCAATGGTGAGGCCAAAAGGCAAGCGGTATGAGGTATGAAGGTAATGGACGATGATGGGGTCAATGATCGCGATAAAGAAAATGGCCGCTGCCGGGTAAACCCAGGAAGAAAGTTTCTTCATAAACGATTCAAAACCCGGATGGCCATCCAGAAGAGCCAGCAAACAGCCGAACATAAGCAAATCCATGCAGGTATGAATCGTCCCTCCAATCGAGTTCCGTGTGCCCGGCAGTAAATACCAGCAAGCCACTCTGCTCAATGGCATCATGACAATAAAAGCAAGTGCTGCATACTTGGCCTTGCGAATCCCCAGCCCGATGAACAACAGCGGCCATATCAGATAAAACTGTTGCTCCACTGCCAGAGACCAGGAATGTCCCACGAACCAGGAGTGATCGGCCGGGGTTGTTTGAACGTAGTTCTTAATATAGGCCGCCGTTTCCAGCAACAATCTCCACGGGATATGAATCACCCCGGCCCATACCAACAGCGCCATCACGGCAAGATAGCTGTAAAATGCGGGAAAAATCCGGAGCACCCGGCGGATATAAAAATTCCGCAATGAAATGGTTCCCGTGCGCATATACTCCTTCACCAAGAGAAAGGTGATAAGATAACCGCTCAACCCGAAAAAGACCTGCACCCCAAGTTCACCTGCCGAATCCCAAACCGCATCCACAAGAGGTGGAACGCTGCAATCCACCGTCTTTCTAGCATGAGAGGCAATCACAAACCCGATGGAAATAGCACGCAGCCCATCCAGACACCCAATCCGAAGATTGGGTTTCGCTTTTTCTACGACTGGCGCAGACATATTCATTGGTGCTCCTTCGATTCTTACCCCCTGTTTTTTGATGGGGAGCCGAATCTCCTATCCCAATGCAATCAACACTTTCTGAACAATATATTGTGTGCGCAATTAGAATCTTATGTGAGATTCTAGCGCCCTTTCCCACCAATGACGGTGTGAATGGTTTTAATCAGAATCTGGAAATCCATCTCTAAAGAAAAATGACGGATGTAGTAGAGGTCATATTCGAATTTTGTGAGGGCATCCTCTGTGCTGTCTCCGTAGCGATATTTTACTTGAGCCCATCCGGTAATTCCAGGATGAACCAGATGCCTGATGTGGTAGTGGGGTATTTCCTTCTCGTAGATTTCTGCGCACTTTACCCACTCGGCACGTGGCCCGATCAAGCTCATTTCCCCAACGAGCACATTCCAAAGCTGTGGCAGCTCGTCCAACCGGAACAGTCGCAGCCAACGTCCCGATCTGGTAATTCGAGTGTCGCCTTTTTGAGTGTAAATATCGCCACTGTTTTCAGTCATCGTGCGATACTTTAAAATGGAAAAGAGGCGCCCATCCCTGCCCACTCTCTCTTGACGGAATATGGCCGGACCGGGACTATCCAACCGCACAATGCAGGCGATAAGGAGAAACACGGGACTGAGAACAACCAGAGCGAAGAGGGAAAATAAGATGTCCCCAAGCCTTTTAATATGGCTGTAAACCGATCCATGAGACAGGGCGAACTCGTTGTCAAAAAGCCATTCAGGTCCCACAGTATGAGCGTTTATGCGATGCCAATGTTGCTCCTGAAAAGCCTCCACGGTCTGCACGCGAACACCCGAACAATGCAATCGTATCAATTTGTGCAATATCTCTGGGTGCAGTTTGGAAATGTCACAGGCGAGCACCACCGCGATGCAGCCCGATGAGGGTGACTCAACGGGTTCGATAGAGCCTTGCCCCCCTCCTGTTGATTGGATCCTAAATCTCTTCACGGTCACCGATTCATTGCTGGGCAAAAGAAGTTCGATATTGCGATTGATCCCAAGTTCGAGACAATACTTGCAAAAGCGTTCTGCTTTTTTTCCTTCGCCAAGCACCAGCAGAAAGCCATGCGAGTGCTTGGCCCCAATCTGGGCGCCGATAATGCGACGTGCAGCTAGCGAAATGAGGGCAAAAATGGCAAGTTCAAGAGGAATCGCCGCCCGGCTGGGTTTAACGTAAAGATTGAATGCAGCAAGCACGTAGGTGACCAGCATCGCGTACGCAGTCGCAAAAACAATTGCGATAAAATGCTCGCCAAAATACTCCAGTGACCGGAAGGCCGTGCTCCTGTTGTATCCATTGATCACATACAGAGACAGCATCGCTATAAGCGGCCCAGGCACTAAATAATAATCACTGGAAGAATTATTGACCACAAAATAAAATACGAGGGCAGCGGCGATTCCCCATGCCATTAAGTCCACTCCAAACAAACAGATGCCCGTAAGCCGCTCTGTACGCGAAAGCAGCCGGGGTTCAAAGGCATCATGAGGCATGCCTTCTCCCGTCCCAAATCCCATCTGCAGTTGGGCTGCATCCACGTTAATGAATTTATTATAGACCGTTTTGAATGGCATAACCCGTCAAAGTTTCTAAGAACTGAGCTTGCTTTTTCCCATCAATTTTCCTTGATACGATTCAAGGTCCTGTTTGCGATCATATCGTCCACATCGGCCAGACTGGAGAGTCAGACGAGCATCGATATCAGGCGAGGGAAACATAGAAAATGCTATTCCGCTTTTCTATGACTTCCCGATGGGCTCGCCATACCCCTTCCCATAATAATCTCCATAGTAATACCCGCCCTCACCAAATTGTTTCTCCAAGAAATTCAAGACAATGCCAAGGGGGGGATTATGTGCATCCGAGAGCAGCTTGCATGCACGTTCAACCTCCCTGTATTGTGCTTTCATGGAACCGACAACATAACATACCGTCTGCACCTCTGTTGCCATCAGCAAACTATCACTGACAGCCAAAATAGGAGGTGTATCAATAATGATTTGATCATACTCCTTCAGTGCACTCTCAATGACTGATCTAAAACTTTCTGGCGTCAGCCATTCCACCGGACTCCGGCGATCCTTGCCGGCGGTAAGGAGGTAAAGATTGGGGACTTCGGTTGTGTGGACAACATCCTCCAATCTCGCCTGACCTTCCATTAATTCCGACAATCCATCCGCATTGGCGGAATTATCACCTAAAATTGTCGAGCAGGTCTTTTTGCGCATATCAGCGTCAATCAAAAGCGTTTTAATTCGAGCGTGGGCAAAGGCCATGGCCAGATTTATGCTGACATATGTCTTCCCTTCACCAGGAACGGCGCTTGTCACCATCATCGTGCGGGAGTTGTCTGCTTTGATGCGTATCGAAATGGCTGTTTGCAAAGCACGGATGCTTTCCAAAGCCATTCCCTCCGGTTTCAACAAAAAGTCTTTGTCGCTCTCTTTGCTGGTCTTCTTCAGCTTCATCATCGCACCTAATACCGGAAATCCTGTTAAACTTTCCACTTGATCAACCGTTCTCAATTGACGACGTATCCGGTTCGTTCCAATAGCCCCGATGAGTCCGATTATCATTCCCAGAAATCCACCCATGAACAGCGTTTTCATTTTCTGGGGACGAACCGGAATTCCCGAAGCAATGGCCGGATCAACAATTTTGATTGGACTCCCATCCACGCCCTTGGTGACATCAATCTCATTCGTCCGGGCCTTCATGGACTCATATAGCGCACAATCGGCATCATACGCCCGCTTAAGTACATTATATAGCAACATGTCCTGGTTGCGCTTTGATAATACAATCTCCTGGGCATTTACAGACTTGCTGAGTTCTTCTTCCTGTTCTCGGGCTATGGAGCACGAAATGGAAATCCGCTGAGAAGCCTCCATCGCTTTTTGATACAGGCTGGCCTTTATACTCGCGATTTCCGCAACGGCGGTTAGGTATTTGGGATGTTTGGATTTGTATTCTTGGCGCAGCACTACCAATTGAGATTCCTTATCCACCAAGGTTGCCAGGAGCGGGGCTACAATCGGGTGTCCAGCCACGCTGGGAAGTTTGAGGAGCTCTTCCGGATTATTTGCGTTTTCGATCGCCCTGGTGCGTTCAGTTTCAAGCGCCAGTCGTTCTGCTCGGGCGGCGCTGAAGCGCGCATTCAAATCTTTGAGCCTATCAACAACAATGTCCTGATTTTGCTCCATAGGACCTGTTCTCATTAGCTCAGGAAATTTTTGGAGTTCCTCTTCAGAGCGATGCAGCTTGGTCTGCAGTCGGCCCAATTCTTCATTAATGTATTCATTAGCCGATTGCGAGGTCGCCAAACGTTGGTCGTTCCCCCATCGAATGAATTCCAGGGAGACGCTATCAGCCACCATCCGTGCGATTTCAGGATTCGCATGCTCGACATAAATGTCAACCAACCGCGTGTTTTTGCGTAAATTTGTCTTAACGCATCCACACAACATATTAAGTGCTTCCTCCTTTGTATGAGGCAATCCGTTTGCATTTTTAGGCAGAAAGTTCGGATTGTCTTGGAGGTTCAAATTTTCGACCACTCGCTGAAGGAGCGACCTGCTCCGCATGGTCTCCACAAGAGTATTCATCACGTCGAGATAACGTGCGTCCGCCTGATCTACCGATTCCATGTGTACAACCTGTGCGGCTCGTTGCTCAATCAGCAGCACCGATTTTGCTGCATACACAGGCGGCGTCCGTGCTAATTGAACAATGCTCCATCCGACACCCAAAACAGTCGATAATACGACGAGCCAAAGGTGCTTCTTGACAGCGAAAAGGTATTCCATCCAATCCATGCCTCCCTTGGCGGCAGGATTATTTAACGGCTCATCAGTTGATATATTATCCATTGGAGATTTCTGGGTGTTCATACAAGCGCGGAACAAAGTTGTAAATACAGATTAAAAATAACTTTCAGGAACTGTTATTGCGTCACCTTCTTGAACAAAAAATTCTTCATCCGATGTTTTGTTGGCCATCTTCGTTGCATTTATTTTTATGACCGCTTCTTTTTTGTTCTTCATTTTTCGTTTAACCACAATGCGACTTGGGCTCGCGATGCGAGTAAATCCACCAGCAAGGCCTACCGCTTGGAGAATCGACAACTTCCCTTCCACGGGCAAGTCATAAGCACCTGGCCTTTGCACCTCGCCAAGAATTGTAAAATGCTGTTTGGTGTATTCCATAACCACCAACATCACCTGCGGATTCACGAGGTAATCATCTCCGAGCTTGCGGACAAGGAGATCTTGAGCTTGCTGAACGGTAAGATTTGATAACACGACGTGTCCTATCAAAGGAAACGTAATGCTGCCATCGGCGGCCAGGCGAACGACGCTGGTGAGATCCGGTTCACGATAAACCGAGATTTGAACCACGTCGGAAGGCTGAAGCACGTAGAGCATTGATGCGGCAGGAATTGTAAGCGGTGAGGGCGCTGAAGGACCAGCCGGGGGAACAGATACGGGATTCGACTGCGGCGGCGTTACCATCGAACCCTGCAGGTTCCCTTGTTGTTGCGTTCCAAGTCTTTGCGCTTTTCCTGCCACCTCCGACGCAGGCTGGTAAGCCTTGACTGCGGGAGTGGGAGCCGCTTCCGGCGCTTGTGCGGCCGTACGCACATTCAGGGAATTTATCATTACGGCGATGATGAATATGAAATAGGGTATAGTTTTCACGAGTGGATTTTTTATGACAAAGAATTACTGCGATTAATAATGAGCGGTCAATTGAACTCCGTAGATTGTTTGATCAAACCCTGTTCCCCCGCGGCTGGATGTGATTTTATAAAATATCGAGCCGTCCATCCATCTCAGGAAATTATAGTTCAGGGTAGCGTTTCCGACGCTACGGCTCTCCGATACTCCGCTGGAGGAGGAACTCGCAGAATCATTCTGAATATTTTCAACTCCCCCCGTAATACTCAGAAGAAAGCGCTTTAAAATTTGTTGGGAAACCGTCGCATTGCACCCGATAACCTGTCCCACAACCAATGTGGCACCTGTCGGAGAGGCATCCACATGCCTGTATCCTGAAATGGAGACAGTTGTTCCATTAATGGGGCTGTATTTCCACCCGCCTTGGAAACGCGGTTGCCAGCCGCTGCTGGTGCTGGAAATGCTCCGATACTCCTCCCCGGCTTCGCCATTGAGTGACATTTTACCGGTCATCTCGTAATTCCAGTGCAGGTTAACGCGTTGATCGGTTTCATCCGCAAGTCCAGTTGTCGTTCGCGTTCCTCCGCCAATGCCAATCCCTACTTGAATTTTGGATGTGGCTTGATAATCACCCGTAAGATTGAAACTCTGGTCGGAATACTGCTGAATTTGATTCGTCCCGGAGGTGCGCGAATTATAGCTGAAATTGCATCCCAACGAAATTTTTTCGGTCGTTTTGTAGTGTACTCCGAGCGAAGAAGTTAAATTGCTCGATTTTCCCTGCACGCTGCTACCCATATTGCTTCCTGGCCCGGCGGTAGATGAGAGTGCCCCCGTCACGCTGGTTCTTTCACCTAGAAGCCAGGTGCCATTTAACCCAGCCGCTTGCCCAAGCCCATCATACTGGGGGTATTTCTGGTATTCATTATAGGAAATGCCATAGTTCCCTGCAATATTCAGGGGCGCTCCCTCATTGCCGTAGGTAATGAAAACATTGCAATTTGGAGAGAAGATTTGATCAGAAACAGAATTGCTACCGGACAAGATGTTGCTGTTGTAACTCCACGAAGCCCCAGCCACAATTTGCCAATGCAGTTTTCGGCTGCTAAGCAAATCTTCCACCGTAATTGCCCGAAGCGATTCCATCGAACTTTGCTCTCCAGAGAGCGGTTGTGTCTGATCGGTTGCGGGATGTTGGACCTGTACCTGCTGTTCTTGCGGCGGCGTGGCGGGCGGGCGATAGAGATCGTTTAAAGTAGTGACCGCCTCCTGCCCTTCCCCCCACACGCCGCTAAAAAGCATAAATCCAAGGACAATGGCGATTTTTTCCCTTCTCATCCTCTGTTGTGGAGTCTTGAGCATCATGCGTTTTTCCAATGCTACAATGCGCCCGTTTGGGTTCGAATGGTGACGCCGGGGTGAACCAGTTCTTCATGCGGAATTTGGGCCTCCACTTCTCTCCCCAAAAAGTTCAAGAGCACATATACACGCTGCCGGGCAGTCAGCACTTTTGTAACCAGCGTCTCCAAACCCGCAAAAATTCCCGACGCAATGGCGACCACGGATCCTGGAGTTATTTCAGGGTCTATGACTTTGATATCATTTTCAGCCCCGGCATACAGCTCGCGCAACGAGGCGATGAGCTGATCGTCCAGTCTGGGCACCCGCGCCCCAAAATGCAAAATGGTGGAGACGCCGTTTGCATGTTTCACGGCCAGGTGCAATTTCGAAAAATCAAATCGGGCAAAGAGATACCCTGGGAACATCGCCTCGACGAACCAGACCGCTCCACGTTTCGTCACCTTCCGATACCGAATCCGCGGACAATACGCCTCAACGCCTTCCAACTTCTGCAGCGACATGGCTGCGATATGTTCGCGCTTGGGTTGAGCCTGCAGACAATACCATGCAGACCCGTTTTCCCTGGCTTGTAAGTCTGCCATATAAACCTTTTCAGCTTACGGCAAAGCTCACCCCGCCCTCTCGACAACAGCTTGAAAAGCGTAGCTCCCCCACAGATCACAATCTCTTGGTTCTACTGAATATGCGAAGGCTTTTTGGAACATCAAGAGGATTTTGCCTCATGCTTTCCCTGAGCGCAAGCATCTTCAATTCTTGATCAAGCAGGCAGTGCAGCCCTGTCACTCACACGCACACGCATATGGGCAAGCTACCGCCCGTGGTCAGCTACGTTCAATTTTGTAGAACCACTCATCACTTTCATTGCCCTCAGGCAATTTTTCATGGAATGTATGTCCCGCCCAAAGAGAAACCTCGAACGGGAGAATCCACAAATTGCCTGAGTGATCTCGTAGGAACAAGCAAAATCGAAATTTCCTTACATCATGTGGGCCATGCCTTACATCTGTGTCAAAAAATCTCACCAACCTCTTGGCTTCCAGCCATCTATGCGTATAACTTATTTTCCATGTTTACACGCCCTGGCATTGCGCAGTTTGTAGCACTCATCCTCGTCCTGCTTCCAGCCTTCGCAGCAGGTGCGCCCCCGGAGCTCTATGCGTGCGCGCTTCTCATGTTCGTCGGCCTGCTCCTGCTGCTCTTCCGCCCGGTTACCGCTCTTCCCCGGTCGATTACTTACGCGGCGTGCGCTTTGATCCTTGGGTCTTTATTGGCCTTTTTGCCCGTGGATTGGTTTGGTCGCGACGAATGGCGCACAACCCTTGGATCCTACGAAAATGTTCCTCTGGCTGCGATGGTTACTCCCCAACCCTGGCACACGCTGCAAGGGGTCGGAATGATTCTGGCGGGGCTTGCTTTTGGGCTGTTTTTGTTATGCCAATCCGTCAATGGCAAAAACCACGAAAAATTGGCAGGAGCATTCACCTTGGGAGTGGGAGCCTATGCCGGATTTGCAATCTTTGCAGCAATCACAAATTGGCGACACCCTTGGGATGCCATTGGAACGTTTGGATTCCTTCCGAATCGCAACCATGTGGGAACACTTCTGGTTATGGGGGCGGTTGCTGGACTCGGGCCGTTCTGGAGCTTTTTGGAACGCCGCCGATGGATTCAAGCCGCAGCACTTGGTGGGGCTATTACCCTCATCGTCATCGCCACACTCGATTTTTGTGAAAGCCGTGCGGCTGCGGGATTACTTTTTGCGGGGGGGTTCCTCTGGTTGATCGGAGTGTTTCACCGAGGCATTGACCGCCGGGTTGCCATATCCACACTCGTCTTAATACTCTTCGCCCTCGGCGTCTTTATTACCTCGAAGGCGCCTTCCATGCAACGGCTGAAGCAGCCCGCTCCAGCCCCAGCCGCTTCCCTGAATGCTTGGGATCAACACGAAAAAGAGAATTTTAGCGAAAAATCAGTGTCTTTCGATTTCCGCTTGCTCCTCTACCAAGATACCTGCCGTATGATCGCCGATCACCCGCTCACCGGTATCGGGCTTGGCAACTACCCCTATCTTTCCCAGCAATATCGGGATGCGTCACTCACTCAGGACTTGGCAATTCACTCTGATAACAGCTGGCTTTTAATCGCCGCTGAAGCAGGATTGCCGGCAGCCATAGCCGCGATGGCTATTGTCATCCTGGCATTCCTGCGCCTCCGGGGGTGCAAACGGGATCCCTCGTGGTCGGTTCGCTGGGCAAGCGCCACAGCGGTCGCGATCTTCGTGGGCCATTGCGCACTGGATGTCCCGGCCCATCGCGCCGCCACCCTCCTGCCTGCCCTTTTCCTTGCGGGGCTTGCCTTTCGAACGTCCAAAGCGCGCGCTTCTCAATCCACCTTTTCCCTCCATGCAAGCCGTGTCTATTTCGCAGCAGCCGGAGGAGCCCTTTTCATTGCAGGTGCGTGGCTGAATGGGTGGACCCCCCTCCCGAAAGGTAAACTTCCCGCTGCGGAAATCGAAAAAGCCCCTGAATTGATTTACGCCCTATACACACAACACCGCATCGAAGAAGCGATCCTCCTGACCCAAAGCATCCTCTGCCATACACCGTTAAGCTCCGAGCTTTACTTCCAATGGGGCATCCTGTCACTCACGTTTGAAGGAACGGATAAAGACGTTGAACGCCTGTTCGCAACAGAGCGCCTTCTCGAACCGCACTTCACTGCAACCTCTCTCCGGCAAGCCGCAGCCTGGCTACCCGTTAATCGGGATCAATCCTTGCTCCTTTTTGCCGATGCCATGGAAAGAGCGCGCCAACAGGATCGTTGCACACACACACACTGCATCGAGCGAACCTTTGAGTCGATCATACAAAGCACCGCCACATTACCAGAGTTGGACGACCAGCTTTATTCTTTGACAAATAATCGTCCGGATATGCTCCTCATCTGGAGCCAGAGCTCTTCCTCCAGCACGTTTCAGTTTATATTGCATAAGATTCTCGCCCGCGACCCTTTCTTGGATCACTGGAGTCCTGAGGAACAATACAAACTCCTCCGAATTTGGTGGCAAAAAGCAGACCGCATCGAACTGCAACAACTGCTCCGTGAACACCCCTCCTTGGAAAATGCGGCCTGGCCCATCCTCGCCGGAGACCTTGCCCGCAACTTGCAATACGAACAGGCGTGGCGATATGCCGAAACAAGGCTCCAACTCGAAAACCCTGAGCTCTTAGTCTTCCAAACAGAGGGAACCTCATGGCAGTTGCGCGAAGCTTACGAGAAGCATAAAACCATCATCGCCGCAGAGCGCCTCGCCAAATCCCTTTTCAAAGAAGAAAAATTCGAGGAGATCCTAAAATTCACAAGGGAAATCCAAAACTCATCCATACAATCCCCTTTCCTCTCCCGCCTGGCCTCCATCACCGCCGCACGGCTATCCCGCTGGCCTGAAGCGTGGACGCATCTGGTGGCAATGGCACACGCCAAGTATCCTGAACTGAATCTACAATAAATGCCTTGGAATCCCGGACAGAGGAACCTCTCTTTGAGGAGATTCACTTTTCTAAGAGACTGTCTAAGAAATGAGGGAAAGCATACCCTTCACTTTATTCTCCTGCTCTAAGTCAGGAACACATTCCATCGTTGGCAAAACCCAGAGTTTGCGAGCACGGGGAGCCATCGGCCAAGCGTTCTAAAAAATTGCGCAAGCCACCCTTCATTGTTGGGCAGCCGATGGGGGGTCGAATCAGATCCCATTCCTGCCCTATTCTTGATCGGCCGCTCCATCAGTCCTTAATGGTCTGTATGCAAACAGCCCAAGCCTGTTGGCCTGGGCTG
>Ga0316228_1000061_pt1 | contig 151220 bp, 153 predicted proteins | sample TBH18021metaG_FD_206005 | JGI IMG/M metagenome (GOLD analysis project Ga0316228, IMG submission 206005) | Freshwater microbial communities from Trout Bog Lake, Wisconsin, USA - TBH18021 | ecosystem: Environmental > Aquatic > Freshwater > Lake > Hypolimnion/Profundal zone | place: USA... | reverse complement strand
CAGTCATTGGCTCTCAATATGGTGTGTCCTTTGCTCCTGGCGCAACGCTTACTGGTGGCATTACGAATACTGGGTATATCAACGGCGCTAGTGCTGGTATCAACCTCGCTTCTGCTGCTCTAACTGGCGGTATCACAAACTCGGTTGGTGGCACTATTACTGGAGCTTCCGGTTATGGTGTGTCCTTTGCTCCTGGCGCAACGCTTACTGGTGGCATTACGAATACTGGGTATATCAACGGCGCTAGTGCTGGTATCAACCTCGCTTCTGCTGCTCTAACTGGTGGTATCACAAACTCGGTTGGTGGCACTATTACTGGAGCTTCCGGTCAGGGCATTGTCATCAATGCGAAATCTACCGTTGATTACATTGCCAATAATGGTGGCTACATCAACGGCATTAATAATGCTGGCAATATTTCTAGTCGTCTTTTGGTTTCCTTCAATGGTCAAATTATTGGCGGTATCGTGAATAGCGGGTCTATTGGCAATTCCATCAAAGTTACTAACTCTACTATTGCTGGAGGTGTTGCAAATAGTGGCTTTATAGGTGGCGGGAATAACAATGGCATTAATTTAACTAATTCTCAATTGATAGGCGGTATTACCAATACAGGTCTAATAGGTGCCACCCAAGGTATTTGCTTAACCAATTCAACGATCTCCGGTGGAGATATCTTTATATCTGGTTCAGTCCTTACTGGTAATGCTGCTATTAATTTAAATGCGGGCAGCTCTGTTGAAGGCATTACCAATAGCGGCACCCTAACTGGTGCTAATGCCCTTTATATCGTAGACCATAGCAGTATTAATGGAACTCTCTATAACACCGGATTAATCTCTGGCTATTCCGATGGTTTGAATGTCGGAGGATCTTCGGTTAATAGGATTGCTAATATTGGTGGGTCAATAAGTGGAGGATCTTTTGCAGCTCTTCAACTTGGGGGCTCAACAGTTATTTCCAGTGGCATTACAAATAGCGGTGTTTTCAGTAGTGCTTCAACCGGGGTTTTCATTACCAATTCAGCTATTAATGGTGGGTTGGTAAATATCGCTGGCGGGACCATCTCTGGAGTATTCGGGACAGGTATCCACCTTGGAAACTCAACAGTTGATCATATTTCTAATATCAATAGCTATATAAATGGTTTATCTTACGGTATCAATATTGGAAACTCAACGGTTGATCTTCTCTCTAATCTTGGCGGCACTATTAGCAGCAGCCAAACAGGTGTTTTGGTTAGCCATTCAACCATTGCGGGCGGCATAAGCAATAACGGTTCAATTAGCGGGGACGGCAATGGGGTTTATATCAACTACTCCAGTATTAGTGGTGGGGTTGCCAACTCTTCTGGCGGTAAGATATCTGGTGGTAGTAACGTGGGAGTCTATGTTGGTGGCAACTCTCTAGTAGATTCTGTTTCCAATATTGGAGGCATGTTAATTGGTAATTATGCGGCTCTTGAGATCGATAATTCGACCATCTCAAGTGGCATAACCAATAGCGGTTCTCTCAGTGCGATTTTCAGTGGCATTAACTTAATAAACTCTAGTGTTGGTGGCGGCATTACCAATAATGTAGGCGGTACGATTACTGCAACATATGGTCCAGGTATTGTCATTAATAATAATTCCGTCGTTGACTTTATTGCTAACAATAGCGGATCGATCAGCGGAATTCAAAATGCTGGTTCCATTACTCAGGGAGTTAACTTTTCTTCCGCTAGTTTAATTAGTGGGGGAGTGGGTAATACCGGATATATCAATGGCATCCAGAATGCTGGGACGATTGTTGGTGGTATCAATGCAATCACCGTTGCCTCACAAGGTTGGATTGAGGGCGGCATTAATAATAGCGGCTCTCTGAGTGCGAGTAATGGTGGAATTGTCATACAAAGCAATTCAACTCTTACTGGCGGAATTACCAATACGGGTTCAATTTATGGGGCTGTTGGTATTTATGTTTCTAATTCATCAACATTGGCGGGTGGAATTGCAAATTTCGGTGTGATTGATAGCAATGGAAGTCACTATGCAATTTCTTTTCTAAACTCATCTCTATTAGATGGTATTACCAATAGCGGCTTTATCAGAGGGGGTACTTACGGAATAAACCTGGTCTCCTCCTCGCTGAGCGGTGGTATTGCGAATCTTGGCACAATTACCAGTGTGGGTACTGGCATTTATCTAACTCACTCTACCCTTACTGGTGGCATCACCAACAGCGGTTTAATCGGTGGCCCTGGCATCGGAATTAATATTACCAATTCAAGTATTAGCGGAGGCATTACTAATACGTTTGGAGGCACGATTGTTGGGGGCTCATTTTCTGGTGGCGTTAATCCAGGAATTTCTATTGGTAGCAACTCTGCTTTAGATTACATCGCCAACATTGGCGGATACATTAGCAGCATTAATAATGCTGGAACCATTGCTGGCGCAGAAATTGGAATTTCTTTAGCCTCTCATGCACTGATTGATGGCGGCATTACCAACAGCGGTGCAATCATTGGTGCTCAGCATGCAATTCGTATTGCCAACTCCACCCTGACTGGTGGCATTCTCAATACCGGTTTAATTGCCTCTGCTAATGGTAGCGCCATTAGCATCAGTGGAACTAGTAGTAATGGTTTTGGTGCCCCAATATCAATTAACAATACGATTGCTGGTGGACAAGCCGGCACGATTATCGGCGCTATCAATGGTAATGCTAGTGTTACTAACAGTGGCCTATGGGCATTACAAGCTTATTCACCATATACAGGCGCACCTGTTATCGGAAGCACTGCGAACTCGAGTATTGCAGGCAATTACTATCAAGCTAGTTCCGGTACCTTGCAGTTTGGGGTAACTGGCTCGGGTGGTTCATCTACTTACAGCACTTTAAATGTTGGCGGTGCAGCAACCTTTGAGAATGGTACGAATTTAACCGTTATCCTTGCGGGATCTGGCATTGCCCCAGGCATTATCAGCGGCGAAGTAACTGCTGGCGCTTTGAGCGCAGGTAGTTTTAATATTACTGACAACAGTGTTCTGTGGGACTTCAATCCCATTATCACTGGTAACACATTAGATTTAGTTGCTACAGCCTCTGGGGTTACTTGTTTTGGCTCAGTCTCTGGTACTCAAGCCGGCCCTTGTTTAGTAGGCTTTGATGCCCCTTCCATCCAGGTAGCTAATACTGGATCTATTGGTGGTGGAACTGTTGGTATTCAAGTACTTACTGGTTTAAGTGATGGCGCAAACACACTTACTGGTGGTGCTGGTTATGGCATTAATAACTTAGGCACAGTCATTGGCTCTCAATATGGTGTGTCCTTTGCTCCTGGCGCAACGCTTACTGGTGGCATTACGAATGCTGGGTATATTGAAGGCGATCAACACGGCATTCGTATGGATCGGTCTAGTTTGGTTGGCGGTATTATGAATAGCGGTGTAATTTCAGGGGGTACGATTGGGTTATCCATTTACTCCTCTTCCCTACAGGGCGACATTAATAATGCGGCTGCTGGAATCATTGCTGGGGGAACAAGTGGGATACAAGTAGTTGCCTCGAGAATTAACGGTAGCATTGTGAATAGCGGGTCCATCTATGGTGGCCTATCCGGGGGAGGGTTCATTACCGGCAATGGCCTAGCTTTATTTTTAAGCTCAATTTCTGGCGATATTGTCAATAATGCATCTGGAGTTTTAAGTGGCTCTTTTGCTGGCATGTTCACCTATGGGTCTATGGGTGGCTCCATAGTAAATAATGGCTTCATGCATGGAACCATTGCTGGCATGATTGCCGGTGGATACATAGGCGGCGGAATTACTAACAGCGGAGTGATACAGGGCGAAATTGCTGGGGTTCTTACTTCCGGGATTTTCTTTGGCAGCTCTACAGTGGCTGGGTCAATATTAAATAATGCTGGTGGGGTTATCAGCGGCGGAATTGTTGGCTTAGGATTAATTGATGCATCTATTGGTGGAAACATCTCTAATGCAGGTCTTATTCAAGGAACCAGCATTGCTGCTGGAACCTCAGGGTTGGATGGAGCGCTTACATTAGGGCGTGCCCAAGTCAGCGGAGGCATTATTAACTCCGGGATTATTCAAGGTCACGGAACGGGTGCGATTGGCTTGGCAGTTGTTAATTCATCCGAAGTTTTGGGCGGTATAACTAACTCTGGCACTATTAGTGGCGACTTTAATTCTATCTATATAGATGCCTCGAGCACTGTAGTTGGAGGAATTAATATCGTTGGCACTGGCGCTAAACTGATTGGTGACGTATCGGCTGTGGCGACTGATATGAATATCAAGTCGGGAGCGGTCTTTACAAATACCAATGCGATCAGCGTCAATTCGTTTAACATCGAAAACGGTGCAACGTTTAATTTCAATAATGGTGTCAGTACAACCTATGGCAATACTTTGGTTGGATATGGCGGCCTTTCGATTACTGGCGGCATACAAGTTGTTACCGCAGTAAATAATGCGGGTAATTTAAATGTTGGTACATTTACGCCAACCATCACTGGTAATTACGTACAAACCAATACGGGCACCTTTAGCACATCGATTGCTAGTCAAACCAATTACGGCCGCTTAAACGTAACGGGTTTTGTAGCCCTGGCAGGAACTGCCGCAGTGAGTGTTCTTAATCCAGCCACAATTCTTGCCAGTGGATCTACTTTGGCTGGTGTGATTACTGCCAATACGGTCTCAGGCAAGTTTGCACAGGTTACCACCACAGGATCTTTGCTTTATAACTTTACCCCAGTCTATCAAGATAATGAGTTTGATCTTGTGATTAGTGCAGTGCCAACACCAAATACCGATGCCTTGGTCCAGATTGTGATGGCCAATAACAATCCAGCAGCATTAGGTTCGGCAACTGTTCTAGATGGATTTATTAATAATCCTACTGCTAATCCCAATATGGCTCCTGTACTAGATCGCTTAAGTGCAATCAGCGGCACTAGTGGTGGTGCTGGCGTATCTAATGCAATTTCTCAAACTCTACCTGTGATTGTGGGAGCTGGATCACTCATTGCCTCGCAAACTCAGCAGGGCTTAAATCAAATTATGCAAGGTCGTCAAAATCAACTACGCGGCTTATCCTCTGGTGAAGAGTACATCGGTAATAGAAATGCCTGGATGAAGGGCTATGGTAGCTGGGCCAATCAAGGTAATGTTAATAACGTATCTGGATATAAGGTTAATACAGGTGGTCTAGCGGTGGGTGCTGATTGGGAGTTATCACCCAAGGCAAGTCTTGGGGCAGTTTTTGCCTTTGGAAATAGTGGCGTAAGCAGCAATAATTCAGCAGCTGCAAGTGGAATGACCGTGAACTCATATCAATTGGGCGCATATGGTGACTATGCTGTACAAGCTGATATTCAAGTGAATTATCAAGCTGATATTGGGTTAAATAATAATAAAGAGTATCGAAATTTATCTGACTTTAATGGTGTTCAAGGAGTGAGCTCTAGTTCAAGTGGCGTTAATGCGAATGGAAATTACAACAGTTATATAGGGCATTTGGGTGCCGGCCTGCGTAGGTTTATTTCTTTGACGGAAGACACTACCTTTATCCCATCGGTCCGTGCTGATTACACTTCAGTGCAGAGTCAAGGCTATACAGAAACTGGAGCGGGTACTTTGAATCTGGGCGCAAACGCGCAAAGCTACAATACCTTGCTAACTTCTGCTGATTTGCGAGTTGATCATATGTTGGCTGATAAGTTTAAGCTCTCTGCCAACGTTGGTGCGGGTTATAACGCTCTAAACAATCAAGTTCAAATGACGACTGCTTTCCAAGGCGGTGGCCCAGCATTTACAACGAATGGCCTTCAAATTTCTCCTTGGCTATATAACGCAGGATTGGGGCTATCTGGTAGAGTGAGTAGAGATGTTGAGTTGAATGTTCGTTATGACACCCAGTTCAGCACCTCCGGTTACAACAATCAGATGGTTAGCGCTAAGATCAAGCTCTTTTATTAAACCAAAAAGAATTGAGCGTTCCTTAAGGTGTGGAATGCATAGTGGCTGGTTCTTTAATCACCAAAAATCTTTTTTGATAGAAATATTTAAATAAATGCCTGCGGCAATCGATAAAAATCCCCTCTCCATTATTGGGTTCTTTCTATCGGAGATTGGTCTTGGGCAAGCAGCTAGAAATATTGCCTCTTCGTTTTTTGAGTCCAATGTTTCCATTAATTGCATCAATATTGATCTTCCTGGAAGATCCAATATGTCAGATTTTTCATCTCACTGCGTTCCTTGGGTGCCTGGAGTTAATAATTTTCTTGTAAGCGAGTTGGGAACCGCGGTTAAATTGCCTCAGGAAATCAAGCGCCTTGGGAAGGGTAAAAGAGAATTCTTATACCCGTCTTGGGAGTTAGATAGATTGCCATCTGAAGTCGTAGAGAAGTTGCATTTCTATGATGAGATTTTTGCCCCATCTCAATTTATTTCCAATACTTTTTCACAATATTTTTCCAAAAAAGTATGTGTAATACCTCAGCCTGTATTTGTTCCTTCCGTTTTTGAGAAAAATACATTGGCCGATGATAAGTTAAGAATTTTTAGTTTTTTTGATTATGGCTCATTTGCTTCCAGAAAGAATCCAAAGGCGGTACTAGAAGCATTTGAAATTGCATTTCCTAAACGCTATGATGATGTGGAATTATTGCTTAAGGTAAGGGGATTTGGTGGGGATGATTTTAGAAAAATGATTTTGGATTATGCGCTGAAGGATCCAAGAATTAAAGTTATCGATGAAACTCTAGATAGAGCATCAATGGATGAGTTAATTCAACGTTGTAACGTATTTATTTCTCTACATCGCTCTGAGGGTTTTGGTTTTGGGCCAGCAGAATCACTGGCAAGAGAAAAAATTGTTATTTCCACTGATTACGGTGGAACATGTGATTTTCTGAATCATGAAACGGGCTATCCAGTAGATTTTAAGCTTATTCCAGTTAGGCAAAATGAATATCCGTTTGCTCAAAATCAATTATGGGCAGATCCTATGGTGGATCAAGCTGCTTTATATCTAAGGGGGATTTATGAGAATTTTGAAGAAGCTCAAAAGCGCGCTATCGTAGGTCGATGTTTAATGATTAAGCAGCACTCCTTTAGTTCTGTGGGAAAAAAAATGAAGTCTTTACTTGAGGAGCGTGGGTATCTCTAAAAATCAATGAAAACTATTTTATTTAGCTTCTTCATTGGATTCTCATATCTTCATCTTCAACTGTAAAGAAATAGCCCCATGCACCCGATCTCCAACTGTAGGGATCAAAAGACATTAGCCCCTACCCAGTCGTCCTCCCAGGTTAAGGCTGGTAGTACTGCAGGAAACTAACCGCCATTATTGGCGCCGGGATAGTCATTAAAACCCCCAAAGACTGCGCCTAACTTAATGGGTCCAATCGCAATGGGTTGGTAGTAAACCCCTGCATAGTTGGAGTAGTCACGATCACTGTTATAAAAGCGCCCCACAGTGACTGAGGTTACGCTATTAAAGCAATATTCGGCACCATCACCTCAGTTACCGCCATTCAAGCTCTTGTCCTGCTGAAAGCGGTGTGAGGCTATGCCAAGATTGAGTCACAGCTGATTTGTAGTTTTTGTTGTGATGAGGTTATCAGCACTATCGTTGTTTTAAGTATAGTTCCTACTGGTAGCTATTGTGAATACTGTTACAAACACACCCAAGAGCTTGAGGATGGAGTTTTGAGTTAGTCATCTATATGGCTGATCTCTATCCTTATATAAGTTGGTGATCTAATACCTTTTACCGCTACTTTTATATTTACCTGTTTTACTCAGTTTGAGATTCATCACTAACGCCTTGTAAGCTTTGGCCTTTTACTAAGGATTCACCAATGACGATGGCATTGGTAAGTTTGCCATCAATCTCTAAAATAGTAAAACCATTTAGCGTGCTATCTTTACTTTCGGAAGTAACCATTAGCTTATTGCCAAAAAAGCTATAAGCAGCGGCGCTATCCTGATTTGGTTTCAAAGTCTATCCTTATCAATTCTATTGGTGACTTAACTCGGAACCCTCCGAAATTTGTGCAATTCACATTGTCCAGTAAGTTTCTCCTATTGCCGTGAGCAATATAAAGAAATGGATTAAAGCACTGCTAATAGATGTTGGTTTAATGCTCAAGGTAATGGTAGTTTGGGATGTTGAAAACCCAACCTCGAAAGCAGCAACACCCCAAATATTTTTCAGTCCGTTTCGATTTAGGTGGCTCGTTAAAAATTTTTGGATTTGGTCAGTGTAGCTAAAGGCGCGGTAAAGTCAGTCCTCGTTTAGATCGTACAGTTCAAGATTCGCGATTGCTTATGCCTCAATCATTTAGAGACTTCGACTACATGGCAGATCCATGTATCGGAAAGATTGTATGGCATGAAGACATAGACTTTACAACCGCCTATGGAACGCCAATTTTACCCGCCGTCGATAGAACGTTATTCGTGCTACTTGGGGTGATGGGTACGGTAATCTTGTTGATGTAGCTTATAAGAATTGGATGGTGACTCGCTACGCTCATTCTCAAGAGTTGCTGGTGAAATCTGGTGATGTTGTCAAACATGGTCAAGAGATTTCTAAAGTAAGTTCTACCTGTGGATCAACAGGGCACCACTTGCACTATGAATCACTGAGAGATGAGTAGTCTTTAGCGCAAAACTGATTAATCAATTCAAATTCAATTCTGTTTTTGATCTTAGGGCACCAAGCTCAAGAAAAGGTATTCAAAAAAGATGATCAGATGAACTACCCCCTGAAGTAGGGTGGTTCTACCAATAACCAAGGTCAAGGCACCAATAAAAAACGATAAATACATCAGCACAATATTTAAATCACTGATGCCCAAGCTTAATGGTAAGTGAAAAAAGATCGCTATTGCCGCTACTGTAGGAATGGTCAAACCAATGCTAGCCAATGCTGATCCTAGTGCCAAGTTCAAACTACTCTGCAAGCGATTTGATTGTGCGGCCCTAACAGCAGCATAAGCTTCAGGCATGAGAACCAAAAGGGCAATGGCAATACCTACAACTGTTTTAGGTGCCCCAGCAGCCTTTACTCCAGCTTCAATAGCAGGGCTTAGAGCTTCTGCAAGCCCAACTACGATCACTAAAGAAACCAAGAGCAGTACAACGCTCAATATTGTCTTACCAGTACTTGGCTTATCGGCATGCACAGTGCTGTCGGTTTTTAAGGCTTTTACAGCAGGGAGGTAGTAATCACGATGACTGACTGTCTGAAAAAATAAGAAGGCACCATATAAAGCAAAAGAAGCGATACCTGCAAAGGCTAATTGGCTTTTGGTGAAGTCTGGCCCTGGGGTGCTAATTGTCACAATGGGCATCACAAGAATAAAAGTGGCTAATGCGGTCAGTACACCTAAAGAGGAAATTGTCCCCTCATTACGAAAGGACATTTCATAATGTTTGAGGCCGCCCATAAAAATACATAAACCAATCACGCCATTGATCACAATCATGACAGTGGCAAATACAGCATCACGCGCAATAAACTCTGAGCCTTCATGACCGGCTAGCATCATGGAAATAATGAGAGAAACCTCAATAATCGTCACGCTAATCGACAGCACTAAAGTGCCAAACGGCTCACCAGTTTTATGAGCAATCACTTCTGCATGATGTACTGCGGAAAGCACTGCGCCAATAAGCGTTATACCCATTAAGCAAATAAACCAGGTTTGGCTAAGAAGATTTGTCATGAAAAGAATGAAATTGTGAATGTAGGTGAAGTCAGTGGAATGGACCAAATAAGGTTAAGCTTATATCAATCTCAACATTCGACTTAAAAATTCAGAAAGTATTAATGAAGGCAATTATTTTATTTGGGCATGGTGCTCGCGATGCCCGCTGGCGAGAGCCTTTTGATCGCCTGGCTGTTATGTGGCAAGAGCAACATCCTAAAGCTTTGGTTGAACTGGCTTTTTTGGAGATGATGCAACCTTCTTTAGAGCAAGCTATTAGTGGTTTGGTAAAGCAAGGGGCTAACGAGGTAGTAGTTGTGCCCGTCTTTTTTGGTCAGGGCGGACATCTGCGCAATGATTTCCCCTTATTGCTGCAAGCTTGTCAGGAAAAGTTTCCTGAGCTCAAATTAAGCGCTACGTCTGCTGTTGGGGAGGATACGGCTGTCTTGCAGGCAATCGTCGATTTTGGCGCTAGGGCTTTGTAAATCCTGAGATTGAGCGTCTTTTTGCCCTAATGCCTGGCCAACCATAATGAGTGCCGGTGAAGTGCTGTCAAACCAATGGTCTGCTTTGCCTGCGGCTAGCTCAGCTAAGGTGCTTGTCCAGTGACGCTCGCGTGAAGTGCTGACCGCTTCCAATATGTGGACGGGAGTATCGGGTCCATGCCGATGAGTCTGATGGTTGTTCTCAGACCCATGATTTTTCTGAATTTCTTGTCCAATGAGCTGTTTTGCAATACGCACAGCATCTTTACGGCCCATGTAGTAGACCAAAGTGTCCGCATTAGGATTCTCAATGGGTTGATGAGTAGGTTGATCAGTAGTCGATCCTTGCAAAGCTGAAGGATTAGTTGCAGTTCCCTGCGCAAGGGTAATAAAAGCCACACTACGTGATATTCCTCGCAAAGTGAGGGATTTTTGAATACTGGCTGCTCCTGCTAAGGCTGCAGTTATGCCGGGAATGACTTCCACTTCAATGTTCGCCTCTTTAAGAGCTTGAATTTCTTCATCGGCACGCCCAAACATCATCGGGTCGCCACCTTTGAGGCGCACAACCACTGGGTATTTTTTTGCGGCATCCACTAAGCGCTTATTGATAAATTGCTGAGCGGAAGAGAGTCTGCCGCAACGTTTGCCAACAGCCTCCTGAATAGCTTGCGGACAAAGAGCAAGCATCTCGGGCTCTACCAAAGCATCATGAAAAACAATATCAGCTTGCTCTAGGAGTTTTGCACCGCGCACGGTAATCAGATCAGCTGCGCCAGGACCTGCGCCAACTAAATAGACCTTACCAGTAGTGGAGATGCGTTTCATGATATTTGGTGAGTAGGAATTTCTTACGCTGACAGTAAAGAGCGTTTACCTCGCCAGCTATTTTGTGTGGTGACGGTAAAGAGTTCAAACTGCTTTAAAGCGACTTCAAGGTTTTGATCGTGACGCAATTCAAAACTGTCAAAACCAACGCGAGCAGCTTGGAGCAATTGATCTACCAAGACATCGCCAATTGCACGGATTTCTTTATCCCAAGCAAAGCGATCGCGTAGTAATGCTGCTGTGCTAAAGCTGCGACCATCTCTGAAAAGCGGAAAGTGCGCGGCAACGATCGGCCATAGAGTTTTACCTTCTTCAATCAGTTCGCCATGCTTAAGGATGTCATCATCAGCAGCAAACCACACACCGATTTGGCCATTTTTTGCACGAGTCAAAATGTCTTGTTCTTTATGGTGTTTGATCCACCAAAAAAACGGCACCAATACTTTATGAGCACCATGCTCTAAATCCGGCAGACCACCTTCGTCTTGATCGCCACCCCAGGTTTGCCATTCATTAGGTGCAAGCGTAGGCTGGCCACCTTTAGGAAAATGCAAAATCTCTTTGTGGGAATGAATCAGGTTTGGGTTTGTGGTGCTCATGATGCATCTCCTCCCAAAGCGGTTTCATCTGTTTTGCTTTTCTTCTTCACATTCAGATAAGCGGCTTCTTTAAAAGGGGCAACACCTAAACGGCGATAAGTTTGGACAAAGGACTCATCGGCAGTACGCTGTGCAACATAGGTATTAATGATGTTGGTGATGACATCAGGAATTTCATCGGCATAAAAAGATGGACCAATCACTTTGCCGATCGCAGCATCAAACCCTTGATCGCCGCCTAAAGTAATTTGATACCACTCTTCACCATCCTTATCGACTCCCAAAACACCAATATTGCCAACGTGATGATGACCGCAAGAGTTAATACAACCAGAAATATTTAAACTGATATCACCTAAGTCATATAGGTAATCCAAGTCATCAAAGCGTTCTTGAATAGCTTTGGCAATTGGTAGGGATTTTGCATTGGCCAATGAGCAGAAATCCCCTCCAGGACAAGCAATTAAATCCGTTAATAAGCCAATATTGGGAATGACCAAATTCTGCTTCTTAGCAGCGCGCCAAAGGTTTAGTAGCTGGGCTTGCTCTACATCTGCCAATACTAAGTTCTGTTCGTGAGTAACCCGCAGCTCACCAAAACTAAATTGATCTGAAAGATCTGCAATCGCATTCATCTGCGCAGTAGTGGCATCGCCAGGGGCGGCGGTGCCGTGAGGTTTGAGTGACAAAATGACCGATGCATATCCTGGCACTTGATGGCTGCGCACATTACGCTCTAACCAACGAGCAAAACCAATGCGTTCATTAGTATCTAGTTCAGATTCAAACTGACTCTTTAGCGCTTGATTGTCGATCGCCGGCAAGTTTTGATAGATTGGCTTTGTAAAGTGCTTGGCAACCCGATCCCATTCGGCTTGAGTAAAGTTGTCATCACCCTTAGCGATATAAGCCCATTCACCCTCCACTTGGCGCGCGAACTCTTCTAGTCCTAAAGCCTTCACTAAAATCTTGATACGGGCTTTGTATAAATTATCGCGACGGCCAAAGCGGTTATAAACACGCAATAGCGCAGTTAAGTAACTTGGCAAGAGTTGCCAAGGAAGTTCTTGTTTAATGAGTTGCCCAAGAATGGGAGTGCGACCCATACCGCCACCCGCGTAGATATCGGCAAGCAGTTCACCCTGAGCATTTTTTTTGAGCTCAATACCCACATCATGGCAAAGCAGCACAGTGCGATCTTCTTTTGCGCCATTGATAGCAAATTTAAATTTACGCGGTAAATGGGCAAACTCTGGATGCAGGGTTGACCACTGACGGAGTAATTCACATACAGGGCGTGGATCTACGTATTCATCACTTGCCACTCCAGCAAAGGCATCGCTGGTTATATTGCGTATGCAGTTACCCGAGGTTTGAATGGCATGCATTTGCACTTTAGCCAAATCGGCCAAGATATTGGGAGTCTCTTCAAGCTCTACCCAGTTGTACTGAATATTCTGACGGGTCGTGAAATGACCATAACCACGATCGTACTTATCGGCAATCATTGCCAAGGCACGCAATTGGTTTGAGCTTAATAAGCCATAAGGAATGGCTACACGCAACATATAAGCGTGGCGTTGGTGATAAAGACCATTTTGCAGGCGCAGTGGGCGGAATTCTTCCTCGGCTAGGGTTCCGTCTAGGCGTCTTGCAACCTGGTCTCTAAATTGGGTAACCCGTTCGTCAACGAGGGTCTGATCAATGGCATCGTATTTATACATAACCATGGATTGTCGTGGATTTGCGTTATTCCTTCAAATACGCAATAGTCGATCTTATATATCTAAATAGATATATAGATGATGGATTAATAGTTCATATCTGAGATATTGGGCCAATCTAGTGCACGGTGACCCAAAATGTAAGTTGATGAAATGACTCTCATCGAAGTTGTTGTCGTCTGTAATGCAACTTGAGACCCGAATGGGCAGATAATAAAATTCCCCATCTGCTATAATCTGACTAGAGTAGTCATAAAAGAGGTTGAATATGCATATTTGGCAAATACAAGAGGCAAAAGCACAGCTTTCCACCGTATTACGCGATGCAGAACTTGAGGGTCCGCAAGAAATTACGAATCATGGTCGATCAGTAGCTGTTCTTCTTTCTCGTTCCGATTACGATCGTTTGACTGGGGCCAATAAATCACTCGTAGAGTTTATGCAGGCATCACCACTCTATGGCGATGAAGAGCTATTGATTGAGCGTGACCGTAGCCTAACCCGCGCTATTGCGCTATGACCTATCTGATTGATACTAATGTCCTATCCGAGTTGCGCCGCAAAGAGCCCGACGCAGGTGTTGCCAAGTGGTTTTCTCAGCGACCGGCCACAACTCTATTCGTGAGCGTGCTCACATTGGGAGAAATTCGTAAAGGGATTGATCTGCTGCCAGATAGCGAGCGAAAATTTGCGCTGCTCGATTGGCTTGAAGTTGATCTACCTGCTTTTTTCATTGGCCGCATGTTGACGGTAGATGTTAATGTAGCAGATCGATGGGGGCGTCTGATGGCGCAGGTCGGACGTCCTATGCCGGCGATTGATAGTTTGCTTGCAGCAACTGCAATCCATCACGGATTAAAGCTGGTCACTCGCAATGCCTGCGATTTTGAATTTGCAGGACTGGAAGTTATCAACCCCTGGAAAACCTAAAGCTAATATCAAATAATCTCGACTTGCATTGCAGAACATCGGAAGAGTCTCAAGTTGCGTTGCAGATATTTAAGGAATAAGCTCTTTGCGAGATTTTTTATCACTTTCTGGTTTACAGAGAATTGAAGTTCTCAACTCCACAGGAGAAGATGCTTATGATCTAACCATCTGATTTAATTGAAATTTAAACTACAGATGATGCAATTATGGTGAAATTCCACAGTTGCTCAAGGACTGTTAAAAACGCTTAAAGGCTAAATTCTCGATAGTGCTTATAAAGGTTGGCAATAGAAGCAAAGCCGAGTACCACAATCAATACTGAGAACAGATATTCTGCTGTCAGATAGGTAAAAGCGCCAAGCTGAATCAAGACGGTTGCCCCAATAAAAGTCGTTATAGAGCCCAACACAACCCACTGAAACTTTGGTACAAAAGCCCCTAGGGTGATGGCCGCAAAGATTAAGACCAATTCTGAAATGAGTTGATCGGCGGTTTCGAAAATGCGATTGGTGAGCTCTGGAGCAATGAATTTACCTAAAATAGCAATTAATAGGATGACGCCAAGAACAATAAAGTTCAACTTTGCTTTTGAAAGTATGGCTTGAAGTTGGCTATTCATCTAATAAGGGTCGACTTAAGCCCCGTTGGCGCTAAAAACTAAGCTAATGCCAATCCAGAGCAAAACAAAGGCAACTAAGATCGTGTAGCCAATTTTCTTGAGGAAATACCCCAAAGTATCCATATAGGCTGCATCGTTCTTGCCAAAATATTGGTCAAAACGTTTCCAAACGAGGCGCCCAACGACTAACGGCAACAGCATGGCGACAATGCCAAGGGTAACGGTCAGGGTGTTATTCATGAAAGTCCATCACTTAAAGATCTCAAGAATACCCGTTTTAGTGTTTTGACCTGCCTCTTGACCCCTTTAAAAGCCTTATCTACTGGGTTTATGTGTCTTAGAAGGTAGTTTATTGATACAGTAGAGCCTTATTGGCCGTGCTGGCTCGATGTCGCATGCCATTTATTACATAGGAAATAAGCTCAATGACCGAATTATCAGTAACTCAACTTAAAGAAATCCGCACAGCAGTAATGGGCGCAGCCGCAAAAGCGCCTGGCTATTTGATTGGTTTGGGGATTTTATTTATTGTCCTTGGCATGATTGGTATCGCAGGTCAGGTCTTTTTCTCCTTTGTGACGATTAATGTACTAGGCGCCTTTTTAATTGTTGGCGGTGGCTTGCAGTTGGCTCACGCATTTAAATCTACTGGTTGGAAGAGTGTTGGTATTCAAGTAGTTTTAGCGATTTTGTATATCGTTGCCGGACTCTTCACATGGGCATTTCCGATTCCTGCCTTAGAGGCGATTACTTTGTGGCTTGCCGCAATATTTTTCATCACTGGCTTTTTGCGTTTAATCTCCGCTTTTCAACATCGTCATTTCAGTGAATGGATTTGGTTGGTACTTTCTTCGGCAATTTCCATTTTGATGGGCGTGTTGATTATGAATAGCTACCCAGCTTCCAGCTTATGGTTGCCAGGCCTGTTGATTGCAATCGAGCTTTTGTTGCAAGGTTGGTCATTATTGTTTATGGGCTTTGCTGCGCGCTCACTAACTAAGTAAACAAACAATAAGTAATCATTCATTACCTAGAAATTGATGTGAAAGCTCTATCCCCATCGGTATGAAAAAAACAGACTTATATAAAAATCTCGGTTTGGCTGTTTCGCACCGCATGAAAAATGCAGCGAAGGTGGCCAAACCTAGTGGGAACGATAAAGCCAAGACCAAAAAAGAGTTAGCAAGCTCCAATCCCTTGCTAGCCTCTTTGATGGGTAAAGCAAAATCAAAGTAAAAGGTTTGAAGAAATCTTCACCCTTATTTCTGATTGATTTTCTCAAGGCTGTTGCAGCGCTTTTAATTATCCTGCATCACCTTTCGAGTTATGGTCAGATTGCCGTCGATGCGCGTCGTGTTCTTCCTGGAATCATGACTTGGCTTTTTGAGTATGGGCGCTATGCAGTGCAGATCTTCTTAGTGATGGCAGGGTATTTGGCTGCGCAATCCCTTACGCGTTTTGCTGATGCAAAGTTTAGTGGCCGAAGTTTATTCAAGGTCATTTTCAATCGCTATCTGCGATTATTTGCGCCCTATACCGTTGCTTTGCTGTGCACCATTCTGTGTGCCTATATTGCGCGTTTTTGGGTGACGGATGAGTTCGTAGGGGAGTCAGAAACCCTAAGTCAATTTTTGGCCCACTTATTTTTCCTACAAGGAATCTTGGGTCTGGATTCTATTTCTGCTGGCGCATGGTATGTGGCTATTGACTGGCAGCTCTATGCAGTCTTGGCAATTTTGATGATTTCTTATCCAAGTTATCAAGCCTTACTATGGACTTTGAGTATTTTGGCAGTGAGTTCTTTATTAATCTTTAATCGTTCGGGTCAGTATGAAGCTTATTTTATTTACTTCATGGGATCTTATGCTTTAGGAGTTCTTGCCTATCTCGCAAAAAACTTTTCTAACGAAAAGATTAATCGACTCGCAAAGATTGCTTTGATCGTGATCGGTTTAATCATTGCGGTAGCTTCATTTCATCAGCTTTGGTTAAGAAATATCCTAGCGTGGTTTGTGGCTTTAGGTTTATTTCTATGGGGTAACTTAGCCTATCCACAAGTAAGCGGTATCTTGGGTAAGAAGACTTTGAAAGTCATTGCCTGGGGAAGTCAGCGATCCTATTGCGCCTTCCTGATCCACTTTTCATTTATCTTATTAGCCAATACGATTTATATTGCTACCGGCTTGGCTGCCCATGAAAATGGCCTAATTGCGTTGCTTTTGATGCTAGGTGTATTGATATCTAGCTGGTGCGCAGCTAATTATTTATATCGATGGGTAGAGTTGCCATCGATGAAATTGAAAATCTAACTTGTAACTTGTAACTGGTAAGTTTCTGAGTTTCTTAGATTCCCATATCTTTTAAAACGCGGAAAATTTCGCGATAGGCCTTCGGTGGCTTGTTTTGCTCTTTTTCTTTACGGGCATTGCGAATCAGGGTGCGCATATTCTGAATATCCATATCTGGATATTGCTCAATCATTTTGGTGAATACTTCATCGTTAGCAATCAGCTTGTCACGATAGTTTTCTAGGTGGTGGAGTTTGGCAGTCTCTGCTTTACTAACGCCTTGAATCGCATCTAGGCGTTTTTGAATCGCATCTAACTCGCCTTCATCCAAAAAGCGCATGAGTTTGCCAAGATACTGTTTGTGACGACGAATAGCTTCAAAACTCTTAATTTTGTTGGTTTCTGCGATCGCCGCTTTAATCGCCTCATCTAAGGGGATGGTTTTGAGGGCATCACTGCTTAATGCAGCCAATACTTCAGCTAACTTCTGGCGCTCAGTCATTTGGCGCTTGAGCTCAGATTTACTCGGCCCGTCATTCGGGTCTTCTAATTTAGGGGTGCGATTCTTTTCATTAACATGCATGGCGCTATTTTAAACGGGTATCGCATTAGACACGTCGTTCATAAGTGATTCGGGCTTTCATCTACCCAAAATTTTGGTTTGGTAAATAATAGAGAGCAATATACATGTCTGAACATGAGTCCATCAAAGAGATTTAAGAGATACGAGACAAGCAAATGACGCAAATCACTACATACGACTACATCATTATTGGCGCAGGCAGTGCAGGGTGTTTGCTAGCCAAACGTCTGTCTGAGAATCCTCAGAAGCGAGTTTTACTGATTGAAGCTGGTAAAAATGACAATTACATTTGGATTCATGTTCCAGTCGGTTACCTCTATTGCATTGACAATCCGCGGGCAGACTGGCGTTTTCGTACGGCAAAAGAGAGCGGCTTAAATGGCCGTTCCCTGCTTTATCCACGAGGTAGAGTGCTTGGTGGCTGCTCATCTATTAATGGCATGATTTATATGCGTGGCCAAGCTGGAGATTATGAGTCCTGGGTCCAGGCTACTGGTGATGATTCTTGGTCTTGGCAAAATGCACTCAAACGCTACAAACAGTTTGAGGACTATCACGGTGCTGCTAATGAATGGCATGGCAAAGGTGGTGAGTGGACGGTTTCTAAGCAGCGTTTGCGTTGGCCAGTAATGGACGTTTTTAAGCAGGCTGCTGTTGAGGCGGGTATTCCGGCATCTGATGACTTTAATCAGGGCGATAACTTTGGTGTGGGGTATTTTGATGTCAGTCAGCGAGATGGGTGGCGTTTAAATACCTCAAAAGCTTTTTTACGAGATGCATCTAAACGTCAAAATCTCACCGTGATTACCCAAGCGCTTGTGAATAAATTATTGATCGATCCAGCATCAAAAAATTGTTATGGCGTGCAATATACAAAAGATGGAGCGGTACTTGAAGCGCATTGCGCAATAGAGCAGGGCGGAGAAGTCTTGTTATCCGCGGGCGCGATTGGCAGCGTCCAAATTTTGGAGCGCTCCGGAATTGGTTCTGCAAAAAGACTCAATGACCTGGGTATTCCCGTCTTAAGTGATCTGCCCGGAGTTGGTGAAAACCTACAAGACCATCTGCAACTACGCATGGTCTATAAAGTTAGCGGCATTAAAACCCTCAATACCAAAGCCAATTCTTTGTTTGGCAAGATGATGATTGGCCTAGAGTACATCCTCAAACGCTCTGGCCCTATGTCCATGGCCCCATCGCAACTAGGCGCTTTTGCATATAGCTCCCCAGAACAAAAATCACCCAACCTTGAATACCATGTGCAGCCACTGTCTTTAGAAAAGTTTGGCGAAGACTTGCATGCGTTTAATGCGTTTACAGCAAGCGTGTGTAATTTACGCCCGACTTCTCGCGGCAGTATTCATATTAATTCAGTCGATCCAGAAGCTGCGCCAATCATTGCGCCAAACTATTTGTCCACTGAAGAAGACCGAAAGGTTGCCGCAGAGGCATTGCGCTTAACGCGCCAAATTGTTCAAAGCCCGGCGCTCCAGCCCCACCTTCCAGAAGAGTACAAACCCGGCGTGCAATATCAAACAGAGGATGAGCTCATTAAAGCGGCGGGTGATATTGGTACAACAATCTTTCATCCAGTAGGTACCTGCAAGATGGGTCGAGCCGATGACCCGATGGCAGTACTGGATTCAGAGTTACGGGTAAGGGGTATTCATCATCTGCGCGTTGTGGATGCTTCTGCCATGCCAACGATTACGTCGGGCAATACAGCCGCACCCACGATGATGATTGCGCAGCGTGTTGCTGAGCTTTTGGCTTAAGTTGTATTGCTTGTGAATACTCCCCGCGTAGCAATTCATAAGAATCCCCATTTACCAGCAAGCCATATGTTGCTGGCATTGGCAATTGTTGCTGTATGGGGAACAAACTTTGTAGTCATTAAAAATTGCCTGAGTGCATTTCCACCATTCTTATTTGCTGCACTGCGATATATATTTGCTTTATTGCCAGCAGTTTTCTTTGTCCCTAAACCCAAGGTGGGTTGGTTAAGCCTCTGTCTTTATGGGTTATTTACTGGAGTAGGGCAGTTTGGGGTGATGTATTACGCGATTAATGGGCAGATCTCGCCAGGCTTAGCTTCCTTGGTTATCCAGACCCAAGTTTTTTTTACGATTGGCTTTGCCATGTTTTTTGCCAGGGAGGGACTGCGGTTTTATCAAGCCGTAGCTGTCGCTGTAGCAATGGCAGGTTTGCTGATTATTGCAGTGCACACTGATGTGAGCACAAGCTTCTTGGGCCTAGCTTTGGTGGTTTTTGCTGGATTGTCTTGGGGGGCTGCAAATACCGTCAGTCGTCAAGCAGGATCTATCAATATGCTTTCCTATGTTGTTTGGGCAAGTGCATTTTCTGTTCCTCCTTTGGCACTCATCTCTTATTTTTTTGAGGGTGGCGCCGATCATTTAAGTGGTGTCATCTTGGCAGCGCCAGTGGGCGCCTGGATTGGAGTGCTCTGGCAGTCCTGGGGAAATACGCTATTTGGCTATGCCGCATGGGGTTGGTTGTTGTCCAAACACCCAGCAGCAGTAGTAGCGCCGGCACCTTTATTGGTACCCATTTTTGGAATGGGGGCGTCTGCCTATTTTTTAGGCGAGTCATTACCACTCTGGAAAGTTCTTGCGGCCGGATTGGTGATTACTGGCTTGGTGATTAATCTTTTTTGGCCTAGCCTTCGTTCGCAACTTCGTAACTTAATTGCTTAGTTGCTTAATATAGAAGACTAAGGAAAACCCTCATACAAAGCTCTTTTTTTGCATCTGTATTAACAGTAAGATAGTTTCTCGTTACATGTAGTACCTATAAAAAAGTATTTAATCAAATTACTAGTTTTAGTCATGGAGACATTATGAATATTCGTCGTCACATTTTCGCGGTAGTAACAGCTGGAATGCTCTCAACCGGTGCTTACGCTGCCGATATTAAAGTGGGTGTAACTGGCCCGTACACAGGCGGCTCATCCTCAATGGGTGTCAGCATGCGTGATGGCGTGCGTTTAGCTGCTAAGGAAATTAATGCCGCTGGTGGTGTTAATGGCAACAAAATTGTGTTGCTCGAGCGTGATGATGAAGCGAAAAATGAGCGTGGAGTACAAATTGCTCAAGAGTTGATCAACAATGAGAAAGTTGTTGCAACTTTAGGCTTTATTAACACTGGTGTTGCTTTGGCTTCCCAGCGTTTTTATCAAGATGCCAAGATTCCTGTTTTGAATAACGTTGCTACTGGGACCATGATCACGCATCAATTCCCTAATGCTCCAGAAAATTACATCTTCCGTAATGCTGCTGCCGATAATATTCAAGCACCTATGATCGCAAAAGAAGCGGTTGAAAAGCGTGGCTTGAAGAAGGTTGCAATTTTGGCTGACTCTACAAACTACGGTCAGTTGGGTCGTGAAGATTTAGAAAAAGCATTGAAGACTTATGGTGTTACTCCGGTTGCTGAAGAGAAATTCAATATTGGTGATGTGGATATGACATCCCAGTTACTTAAAGCCAAAAATGCTGGTGCAGAAGTGATTTTGACTTATGCAATTGGACCTGAGTTGGCGCAAATTGCTAACGGTATGTCTAAGTTGGGCTGGAAAAAACCGATGATCGGTAGCTGGACTTTGTCCATGGCTAGCTTCATTGATACCGCTGGTAAGAATGGTAACGGTGCTACCATGCCTGAGACTTATATTCAGACTCCCTCTACTACACCTAAGCGTAAAGCCTTCCAAGAAGCTTACCTCAAAGAGTTCAAGCCAAAAAACAACAATATTGCTTCCCCAGTTTCTGCTGCTCAAGGATACGATTCTGTCTATTTATTGGCTGCTGCGATCAAGCAAGCTAACAGCACTGAAGGACCAAAGATTTTGGAAGCCTTGCAAAATTTGAAAGCTCCTGTAGATGGCGTTGTAACAACTTACAATAAGCCATTTAGCGCAACTAATCATGAGGCAATTTCTTCTGCTAATGATGTAGTGATGGGCGTAGTAGAAAATGGACGCGTTGAATTCTTGAACTCTGAAGATGCTGCTCCTAAAGGTTCTAAGAAGAAATAAGTAGCCATTCATAAGTCCTGGATTTCAAACGAATTTCATTACTTATTCTGCGCTTCACAACTTGTAAAAAAGTAGACGCCGCCCAAAAAGCGGCGTTTTCCTTACAATCTCGAATTCATCAATAAAACAGTTTTAAGAATTTTTAGGTCTACATAATGGATATCCTTTCACAAATCCTTTCGAGTGGTATAGCGGTAGGCATGATCTATGCGGTCATTGCTTTCGGCTTTCAGCTCACCTTTGCCACTTCAGGCACTTTAAACTTCGGTCAAGGTGAAGCCTTAATGTTGGGTGCTTTAGTTGGCCTGACATGCGTAGACACCTTGGGAATGAACTACTGGCTAATGATTCCAGTAGTCTGTGTATTCGGCATGATTCAAGGTGGCGTTGTAGAGCTCATCGGTGTTCGCCCCGCAATCAAAATTAAGTCTGAGTTTGGTTGGATTATGTCCACCATTGCACTCGGTATTATTTTCAAAAACGTTGCTGAAAATATCTGGGGTCGTGATGCTTTGCCATTCCCATCCCCATTAAGTACAGATCCTATTAATTTCTTTGGCGCCAATATCATGCCAATGGAAATTTTGGTGGTGTTTGGTGCGTTAGCGATGATGTTGCTTGTGGAGTTCTTTAACCGTAAAACGATTTACGGTAAAGCCGTTGTAGCGACAGCAAATGATCGTGATGCAGCTGGCCTGATGGGCATTAATACCAGCATGGTCATTACTTTCTCATACGCACTTTCTTCCTTAACTGCAGCTTTTGCTGGTGTGTTGATTGCCCCATTAACCTTAACTGGCGCAACCATGGGCGGCGCATTGGGTTTGAAAGCGTTTGCAGTGGCGATTATTGGTGGCCTTTCTAGTGGCCTCGGAATTATTGTGGGTGGCTTGATTTTAGGGATTGTTGAAACTGCAACCGGTTTCTATATTTCTACTGGCTACAAAGATGTACCTGGATTGCTCTTGCTCTTGCTTGTGCTTGCGTACAAACCATCAGGCCTCTTCGGTAAATCTGCAATCAAGAAAGTTTAATGATGAAATTGAAGTCTACTCTCCCCGTTTTCATTGCTGTTTTAGCTTTGCTTGGATTTTCGCTTGCGGTGCACAACCCGTATTACATCCATCTTGCTGAAACGATTCTGATTTACATCATCCTATTATTTGGATTGGATATTGTGGTTGGTTATGTTGGCCAAGTTTCTCTAGGTCACGCAGGTTTATTTGGTATTGGTTCGTATACGGCTGGCGTTCTATTCATCCATTTCGGCATGCCAATTTGGGTAACCATACCTGCAGCCATCATCATCACATCAATCTTCGGTGGTTTATTGGCTTTGCCAGCCTTGAAGGTTGTTGGTCCTTATTTGGCAATGGTGACTTTAGCTTTCGGAACCATTGTGCAAATCTTGATTAATGAGATGACATGGTTAACTGAGGGACCTATGGGTATTAAGTTGCCCCTGCCTCAGATCCTAGGATCAACAGCTTCAGAGTTTGAGTATTTCTGGCTGGTTGCGATCTTAGCTTTACTCAGCATGGTAGTTGTGGATCGCTTCCTCAAATCTCAAATTGGTCGCGCATTTGAAGCATTGCGTGATAGCCCTATTGCTTGTGATTGTATGGGGGTATCTGTTTACCGCTTTAAGGTAATCGCTTTTGTGATTAGCGCAGGCTTTGCTGGTTTAGCGGGTTGCTTATACGCTTATTCAGAACAATATATTTCTCCAAATACCTACAACAATGAGTTAGCAGTCCTTTTCTTGTTGGCAATCATTATGGGTGGTCGTAAGTCCCGTACTGGGGCCATCATTGGCGCTGCAATTATTGTGTTGTTGCCTAAATTGCTGGACGATATTCATCTGTTCAGAATCGTTGCCTCCGGCATTGCAATCTTGATGTTTGTTGGGTCAGTAATTGCTATCGGCAAACAGATCACTACCTTTAAGCGCATTATTGTTCCCCTTATCGGTACAGTGGGCTTAGCCTTATTCTCATTCTGGTTGGAAAGTATTGCCGACTGGCGCTTGAGTATCTTTGGTTTCATGATCTTGTTGGTGGTTTACTACCTCCAAGACGGTATTGTTGGCTTTGCTAAGAGTTTCTATCTTGCTCTTAGTGGCAAAGCTAAAACTGCTCGCGGTGGAATGAGTCTTGAAGGCGTAGATGACTCAGTCAGCTTCATTAGCAATGTGGGTGGTAAAAACATTGGTGGTGAATTGCTCAGAGTAGATTCTGTGTTGATGCAATTTGGCGGCCTGAAGGCTCTTAATAATGTGGATCTGAGCATTAAACGTGGCACGATTCATGGCCTGATTGGTCCGAATGGCTCCGGTAAGAGCACCATGATGAACGTCCTAACTGGTATTTATGTACCTACTGCTGGTAATGTGCTCTTTGCAGATAAGAGCGTGGTCGGTAGAACTTCTTCCGATATCGCTTTGTCAGGCATTGCACGTACATTCCAAAACGTTCAGCTCTTTGGTGAGATGACAGCTTTGCAAAACATTATGGTTGGTTTGCACCATACCTTTAAGTCAAATCTCTTAGAAATTGCCTTGCATTTACCTCGTTATTTGAAAGAAGAACGCGAAGCGCGTTCGCGCGGCTTGGCACTCTTGAAGTTTGTTGGTCTGGAGGACTTAGCTAATGAAGAGGCGCGTAACTTACCTTATGGTAAGCAACGTCTTTTGGAGATTGCTCGTGCCTTGGCATTAGATCCAGAATTGCTCTTATTGGATGAGCCAGCCGCTGGTTTGACTGCTCCTGACATTAAAGAGCTTTTACGCATTATTCGTAAGATCCGTGACAGTGGCATCACATTCATCTTGATTGAGCATCATATGGACGTAGTGATGTCGCTTTGCGATACCGTTTCTGTTCTCGACTTCGGTCAGAAGATTGCGGAAGGTAAGCCAGCTGAAGTTCAGGCGGACGAGAAGGTGATTCATGCCTACTTGGGTACTTAATCACTAGAACAATTACACCGGTAAATATTATGTTATCTATTAAAAATCTTGAAGCAGGCTACGGCAAAGTAAAAGTTCTGCACGGTATTAGTATTGACGTGCCAAAAGGGCAGGTTGTGACTTTGATCGGGTCTAACGGCGCTGGCAAAACAACGACTATGCGCGCAATTACTGGCATGATTAAACCCACAGGTGGTGAAGTGGTGATGGCTGGTGAAAATATCAGCGGTTATGACTCCTATCAAATTGCTCGTCTTGGATTGGCGCATAGCCCTGAAGGGCGTCGCGTTTTTACCAACATGACGATTACCGATAATCTTTTATTGGGTGCATTTCCGCGCTTTACAGGAAGTCGCCCTAAAGGCGATATCAAGCACGATCTTGAGCGCGCACTTGAAATGTTTCCCCGTTTAAAAGAGCGTCGCAATCAATTATCAGGAACTCTATCTGGCGGTGAGCAACAAATGTTGGCAATGGCTCGTGCAGTCATGCTCAACCCAGAAATCATCCTGCTAGATGAGCCATCTATGGGTCTTGCACCAATTTTGGTTGAAGAGGTCTTTAAGATTATCTCTAGCCTTAAATCCCAGGGTGTCACCATGTTGTTGGTTGAGCAGTTTGCTGCTGCTGCCTTAGAGGTGGCTGACTATGGTTATGTGATGGAAAATGGCAAGATTGCAACTCATGGCCCAGCAGAGAAGTTAAAGGTTGACCCAGCAGTAAAAGCGGCTTACTTAGGTGGTAGTCATTAATTAGCGTCGCTTTAAAGTATTTAAGAAGCCCTCGCACTAAAACTGCAAGGGCTTTTGCTTTTTTATTGAAGGAGTTTAATAGCTTCCCTTATGACTAAAGCACGGTATCCCATATAAAGCGCTACCAACATAAATCCCGCAAGAAATAGCTTTGGTATGAGTGCCCCCTCTAGTAGTAAGTCAGAATTTAGCAATCCAATCACAACCGCCAGAAAGAATATAGCGCCTAAGCCAAGCACTATCCAATTTTCAGATTTAGTCAGATGCTGAGTTTTATTGGTATATGCCAACACTTGAAAACCACTATTTTTTAGATAGCCAGAGACGATGACCTTATCACCATCTCTGATGACCATGGGTGTGGAAAACTTTGCTTCCATCTCCTGATTGCCCAAGTTAAATTTAGAGATGTAAAAGCGTTGGTAGTACACGGATGAATGATCGTGAGTAGGCTTTTCTGAATTCACATATTCCAGTAGTTCATTATGAAGATTGCTTACTATTCCGGATTGAGTGCTAATAGGGTAGGCAAAATAAGTGTTGGGCTTTAAAAAAGACATTAGCATTGCTCCCAATAGGCTGAGGATAAATAATGGAATAAATAGGCTGACCAAGTGTAGTCCGCAATGCAGCTTGAGACTCTTTCTACGTTAGCAAAATATCCAAATATGGAGTATATTTACTCCATATATTAATTTAATCGCTAATTGAAAAAATAAAACCATGAGCCTCGCCTACGCTTATCCAAAAAGCCGTTTTGAGCCAGCGACAGTGATCAATTTGAATTCAAGCGAGGAAAGAGCGCGCCTATCACCTTCTGCTGTTAAAGGATTTTTTAATATTGCGGATAAATGGAAGATCAAAGATGAACAAGCCCGTGAGTTGTTGGGCGGCCTTCCCAGCAGTAGTTTTTATGAGTTGAAAAAAAATCCTAATAAGACTTTGGATGTAGATCGTATTACTCGAATTTCTTATTTGGTGGGTATTTATAAGGCCCTTCATATTTTGTATGGGAATGAACTGGCAGACAATTGGGTGAAAATGCCCAATCAAAATCGGGTATTTAATGGAGCAAGCCCTATAGAGTATATGGAGGCCGGTGGCATTGTTGCCATGCAATCTGTACGAGCCCTATTAGATGCAAGGCGTGGTGGGATTTGATCTTGCCGAATATTCCAACTATCCTACTTCGACAATACGACCTGTATCGCCTTATCCCATCAAGGTTTTCGGAAGATGAGGACTTAGTGTTGGCTCCCATTGCTGACGATGGCTCTCACTTGGAGGATCTATTTGAACTGGATAACGCAACCAACCAGCGCTTGCTGGCAGAATCTGATCGCTTACCCGGTATTGGGGTGGATGAGCTTGTTTTTGGGATTCCTAATTTCCGAGTAATCAACGCTTCTTTCGCCTACCCTAGGCCAGAAGGAAGTCGATTTAATGGGCCAGATAGAGGTGCATGGTACTGCTCCTTTGAATTGGAGACTGCACTAGCAGAAGTCATATTTCATAAAAATGTGGAATATTCTGAGATTAATTTCTTTAGTGACAGCGTGAGTTATCAACTCTATTTGGCTGATTTTTCCAGTGAATTTCATGATATTAGGCAATTACCGGATAGAGCAAAGTACTTAGATCCAGGCAGTTACCAAGATTCTCAATTGCTGGCAAGCCAATTATTAGATGGTGGCTCACTTGGAATTATTTATCCAAGCGTGCGCAATGTCGTGGGAACTAATCTCGTATGTTTTCGACCTGCGTTGGTTGGGGATGTTCGCAAAACTGATAAGTTTGAATTTGTGTGGTCCGGTAGTGGGCAGCCCAACATTACCAAAAGCAGCGTAAAGCCCCGCTGATTTGGTTCATATCAAAGTTGAAAAATCTCAACCTGAATTGCAGAACATCGGAAGAGTCTCAGGTTGCCTTGCAGATTTAAGAAATAAGCCAACTTATGGCAGAGGGGAATCTCACAAGCTGGCTAATTTAAAAAAGATTGCTGATGAATTACAACGGTGAAGGTGTTTGAGTTTCCCCCCCCTCTTTTCTTTAATAGAGTGGAATTCCCACTTTGATAATGAACTCATTTACCGAGTGACTATCCCAAACACGTGCATTGGAACATTCCGCCTCACCGCCACCCATACAGCTACCACCAGCTAACTGATAGCGCCAAGCCCCAGTCACCCACCAATCTTTAGCTGCATAGTGCATATTGGGGCCAACAAATGTAGCTCTTTGCACTTGATTGCGTAAATTCAGTTCTGAGTAGTCATTATGAAAACGTGCCTCTACACCAGCAGACCATCTGGGTGCAAACCGATAGCTTGCGCCGACCAAAAAGTCCAACATGGATTCGGGAACATTACCATTCTCAATAAACTTTAAGCGTTCATTTGCGGCCACTACGTTTCCGGCAAGAACTAGTCGATCATCAATAAAGTTAGATTGCAGTAATAGCCTTGCTTCAAGTTCATCTTTGTTTCTACCCCAAGACGGTTCTAGATATAGACCCACTCCAACGGGTGAAGTTACAGGGTTGGTAATGCGATAAATCGCTTCAAGAGAGCCGCCTTCAATTCCACCTTTGCTGAAAGCATTTGCGGGGTTATGGCTTGAGGGCACGCCATAACCTCCAGTACAACTTGGACTTTCTTCACAGGCATCTGGATTCGTATAGTTTTGATTGGCATTGGTGTAGTAAGAATTAATGTAACCAGCTACTTGCAAGTCATTCGTAACGCCATATTCCAATTCTGATCGAGCCGTCCATGCTTCATATGTACCAGAGGCTTGTTGTTGATTTAATTGCAGCCTTTGCTCAAATTCCCAGGTATCTTTTGGTTGAAGATCTAAGGTATAGATCCAGCCAAAGGCGCCTTCTCCTGCGTGTGCAAATGAAATATGGAGGACAGCTGCTATTAATGCGCTAAAAGTAAACAGTCTTTTGATGATGAATTTCATGGTTTGTAATGTGATGAACGTAAGTGGTTGATGGAATGAGGAAACAAATGATAATCATTCTCAAGTAGTAAAAAACCACTAAGTTCAAATTGGATAAGGTCGTAGGGTTTTAGGTTTTAGGTTGTAGGGTTTTAATAGCGAGATACTCCATGTCGCTCACCTAGTAATATCTGTTGATGAATCCAGAGTCTTTAGAGAAGCTTGCGGTAATGAAGATGCCATTTGGCAAATATGCCGGTAGATACTTAGCCGACTTACCAGGTCATTATTTGGCCTGGTTTGCTCGTGAAGGGTTTCCTAAGAATGAGTTAGGTCAGTTGCTAGAGCTCATGCACACCCTTGATCACAATGGCCTGCGAGGGTTGTTGGCACCTATTCAGCGTGCTCATGGAATAAAGGCTTATGCGACCTTAAAGGGGTAAGTTAGGGGAGCTTACTTTGTATGAATAATGGCTGTCACACGATTGCGTTCGTATGCCACTGTTGCAGATTCAGGCGGACTATTCTGTGTAAGACTTATTCGTATATCAGTTTGTGATTCAATGTATTGAGCCAAGCGAGTTGCCAGACCTTGATTTTGGTCATATTGAATTTGAATGCTAGCCACTTTCCCTTCCTTGATTGTGGCGACAATCTCATTGGCTTTGCCTAGTGAATATTCATCAAAGAAGACTGGATACCATCCGCCAATGAGTGGTGATGAATTGTTTATCGGTTTGTCGGTGGTGTGGAAGTTAGCAGTCTTATTCTCAACAGGAAGATGAAAATCAATTCCTGTCTTTTCCACCAACTCCAGATAACTTATTGGTGGCGACATATTGGCCTCATTGGTGTTATCTAGCCAATAAGCCCAAGCAGTTTTACGGCTCGGATCATAGATTAATTTATACAGATGGGCTGGAATTGTGACTTGGCTTTTCCCGATATTTCCAATGTTGCCAGTTGAGCCTGTATATATATAGAGATCCCCGGAAGTCCTTTTGACATATTGACGAGTCGGCTCTTCAACATTTTTTGCCCAAATCCCCTGATTATTCTGCCTCGCCTGGGGCATCATATTCGCCAAAGAAAAGGATTGAGCCATCCCCCTTTCATCACTCATATCTCCCGCAGGCACATTATGTCCACGGTCATAGCCACTTCCTCGGTAGTCTGAAAGTAAGGCGCGCTCTTTAATAGGAAGTCTGGCTTCCTCATAAAATTGGTTTGTTCTACGAGGGTGTGAGCCAGCAAAATTCAACCGGTTAAGCTTTTCGATTGTATAAATTGGCTTCTTATCTCGAGGGGAGTAGAGCACTGCAAAGCTATCAAAGCAAAGGTCGCGACCAACTTCAGGGCTGGTGGGTACCTGCTGATTGGGAAAAAAATCTCTACATTCTTCAAAAAGTGCAAAAGCACTCAGAGGGGTGGTGAGAGTAATGAATAAGAGAATTTTGCTAATGAACTTCATCACTAGCTAGTGTAGGGGAGGATGTTGAGTCTTTCTAGCCTTATCCAGATCCTCTTCTTGTAGCTAGAAGTCTTGGACTTGATGCTCGTGAGAGATAGGCTTTAAAGAGAATTTTTTTGCTGAAAATATGAAAAAAGTCCGTTTTAAGTGATTTTTTTACACTATGAAATTAGTGTCCGCTAACATGTATAACTTATTGATTTAATTAACTTATATATGATTTTAAGAGTGAACCCTGGGGTCTCTGACGATTTCTAGATCAAGAAGTAATAGAAATTGATTTCTTTATTCTTGACTTGATATAAGAACCTTCTTAGGATGACCCATGTTTTTAAATTATTGCATTGCAACATAAAGTCCTTTTGAATTTATGGGTGATGCGACAAGCTGAATGATTAAATGTTTCTCAACAATTTCGAATGACTTGCCAAGCTCCCAGTTGGATGCGTCGGGTGCCAATGCATTGCTAGCTCATGCAATGGCTCCAGTCTATCGTGCTCTCAATGCCTTACTGGTTGGCACCGTATTTTTGTTGGTAGGCTTATGGCTTTCAGGCAATGGTACTAATGCTGGTGTTTTTGATTTAGCGCGCCATTTAGTTCCCGATGAAGCGCGACAAGCAGTTTGGCCAAATGGTTTTAGCATGCTTGATCAATATAAAGAAGAAACCCCTAAACCGGCTGTTGAAAAAGAAATTGCTGCTGTTATCTATAACAAGGCTCCAGCAAACACCAAGATGGGTCTTGGAACAGTCAAAAAACAAACTGTTGCTCTGTTGATGCCTTCAGTTGCGCAAGCGCAAGTCAAGCCCATCTCCGATTTGGCAGATCAAATTCCTGCCTCTAAGTTAGATCCTCAGGCCTTAGATACCAATTTGATGGTGACGATTAAGAATCAACGCGCTGTTGCAGATTTCTTTGAGAAGAAATACAAGCTTGATCGCGCCAAGATTGAAGAGTACATCTCCAATACGGTATTAATTGCTAAAGAGGTCAATATTGACCCGGTTCTCCTGCTGGCGGTGATTTCTGTCGAATCTAACTTCAACCCATTAACCAAAAGCTCCGCCGGTGCCGAGGGCTTAATGCAGGTTATGACTTCAATTCATAAAGAAAAGTATGCACTTTATGGTGGCGCTTCTGATGCCATCAAGCCTGAAGTCAATATTCGTGTGGGCGCATATATTTTGAAGTACCTTATAGCGACTTCTGGTTCCTTGCGTAACGGTTTGAAGTTCTATGTTGGCGCAGGTAATGCGGATAATGATGGTGGCTACACTGATAAGGTGATGTCCGAACGAAATCGCTTGATTAGCCTATGTCAGGCAGGCGGTAATACCAATGCACCTAATCGCTTGACCATAAATGGTAAAGACTTACGCTCCTGAGTCCTGCTGGTGATAATTCAAGAAAACAGCCTCCACATGGGAGGCTGTTTTTTTATCTGCATGAAATCGCGTTAATTTATTAACTCATGAACTTACCGAGAGGGTTTAGTTCACGCCGTGCAGCTCTACATCAAATACCAAAGTAGCATTAGGGGGAATCACACCGCCAGCACCACGTGCCCCATAACCCATTTCTGATGGAATGATCAGAGTGCGTTTGCCACCAATCTTCATGCCAGCAACACCTTCATCCCAACCTTTAATGACATGGCCAGCACCTAAAGGAAAGCTAAATAGTTGACCACGATCCAAAGAGCTATCAAATTTCTGACCCTTGTTGTCAGCAGCTTTTTCGTCATAGAGCCAGCCGGTGTAATGTACATCTACATGATTGCCAGCCACCGCTTCTTTGCCATCACCAACAACAGTATCTATTTTTTTAAGTTCACTCATGTTTGTCTTCCTTTTGGGCTGAAATTGAGTGCTTAGTATATTCGGGGCGCTTGGGCTTCCAAAAGGCTTCTTAATCTGCTTTACCCAGTCTGACCTTAATAATTGGTGGCTTTGGGTTTGGTCGCCCGCTTAGTTGTCTTGGTGGATTCCCTTAATTTGGTGATTTAAAGACGTTTTCACCCTCAAAAGAGCTAATTTTGATGAATCTGATGATTTAAAATGCAAGGCTCACCCTGTTGGCGCTAAAGCTCATTGAGCATCGCGCAAGGAATGTGGGATGGGTTCGGATTGCACCGAGCTCCGTGAATTTATCTAAATCGAGGAAACATCAATGGCTTCAGAGAAATCAAAGATCATTTACACGCTGACAGACGAGGCGCCACTTTTGGCTACTTGTGCATTTCTGCCAATTATTCGTACTTTTACAGCGCCTGCTGGAGTGGAGATTGTTAAGAGCGACATTTCTGTTGCCGCGCGTATTTTGTCAGAGTTCTCCGATTGCTTAACTGCTGAACAAAAGGTTCCTGATAATTTGGCTGAACTCGGTCGCATGACTTTGATGCCCGATACCAATATTATTAAATTACCTAATATCAGCGCATCCGTTCCTCAGTTGATTGCTGCCATTAAAGAATTGCAGTCTAAGGGTTACAACATTCCAGATTTTCCTGAAGATCCAAAAGACGACGCAGAGAAGTCTATTCGCACCCGTTATTCCAAATGTTTAGGAAGCGCAGTAAATCCAGTATTGCGTGAAGGCAACTCCGATCGTCGCGCACCACCAGCGGTGAAGCGTTATGCGCGTAAAAACCCACACTCCATGGGTGAGTGGAGCCAAGCTTCCCGTACTCACGTATCTCATATGCATGGCGGCGATTTTTATGCTGGCGAAAAGTCAATGACCATGACTAAAGCATGCGATGTAGTGATGGATTTGGTAACCAAGAGCGGTAAGACTATTGTGCTCAAGCCAAAGACATCACTGTTAGCTGGCGAAATCATCGACAGCATGTACATGAGCAAAAAAGCACTTTGCGAATTCTACGAAAAAGAAATTGAAGATGCCTACAAAACCGGCATGATGCTTTCCTTGCACGTTAAGGCAACCATGATGAAGGTTTCACACCCCATCGTGTTTGGTCATGCAGTCAAAATTTTCTATAAAGATGCTTTTGAAAAACACGCCAAGCTGTTTGAAGAGTTGGGCGTAAATCCTAATAACGGGATGAGCAGCTTGTATGAAAAGATTAAAACGCTTCCAGCTTCAAAGCGCGAAGAAATTATTCAAGATTTGCACGCATGTCATGAACACCGTCCAGCGTTGGCGATGGTGGATTCTGCTAAAGGCATTACTAATCTCCATTCCCCAAGTGATGTGATCGTTGATGCTTCTATGCCTGCAATGATTCGCGTTGGCGGAAAGATGTGGGGTGCGGATGGTCGCTTGCATGACACTAAAGCCGTTATTCCAGAAAGTACTTTTGCGCGCATCTATCAAGAAATGATCAATTTCTGTAAGACTCATGGCAATTTTGATCCAACGACGATGGGTACAGTACCTAACGTTGGTTTGATGGCGCAGCAAGCTGAAGAGTACGGTTCACACGACAAGACTTTTGAGATTCCAGAAGCTGGTGTTGCGCGTATCGTTGCTGATGATGGCACCGTTCTCTTAGAGCAAAATGTTGAAGAGGGTGATATCTGGCGTATGTGTCAGGTAAAAGATGCGCCTATTCGTGACTGGGTGAAGTTAGCCGTTAATCGTGCGCGCTTATCTAATACGCCAGCAGTATTCTGGTTGGATGAGTATCGTCCACACGAGGCTGAGCTCATCAAAAAGGTGAAGACTTACCTCAAGGATTATGATTTGACGGGTTTAGATATTCAGATCATGTCTCAAACTCGTGCAATGCGTTTCACATTAGAACGCGTAATTCGTGGCAAAGACACTATCTCAGTTACAGGCAATATCTTGCGTGACTACTTGACTGATTTGTTCCCTATTATGGAATTGGGAACAAGCGCCAAAATGCTATCTATTGTTCCGTTGATGGCTGGCGGCGGCCTGTTTGAAACTGGTGCTGGCGGTTCTGCTCCTAAGCATGTTCAACAGTTGGTTGAAGAGAATCACTTACGTTGGGATTCACTTGGTGAGTTCTTGGCATTGGCAGTTTCCCTTGAAGATATTGGAGATAAGACTGGCAATCCAAAGGTCAAGATTTTAGCTCGTACATTGGACGAAGCTACAGGCAAGTTATTGGATAACAATAAGTCGCCTTCACCACGTACAGGTGAGCTGGATAACCGCGGTAGCCAATTCTATTTAGCGATGTATTGGGCTGAAGCTTTGGCTGCCCAAACTGAAGATAAAGAGTTGCAAGCTTACTTCGCACCTTTGGCAAAATCTTTAGCTGAAAATGAGCAGAAGATTGTTGCTGAATTTAAGGTTGAGCAAGGTAAGCCTGCTGATATTGGAGGTTACTTCGTTGCAGATCCTGTGAAATGCAAAGCAGTAATGCGCCCTAGTCAGACTTTTAATGCAGCGTTAAAAGCCGCACGAGTGTAAGAATTTGAGAATGGTCTGGTGATAAAAAGGCAAACTTTTGAGTTTGCCTTTTTTCTTATTAACGGAATCTATCGATATGGCGCGATCAAAAGATCTTATAGAGCTTAGCTATCTTAGTGAGGCTGTATCGGATATGTCTTTCTTGGGTTTGATGCGCCTACTTGAGTCAGCCAGAGTGCACAATCAAAAAAATGGCGTTACCGGAATTCTTTTTTATGACAATCAGCAATTTGGACAAATCATCGAAGGTGAGAGGGTCCATGTCATGAAAGCCTGGAGGCGTATTCAAGATGACAATCGACATCATCGGATTGAATTACTGGAAATCAGGGAAATTACCGAGCGCAGCTTTCCGGACTGGCTACTCAGGTTTTATGGCGGGGAAACCTTAATTCGGGACTATCCTGCGCTATCGCAAATGGTAGGGGGCATGGATAAGCATAGCCTCTTGCTGCTCAATAAAATGCGAGCAGCTGGAGATGAAGTTAAGCAATAAATCAGCATTAGTAGCAAAATGGTGAAATGATCTTTACTGATAAGAATATTTCACCCAAAGACGTTACTCCTAAAAATATCTTTGAAGCTCGCCGTGAAATTATCAAGGCTGCGGCTGCAGGTAGTTTCGGATTGGCGCTTGCCCAGTGGTTTTCACGTGATGCATTTGGTGCAAGTACTCAACTGTTATCTGCAACACCAAATTCCAGTTATGGAAAAAACATTGAGTCCACACCCTATAAATCCGTAACAACCTATAACAATTTTTATGAGTTTGGTACGGATAAATCAGACCCTTCTACTTATGCGGGTAGTTTAATCACCCGACCCTGGACGGTGACCGTTGAAGGTTTGGTAAAAAAGCCAGCTACCTTTGATATTGATGACCTATTAAAGCTGGCCCCCATGGAAGAGCGAATTTATCGCCTGCGTTGTGTCGAGGGCTGGTCTATGGTGGTACCTTGGGATGGTTACTCTTTGTCAAAATTACTCAATAAGGTTGAGCCCCTGGGCTCTGCTAAGTTTGTAGAATTTATTTCACTTGCCGATCCCAAACAAATGCCCGGGGTTAGGGGTTCTGTCATTGACTGGCCCTATAGAGAGGGCTTGCGTTTAGATGAGGCCATGAACCCCTTAACCCTTTTAACCTTTGGTTTGTATGGGGAAGTATTACCCAAGCAAAATGGCGCCCCAGTACGCATAGTAGTGCCTTGGAAATATGGTTTTAAAAGCGCTAAATCCATCGTCAAGATTCGTCTGACTGATCAGATGCCTAAAACAAGTTGGAATACTTTTGATTCTCATGAGTATGGTTTTTATTCCAACGTTAATCCCTTGGTTGATCATCCGCGCTGGAGCCAGGCTACTGAGCGCCGTATTGGTGATCCCAAAGGTATCTTTGCGCCAAAAATTAAAACAGAGATGTTCAATGGTTATGGTGAGTACGTTGCCAGTATGTATGCCGGCATGGATCTTAAAAAGTACTACTAAGCTTGCATCTTGTTAAAAGGTTAGAAGAAATTCCCCATGAAAAAGATGAGTTTTTCTTTGCGCATTATCGTTTTATTAATTTCTTTAATTGCTGTTGGTAAAGTCTTTGCGCAGGCTAGCCAGCTTGCACCTGTAAAAACAATTCCTTCTCTGGATGTACCTCGTTATCTGGGAACTTGGTATGAGATCTCTAAATTCCCCAATTGGTTTCAGAAAAAATGCCAAAGTAATACTAAAGCGGTCTATTCCCTCAAATCCGATGGCAATCTGCAGGTTGTTAATAGTTGCAAGACTGTTGGCGGTGAAGTGACTGAGGCGGTAGGTGCGGCTCGTCAGATTGGTCCTAAGGATTCTGCAAAGTTGGAGGTGCGCTTTGCGCCCGAATGGCTTTCTTTTTTACCAATGGTTTGGGGTGATTACTGGATAGTAGATTTAGATTCCCAATATGAACTTGCCGCCGTGAGCGATCCTAAACGTGAATATCTCTGGGTTTTATCGAGAAACCCTCAATTAGATCCAAGGGCTTATGCGGCCTTATTACAAAGATTGCAAGATCAGCAGTTTGACACCCGTAAGCTAGAACTGACATTGCAAAAATGAAGATGGCGCAATATACGCTTCCGCCTGGTATTGAGATTTTTGAGAGAGGTTGGCTTTCGGCGAATAATATTTTTCTTTATGGTGAAGAGGATGTTTCTCTTGTTGATTCTGGATATTGCGCCCATCAAAATTTAACATTGAATCTCGTCAATAATGCGCTGCAAAAAAACACATTAAAAACACTTCATAAAGTTGTTAATACCCATTTACATTCAGATCATTGTGGCGGTAATGCGGCCTTATCCAAAGATTATCAGTGTGAGATCTATATCCCGGCTGCGGAAGACTTAGCAGTCAAAAACTGGGATGAAGAACTTCTGAGTTACAAAAACCTAGGTCAAGAGTGTCCACGCTTTAAGCATCAAGGCTTACTTGTTCCAGGCGAGAAATTATTGCTTGGTCCCTATTGGTGGCAAATCTTGGCCGCACCTGGCCATGATCCTCATTCAATCATGTTGTATCAAGCAGACCATGGCATATTGATTTCTGCTGATGCGTTATGGGAAGAAGGTTTTGGAGTGATTTTTCCCGAGCTTTGGGGTGATTCGGGATTTGAAGAGGTAGCGCAAACGCTCGATCTGATTGAAAGCCTGCCTATTGAGTTTGTCATTCCGGGACATGGCAAGCCATTTACTGATGTTGCTAGCGCTCTTGGTATTGCCCGTTCACGCTTGGACTATTTATCTTCCGACAGCGCTCGAAATGCGCGACATGGAGCTAAGGTGCTGCTGAAATACAAGTTGCTGGAATGGCGCAGTCAGGAGATGGAGTTGGTAAACCATTGGATTTCTAATACGCCCATCTTGATGGGTATTGCCAAAGAACTTCATATGAGTCTTGCCGAGTTAGCCGAATGGTTGCCTCAAGCTTTAGCGAAAACTGGGGTGGCTAGAATAGAGAATGGTTATTTAGTAAACCATCAATAAGCTGCTTTGGACTGGTTAGAAGTTGAATGACAGTTTGCTATAGACGGACCAGTTGTATTGTTGGAAAGTTTGTACCACTTGCTTAGCCGCTCCTACCGCCACTAAAAAGTGCTCATTGATGCGATGCGTCACCATAGCGTCGATCGGCACAAACCAACCACCGCCTGCAGAGTTATAGGCAGCACCGTTCTCATCCCAAAATCGAATTTGAGTGTCTGGAGAAAGGTTGATGCCCAGAGTTGGATAGAGCGTCAGCATTCTTACCAAGGGTGGTTGACTGGGATTGGAGGCTAGAGAGTGATTTTTGGAATCAAACCCATACATGTATCGAGCCAAGGGGGAGAAATCTGAAATGGGTGATTTACTACCTTCTGCAGGGCGATAGATTGAACCCGCTTGAGGGCCAATGGCCCATTGACCATAGTTCCCAAAAGGCAATACAACTCTGCCGCCAAGAGTTCCATCCCAGTTTTTCAGAATTTCTGGATGATTTCCCCAGATTGTGAGAAGCGTATTGCCCGCGCTATAGGTTCCTGTAGATTGGCTGGGTAAAAGAGGGCCATAAGTGGAGATGTATGAAGTATCTAAGCGCATCGTTCCGCGCCAGTGATCGATGTTTAAAGGTTGGTAATAGCGAAGCTTTAGGGTGTCGTTATAGGTTTGTGCCCCATAGTAGTCGTGATAGCCCCAAAACTCTAATACGTGTTGATTTGAAAATTGATCTGGGTCGGGATTGAGGTCCAAAAACCCTCCCGAATACTTGCTTTCATTTGCTTGGCTGATTGCAGTTAAAGCAAGGAGGCTGATCAGTAGGAGGGTGCGCACAAAAACCATATAAGCATTAATATTAAACGGTTAAATAAGTCAAAGAGGGAATATGGAACACACTGTTTTGGTTACTGGTGCCACTGCTGGATTTGGTGAGGCGACTGCACGCCGCTTTTTGGCTAATGGTCATAAAGTGATTGCTTTGGGTAGAAGAGTGGAGCGTTTAGAGGCTCTCAAGGCATCCCTTCCACTAGAGCAACAAAAGAAATTATTGACTCTCGCTGTTGATGTTTGCGATAGCGCTAAGGTGGATGAGCTAGCTGCAACATTGCCTGCTGATTTTGCTAATGTGACGGTTTTGGTGAATAACGCTGGATTGGCCCTGGGTTTAGAGCCTGCCCACCAAGCCTACCTCTCTGATTGGGATCGGATGATTGATACCAATATCAAGGGCTTAGTTCATATGTCACGAGCTTTCTTGCCTGGCATGGTTGAGCGTAAGTGTGGACATGTGATTAATTTGGGTTCAGTTGCGGCAAATTATCCTTACCCTGGCGGTAATGTTTATGGCGGCACAAAAGCATTTGTAAAGCAATTTAGCCTGAATTTGCGCGCTGATCTTAGCGGTACGCCTGTTCGTGTAACTTGTGTTGAGCCTGGTATGTGTGCTGGTACTGAGTTTTCGAATGTACGCTTTAAAGGTGATGATGCCAAAGCGCAAAACGTCTATACAGGAGTTAAGGCTTTAAGCGCAGATGATGTGGCTGAAGCTATTTTCTGGTCAGCTACTTTGCCAAGTCATATGAACATCAATGTCATTGAATTGATGCCGGTACAGCAAGCTTTCAGCGCATTTAATGTGCACCGCGGAGAATTCTAAGTCCGCTGTTAACTAGGCTTTCCATTGATAAAACTTGGGATAGAGACGCATCACAACCGGTCCGTCAAAATCCCAAGCTTTACAAGTGCCTAGGTATAAGGGTGGCTTATCTTGATCAGCATGAAAGAGCGCACCCGGTATTGACTGAAATGCTGCTGTTGCAATATTCGCAAGCAGTTCTCGTAAATGGGTACAACCTTTAATTCCACCTAAATGTTGATCGATAGTTTTGCGCCAGCCCCTTCCAAGGCGGGCACCAATCAAGCTATCCATGGGCGGAATAACCAGGGGGCATTCTGGATGGGGATGACTATCCATTGCTACTTCAATCGCTTTGATGACGAGCCCTTGATCAACAGTAAGCCGTACCCACATATCGTGAATTGCTTCACCGGACTCCCAAATCTTGCCGCCTGCCTCGAAAGGGTGGGATTTAGTATCTTTTAAATGTGCCTCAATATCCCATAGACCATCCTCACGGGTATAGCCGTAAAAGCTAGTCTGGCGAGTGTGAAGAGCTTGGCGTGGCTGTGGTGTAGAAAGCATAAAAAAGGATCATCAAATTAAAATAGAAGTATTTCCATCATAATCACTTGAAAAGAATCTGACTAAAGTCATAGTATTCTTTGCTCAATATGGCAAAACCAATCTCCCTAGAAAAAATACTATTTAGCCAAGGATTTGGCACCCGGCGTTATTGCAGTGATTTAGTGTATGCAGACCTCGTGAAGGTCAATGGCGTTTTGGCTGAAGATCCAGAAGAGCGAATTGCAACTGAGGGATTAATGCTCAATGTTGAAGGTAAAGATTGGGAGTTTCACGAAAAAGCCTATCTGGCCTTTAATAAACCCGCTAATTACGAGTGCTCGCATAAAACTACGCACCATCCTAGTGTCTATAGTCTGCTCCCGAGTCCATTTGTCGAGCGTGGATTGCAATGCGTGGGTCGCTTAGATTACGATACTACAGGTTTACTATTGATTTCCGATGATGGTCAGTTCATTCACAAGATGACCACACCCAAAAAGAATATTGGGAAGGTTTATGAAATCACCACTCCTGAGCCGATTACTCAAAAGCAAATAGATCACCTGCTCAAAGGAGTTGTTTTAGATGATGATCCTAGGCCTTGTAATGCAACAGCTTGCAGGCAGCTGAGTGAAAATACCTTAGCCATGACGATTGTTGAGGGGCGATACCACCAAGTAAAGCGCATGATGGCTGCAGTAGGCAATCATGTGACAAAACTTCATCGTATAGAAATTGGCCAATATGTCATGCCTTCAGATTTGGCTGAAGGTGAGTGGCGCTGGCTTTATCCTGCTGATCTTCTTATGTTATCTAAGAGTGTGGATTGATAGCTGGTTCGCTTGCTGGAAATGCTGATGTGGTAAATCCGTGAAATAGATCTAATAACAGTCTATTCACGGATGCTAAATAACGTTTATTGCTCTTCTTCTTCATCCTCTGCGGTAATGCTCATTAAGATGGTGGCCAGCAATCCATACACTACTTCAGTTGAAACCATGCCATCTTCATCTAGCTCATCAATCAGATCATTGAGGCAATCTTCTGTTGGCTCATTGAGCAAAGTCATCGCACATTCGCATCCGTAGTCGAAATCTTCGTCGTTTTGGGTTTGATTGTCGTTTGTCATATTTATCCTTAGTAGAACCCTCAGAATAACAAAAAACCACCCATTCTTTTCTGATATTTTTTAAATGAGCAACTCTTAAGAGGCTTTAGTTGGTTATGGGGTAGAGATGGGTTTAAGATTCTTGCATGAAGTACTTTAAGGGATCCTTATTTCTGTTGGCGCTTATTCCGTTAGAGCGCCTAATTTGGCTTGCTACCAATGATGCGCTTGGCGCCAATCCTATTGAATTTGTTACGCGTTCCACTGGTACTTGGGCATTAGTATTTTTGTGTATTACGCTAGCCATGACACCACTACGCCTCATTACGGGGTCGGGATCATGGATACGTCTGCGACGTATGCTTGGCCTCTTTAGTTTTTTCTACGGCGCCTTACATTTTTCAATTTGGTTATGGCTAGATCAAAATTTTGATTTAGCTGGAATGCTGAAAGATGTTATCCATCGCCCATTTATTGCAATGGGATTTGTTAGTTTTGTGATGTTGACAATTTTAGCGATCACCTCAAACCATTGGGCGCAAAAACGGCTTGGTAGGCGTTGGGTTGTATTACACCGTATGGTGTATTTGATTGCTGTTACGGTAATTCTTCACTACTGGTGGCATAAGGCTGGAAAAAATGATTTCCAAACGGTTTCTATTTATGCCCTTATTCTCTTGCTCTTGCTGGCCTGTCGTATACCTATTATCAAGAGTCTTCTGCAACGTTCACAAGCGCTTCGCTAATACTTTAAAAGTTCTGCCCAGAGTTACTTCTTGGCAAAGGTATTAGCTTGCGCCACATTCCAATAGAGCTGAAACACTTTAGAGATATCAAGATTAGAAATATCACCTAGTAAGCAACCTACTGGAATTTCTGGCAAAAGCGTTGCAAGCAAACGTACTTCATTTTCATTAACTCGCCGCATGATGTGATGAGTATCAATATCTATAGGATGATCTAAACCGGCAGCTTCCACCAGTTCTTTTAGCGCTTTAAGTGTCTCTTCATGGAAGTGAAATACGCGCTCAGCTTTGGTGGGCACTACTAAGGCTTTTTGGCGAACTGGGTCTTGTGTCGCGACGCCAGTAGGGCAATTTCCAGAATCACAGGTTTGTGCCTGTATGCAGCCAATAGAGAACATAAAACCACGGGCGCTATTGCACCAGTCCGCACCAAGGGCAAAGGCTACAGCCATATCAAATGCACTGATAATTTTTCCCGAGCATCCAATTTTGATCTGGTCGCGTAAGTTCACGCCCACTAAAGTATTGTGCACTAAACGCAAAGCCTCTTGTAAGGGTGTGCCTACATGATTTACAAACTCCACTGGAGCTGAGCCTGTTCCGCCTTCACTCCCATCAACCACAATAAAGTCAGGGTAAATATGGGTTTCTAGCATGGCTTTGACGATGGCAAACCATTCCCATGGATGACCTATGCAAAGCTTAAAGCCGATAGGTTTTCCGTTCGAGAGTGTTCGTAGCTTACTAATAAATTGCATCATCTCAAGTGGTGTTGAGAAGGTGCTGTGAAATGATGGGGATACGCACTCCTCTCCAACTTTTACTCCCCGAGCTTCGGCAATTTCAGCTGTTACTTTTGAACCAGGCAAAATGCCGCCATGACCGGGCTTAGCGCCTTGGCTCATTTTGATCTCAATCATTTTGACTTGAGGATCGAGTGCATTCTCTTGAAATTTTTCAGGGCTAAAGCTGCCATCAGGATTTCGGCAGCCAAAATAACCAGAGCCAATTTCCCAGATGAGATCGCCGCCATGCACACGGTGATGGCGTGAAATTGAACCCTCGCCGGTATCGTGAGCAAAGTTTCCTTTTTTCGCACCCAAGTTTAGCGCCATGATGGCGTTTGCACTGAGAGAGCCAAAACTTAATGCTGAGATGTTAAATATGCTTGCAGAATATTTTTGCGTGCAATCTTTCCCACCCACTTCAATTCTAAAATCATGCGTTTTGAGGTGTGTGGGAGCTAAAGATTGGTTAATCCACTGATAGCCCGGAGCCATAACATCCAAGGTGGTACCAAAAGGGCGTTTATCAGAAACGGCTTTTGCGCGTGAGTACACCAGCGTGCGTTGACTACGAGAAAAAGGGGTTTCGTCATTTTCGCCCTCTATAAAGTATTGGCGAATTTCTGGACGTATAAATTCTAGCAAAAAACGTAGATGTCCGATCACCGGATAGTTGCGCAAAATCGATTTTGAGCTTTGCAAACAATCGAAGACTCCAATAGCTGTCAAGATGCTTGACACTACAAATACAATCCACATCCGCTCATGTAGATCAATTGCGAGAAAGCTCAAGATGCTAATAAAGACGCAGAAACCGAAAGGAAAAAAGCGTATCGGAAAGAGGGTATTTAATTTTTTAGACATGCAATTGTTTCTATATTAATGACGAGCTTACTGAGAAATTTTTCTAGCTTCTTGTATTTGAGAAATGAAGAACTGTTCAAATGCGATAGCAAGAAAAGACATCATGACTCCTGCTCCCAGCACAAGCGAGAAGATCACAGTAAGCACTACTAGCCATCCTGATTGTGTCTTCTTGCTTGCTTCAATTCCAGGATTAAATTGCGCATCCCATCTTTCATCAGCACGTAAACCAAAAGCAATGGTCGTTAACCAACTGGCCTCTATTGCTATAAAGCCAAGTGTGATCAAAATCCATCCTGGGGTCGAATGAAAATGGGCTTCTTTTAGAAGCAGCCAACCTGCGATACCGCCAATGAGAGCAAGCAATTGAGTCCAACCCCAAAATGATTTAAGGCCCTGTAAATAGAGGCAGTTCAAACCTGTGCCTGGAAAAAATAATCCGAGAGCGCAAAAAATAAGCTTGGAATTCATGTAGAAACTTTCAGTGGAGATCGGAGTCTGAGTGAGATTATTTTTGAAGATTTGGACGCTGTGCAAAGGTCAGCACTTCACGATCATTGCCGATCATTAAAAGACGATCACCGTCTCGAACAATCGTGCGGTAATCATTTAACTCATAGAGGAAATCGTTTTCCAATTCCATGCGCTGAGGAGTGCAGGCCATTTTGGTTGCAGCAATTTGGTTTAAGGTAAAGCCACGTGAATCTTCATCAATACGCGCAGTAAAACGGTTGCATCCTGTTGACCCACTTAAGCGTTCACCATTTGCATCAAATGCCATTTGAATGGGATTGCTATTTTCACCTACGGGAATTTGTCTTGCTCGAACTTCACCATTGCTATTTGGGGTTAAATTCCAGCGAATCAGCTCCCATTTGGTGTTTTTTAGTTCATTGCTGGGCGGACTGGTTTTTGCGCCACAAGGGGGAATCACACTTGCGCAGGCGCTTAAGAGGGCTAATCCAAGGCAGGAAAGTGCGATAAGCAGTCTTTTATGACCCCATCTAGATGACTTAAAAATCATTGTTTTGCCCAATATATTCTTATAAGTTAATGTTTTTAATAGATATTTTTATAAACTCTGGCTTCTATTCTAACCAACAGAGTGCTTAAATAGGTAGATCAAATAGCCGTTTTCGTCTAGAATATGAGGTTTTCCGCTATACCGTGCATTTGTTTTAATGAATTTGCCTGGTGAGCTGGAGCCCAAGATTTTGTAGAAATTTCATTGGGTTGTAATCAACCTGTTTTCAATTTAGATTTTAAGGAATAAGTATGGTCGTCATTCGACTCGCACGCGGTGGCTCAAAGAAGCGCCCTTTTTACAGCATTGTTGCTACAGATAAGCGCAACCGTCGCGACTCGAATTTTATCGAGCGTATTGGTTACTTCAATCCACAGGCAGCTGAGTCAGAGCAAGCAATGCGCATTGCTCAAGACCGTCTGACCTATTGGACTGGCGTTGGAGCGCAAGTTTCTCCAACAGTTGTACGCTTAATTAAAAATAATCCTGCTGTTTAAGGATAGTTTGGCAAAAGACTTTGTCTTTTTGACGAAGTCTTTTGTTGCAAGATTTATTCGTAGTTCTACATTGGGAAATTTGGTGGCTTCAATATGAGTACGCCTTCCCTAGAAGATTTAATTGAGCTCGGAGCAGTACAAGAGGCTCAAGGCCTGCAGGGTCAGATTAAGGTTCGCCCTCATTCACCAGATCCCGTAGCGCTTCTCTCTAGCAAAGAAATTTGGCTTTCTCTCATTCCTCGTCGGAATGTCGATGGTTATGCCTCTAAAGAGCAGGCATCATTGCATCTTTATAAAGTTAAACAATCCAAGATGCACAGCGGTACAGTATTAATGACTTTGGATGGTGTGACGGATCGTGATCAAGCTCAAGCTCTAAAAGGCGCCCGAATTTTGATTGAACGAAAAGATTTTCCCAAGGCTGATGGCGATAGCTATTACTGGGTTGATCTGATTGGATGCCAGGTAAAAAATCTTCAAGATGAGATTTTGGGTGAGGTTCTAGACATCACCGAGAATGGTGCGCATGGCGTAATGGCTATAGGCGATCCTGAAAGTAAGACCGTTAAGCAGTTGGTGCCCTTTGTTAAAGAAGTGGTGAAAAACGTTGATTTACCCAATAAATCGATTAGCTTGGATTGGCAATCTGATTGGTAGGCTGGCTTCATAGTCTTTATCTATTTTCCCTATGCGCTTTGATGTAGTCACCATATTCCCTGAAATGTTCTCTGCTTTAACGCAGTGGGGCATTACGGGGCGTGCCTGTGAGCAAGGTCTGGCAAGCGTTAAGTTATGGAATCCTAGAGATTACTGTTCCGATCCTCGTAAGACGGTGGATGATCGTGCATATGGTGGTGGACCTGGCATGGTAATGATGGCTAAACCCTTAGAAGATACGGTTTCTGCTGTTAAAGCATCTCATCAAGCACAAAACATAACGCCTGGCCCAATTTGCCTTTTAGCTCCACAAGGTGAGACTTTTTCTCAGAAGATAGCTACAGATATTCTCAATTACGGTAATTTAACCTTCATTTGTGGTCGGTACGAGGCAATAGATCAGCGTTTTATTGATAGAAACGTGAATTTACAACTTTCTATTGGGGATTTTGTGCTCTCTGGAGGTGAAATACCTGCCATGGCAATGATGGATGCGGTCATAAGACTGATTCCTGGTGCCTTAGGGGATGCAGAATCAGCAGTGCAAGATAGCTTTGTAAACGGTCTTTTGGATCATCCGCACTACACGCGACCAGAAATATATGAAAATTTATCTGTCCCAGACGTGCTTTTGGGCGGACATCACGCTAAAATAGCGGATTGGCGTCGGCATCGGTCTTTAGAGCTGACGTTAAGGCAAAGGCCTGATTTAATTGAATCGGCTCGCGCCAAAGGGTTGCTAACCCGAGAAGATGAGCAATTTCTTCGATCTCTTTGAGGGCGAATTGAGGGTTTCGTTTTTTGGTTTAGTGAAATTGTTTTAACTGCATCCTCTGTCTGGTCCGTTGATGAATGTCTCGGGATTAAACGCTGACAAGATGTTTAAGGATTGAAAAATGAATTTAATTGAAAAAATTGAGCAAGAAGAAATTGCTCGCTTAAGCGCTAACAAAACTCTTCCAAGTTTTGCACCTGGTGACACAGTGATTGTTGGCGTAAACGTAGTTGAAGGTACACGTAAGCGTACCCAGGCGTTTGAAGGCGTTGTGATTGCAAAACGCAATCGTGGACTAAATTCCAGCTTTATCGTTCGCAAGATTTCATCTGGTGAAGGTGTTGAGCGTACATTCCAAACTTACTCACCATTGATCGCTAGCATTGAAGTTAAGCGTCGCGGTGATGTACGTCGTGCTAAGTTGTACTACTTGCGTGAGCGTTCAGGTAAGTCTGCACGTATTAAAGAAAAGCTTCCTGCTCGTAAAGTGGTTGCTGCTCCTGCTCCTGCTGCAGAGTAATTGCTGCTTAAAGCAAATAAGAGGGCGGCCTAGGTCGCCTTTTTTATTGCTCTAAAATAGAACCATGTCCAAGACTGCTCAAGTTGAAGATCAAGATTTAAATCTCGCTGTGCCACCGGGCTTCGATGCGCAGGCTATTCCCATCTTTGCAGATTGCGCAGATCAAGTTCAGGTTTTGGCTAATGCGCTCGACCCTGTTATGTTGAAAAAGCGTTTCCAGTCACCCCCTCAGTGGCAACCAGAAATCACTGACGAGAATCGACAGGTTATAGCAGCCGATATCATTGCCAAGCGTCACGCTCTTGGAAAAGTAACCCACGCTGCCGTTTTAATTCCTTTATTGTTGAAACCTGATGGGCTCTCTGTTTTATTAACCCAAAGAACAGAGCATTTGCGGGATCACGGCGGTCAAATTAGCTTTCCTGGGGGTCGTATGGATCCAGAAGATGCCGACTCCTATGACACGGCTCTGAGAGAGAGTGAGGAAGAAATTGGCCTCTCCCGGGATCAAGTAGAGATTATTGGACGGTTGCCAGAATATTTGACTGTTTCTGGGTACAGCGTTACTCCCATTGTGGGATTAGTAAAACCTCAGGCAGAATACGCCCTAGACCATTTTGAAGTGGCGGATGTTTTTGAAGTGCCTTTACGTTTCTTGATGGACCCAGCGAATCATCAGATTCGGGTTTGGGAGACCGAGCAGGGCAGTCGTCGTTTTTATTCCATGCCATATGAAGATCATTTCATATGGGGTGCAACTGCAGGCATGTTACGTAACCTTTATCATTTATTAAAAGTATGACTTTCTTTTCTATTCTCTTCGCCCTCATTGCTGAGCAATATCGCCCAGTAACTGCTCATCATTGGATTGCGCGTTTAAGTGCCCGCTGGCTCGACTGGGTTGCTGGTGAGTTTGGCGGCAAAACCGAAGAGGGTGCAAGCCCAGTGGGTGCACGTATGGCCTGTATGGTGGCGTTCATTCTGCCTACATTCTTGGTTTTTGTGATTTACGTTACCTGTATGTTGACCTACCCAATTTTGGGTTTCTTATGGAACGTATTCATTGCCTATTTATTCTTTGGTTTTAGGCAGTTTAGCCACTCCTTTACCTTGGTGCACGAGGCTATTCAGAATCATGATTTACCTGCTGCACGCCTTGCTTTAGCTCAATGGTATGGCTCGGAATTAGATGTCTCTAATTTGAGCGAGAAAGAAGTGATTTCTTTAGCGTTAGAGCGAGCGATTATCGGTTCGCATCATCATGTATTTGGTGTGCTCTTTTGGTTCTTAATGCCAATGGGCCCTGCTGGTGTTGTTTTATATCGCTTGGCCGATACAGCTGCTCAACGTTGGTCAGAAAAAGGTGACTTTAATCTGAGTGAAACTGCTCGTCATTTCTTCTATGTATTAGATTGGATTCCAGCCCGTATTACTGCGATGGGCTTTGCCATCGTTGGCAACTTCGAAGGTGCGATTTATGCCTGGCGTTATCTCACTCAAAAGTGGTCCGACTCATTATCGGCTGTCATTCTTGCTGCTGGTAGTGGTGCCTTGGGTGTTCGTTTAGGCGAACCCTTGAGTGAGCCAGATAGTGATGAGGCTTTACGTATGGCTGAGGCTGGTGAGCCTTTGATATATGAAGTAGGTCTTGAACCCACTGAGCGCACTATGCGTTCTGCAATTGGTTTGGTCTGGCGCTTAGTTATTGCTTGGATGGCTTTATTGCTAATGCTGACCATCGCTGTTTGGCTTGGCTAATCCCTTGAATTTGCGTATCTGCTGTTTTTGAGTCAGAACGTAATTGCTTAAATAGCGCCAGTCTTTCTGGCGCTATTTCATTTCTGGCAACAGCATCACGCACTGCGCAATCAGGCTCTGATTGGTGCGCGCAATTATGAAACCGACATTTGCCTAGATAGTCTTTAAATTCTCGGAAGGCATGTTCTAGCTCACTTACTGACATGTGGGCTAAACCAAATTCCTGGAATCCTGGTGAATCAATTAGGGCGCCTAGCTTCCCGTCATCGCCACGACCCCAAGACTCAGGTAATTCAAAATATCGGCAGGCTGTTGTTGTGTGTTTGCCAGTGTCAAGCCTGATGGAATATTCTTGCGTTAAGGCTGCGGCATTTGGAACCCAGGCATTCAATAGGCTAGATTTACCCATGCCAGATTGACCAACAAACACCGAAACTTTTCCTCTGATGGCTGGCCACAATGCTTCGATGGAGGCGTTATCAAACTTTGCCGACACCTCAGTAACGGGATAACCCATACGTTTGTATGGCTCAATAATTTGACGGGCATGAGCCAAGTTATCTTTAAGATCAGATTTATTTAATAGGATGTGCAAGCCAATTTGATTTGTCTCGGCAGCAACTACTGCTCTGCCTAAAAGATCTGGAGAGAAAGCGGGTTGAGTGGCAAGAACAACCAAGATTTGATCAACGTTTGATGCGATTAATTTGCTTTTAAAGGCATCAGATCGATACAGTAAATTTTCTCTTGGCTCAATGTGAATAATGCGCGCTTGATCGACAGAGGTCATCTCCAAAAGCATGCGATCTCCTACGGCGCCGATATGCTGCTTGGCTGGAGTACTGACCTGGATGAGTTCGCCTACTGGGGATTCATTTCCAGAGCTATCTTTTTCCAATCGTTGGGCTAAGTAATGCCTTCCATAAGAAGCGGTTAGCAGGGCACGAAATTGCTCCATAAGGGTTTTAAATATGCCGCTGTAAATTGGCTATCCGCAAAGGAGCTGGCGGATGCGAACTGTAGAAGGCTGTATAAATTGGATCTGGCGTCAGCGTAGAAGCATTATCTTGATAGAGCTTGACCAATGCAGAAATTAAATCTTGTGCTGAAGACTTATTGGCGGCAAAGCCATCGGCTTCATATTCATGTTTACGTGAGGCAAAGCTGCTCAGAGGTGTAAAGAAGAAGCCAAAGACTGGAGACACCAGCATGAATAGGGCAAGCGCTAAGCCGCCGTTATAACCATTCGGGTCGGGCATGACGCCTAAGTCTGTATAAAACCATCCTTTGGTACTAATCCACCCAAGCAATGCAAACATTGCAAAGCTTAGAGCAAAAGATACTAATAAACGTTTACGAATGTGATTGCACTTGAAATGACCTAGCTCATGCGCTAAAACTGCCTCAACTTCACCAGGATTGAGTTTTTCAATAAGGGTATCAAAAAAGACAATTCTTTTGGCTTTACCCATACCTGCAAAAAATGCATTGCCATGGGCACTACGCTTGCTGCCATCCATCACAAATAATCCTTGGCTAGCAAAATCACAACGCTTTAATAGCGCCTCAATCTGAGTTTTTAGTGGGCCATCTTCTAGTGCTGCAAATTTATTAAACAAGGGGGCTATAAAAGTAGGAAAAATCCACTGCATTAAAAGACTAAATACAGTCAATAATGCCCAGGCCCAAAGCCACCAAAGATCGCCTGCCTTGGCCATCAAACTTAAAATTGCCCAAAGTAAAGGTATGCCAATTACTGCGCCCAGAGCCAGACCTTTGAGCATATCAATAAAAAACAAGGGTTTACCCATGCGATTAAAGCCAAAACGTTCTTCTAGATGAAATTGCTTATACCAAGCGAAGGGTAGATCAATGGCTCCAGTAATTAACATGATGGCGGCAAGCAATGCAATTTGCTGGGTAATGCCTTCACCCAGCCATTGCACTAGGGTGATATTCAGAACCTGAAGTCCACCCATTAGAGTGAAGGCGATTAATACAATGGCACTAACGCCATTCTCTAAAATACCCAGTCTTAATTTAGCAGTTGTGTAGTCGGCGGCTTTTTGATGTTCTGCCAAGGTAATTTTTTCAGCAAACTCTAGGGGCACCTGATTACGGTGAATGGCAATATGGCGAATTTGACGTTGGGCTAGCCAATGGCGAATACCAAAGCTGGATAAGAAGGCGATTAAAAAAACGATTGTGAATGTCATGAGATCATTATAGATATGAGCGAAAAATTAAATGTTCCAGCAGTAAAGACCGCACCAGCCAATGAGCACCTTATTTGGGTGGATATGGAGATGTCAGGTTTAGACCCAGAAAAAGAGCGTATTTTAGAAATTGCCATTATTGTTACAGATGCCTATCTCAATACAATCGCTACCGCTCCGGTTTGGGTAATACATCAAGAGGATTCATTATTGGACGCTATGGATGCATGGAATAAGGGCACCCATGGACGTTCTGGATTGATTGATAAGGTTAAGGCATCAACCTTAGATGAGGCAACTGCAGAGGCCGAATGTATCGCCTTTTTAAAGAAATACATTAAAGCCGGTATTGCGCCAATGTGTGGCAACACCATTGGTCAAGATCGTCGTTTTATGGCGCGCTATATGCCAAAGTTAGAGGCCTATTTTCATTATCGAAATATTGATGTATCGACATTAAAAGAGCTTTGCAAGCGCTGGCACCCAGAATTGGTAAAGGGTTTTACTAAGAACCAAGCGCACACTGCTTTGGCCGATATTGAGGAATCTATCGAAGAGCTCAAGTACTACCGCGATAAATTTATCGTTCCTTTGCCCTAAAAAAGCGAAGACTGCGCCATTACCTAGGTTGTTAGGCCGTCTATTTTTTAATCGCGCTCTTGGGGCGGAACGCTTTGATAACCGTTTCATGGGTTTCAATATAAGGACCACCAATTAAGTCTATGCAATAAGGTACGGCAGCAAAGATACCGGGAACAATGGACTTTCCATCCATATCCTTCAATCCTTCAAGGGTTTCTTGGATCGCCTTGGGTTGACCTGGCAGATTAATAATGAGGGCGGTGTGATCTTCAATTTCTCGTAAAACGGCTATTTGTCGTGACAAAATGGCGGTAGGCACAAAGCGTAGGCTAATTTGACGCATTTGCTCGCCAAAGCCGGGCATCTCACGGGTTCCTGCATCTTGGGTAGCCTCTGGGGTGACGTCTCTTCGGGCGGGGCCTGTACCCCCTGTAGTGAGGACTAAATCACATCCTAGGTCATCTACTAGCTCTACGATGGTTTCAGTAATGGTATCGCGCTCATCGGCGATCAATTTTTCTTGAAAAATACAGGGGCTTCGCAGGGCTTTTGTAAACCAAGCACGAAGGGCCGGAATGCCCTCATCAGAGTAGACACCCTTACTTGCTCGATCAGAAACCGAAATTAGGCCTATTTTGAGTTCATTTGGAGCACTACGCTTCCAAGCTTCAGTATCCTTCATGGTTCTATTCTAGCTATCATTAGGATATGTTTACATACACATCAAATCAGTTCAAAGAAATTATTGATTTTCTGCTATCAGAAGCACGAAAACGGGGTGCCTCGGATGCGATTGCGGAGGTTTCTGAGGGTCAGGGGCTTTCGGTGACGGTTCGCAAGGGCGAAGTGGAAACCATTGAGCAAAGTCTAGACAAACAGGTGGGCGTGACCGTCTTTTTAGGGCATCGTCGTGGAAATGCGAGCACCAGTGATTTTTCAAAGAGTTCATTAAAAGCTACGGTAGACGCTGCTTACCATATTGCCCAGCATACTGCAGAAGATAATTGCGCAGGTCCTGCTGAACGTGAACTTCTGGAAACTAAGCCCTTGGATCTGGATTTATTTCATCCATGGGATTTGGATTCAGCGCATGCGATTGAAATCGCACGCGTTGCAGAAGGCGCCGCTTTCGCTGTTAGTAAGCAGATTAAAAATAGCGATGGCGCTTCAGTGTCGGCGCATCAAGCGCATTTCATGATGGGAACATCCAATGGTTTTATGGGGGGCTATCCCTTCTCGCGTCACTATATTTCCTGCGCGCCAATTGCGAGTGAGGGTGGGAAGAAATCCCCTATGCAGCGTGATGACTGGTATTCCACTTCACGCATTCCAGAGCAATTAGCAGACCCTGCTGTTATTGGGCGTTATGCAGCACAACGTGCACTCTCACGTTTAAAGGCGCGCTCTTTGACTACTCGGCGTTGCCCTGTAATCTTTGAGGCCCCTTTGGCTGCGGGATTATTGGGTTCCTTAGTTCAGGCTGTTTCTGGCGGCGCCTTATATCGCCACTCCAGTTTTTTATTGGATAGTCTGGGCAAACAAGTGCTGCCAAAACATATCAGCTTATTTGAAAACCCACATCTTAAATCGATGACTGGCAGTGCGCCCTTTGATGAGGAAGGTGTGAAGACCTCTGCTCGTACTGTGGTGGATAAAGGGATTTTAGAAGGTTACTTTCTTTCTACCTATTCAGCGCGTAAGTTGGGAATGAAAACCACGGGCAATGCGGGCGGCTCGCATCACCTTACTCTGCAAAGTCGTAAGACTCCTAAGGGTGGTTTACCGGCTTTATTAAAAGAAATGGGTACAGGCTTGCTCGTTACAGAATTAATGGGACAAGGTGTCAACTATGTAACTGGCGACTACTCTCGTGGTGCTTTTGGTTATTGGGTTGAGAATGGAGAAATTCAATACCCAGTAGAAGAAGTCACTATCGCTGGAAATTTACGTGACATGCTCTTAAATATTGAATTAATTGGTAGCGATACCTTAATTCGAGGAACCAAAGAGACTGGTTCTATATTGATTGGATCAATGACTGTGGGTGGCAAATAAATACAAATACAAAAGCATTCATTTGGTTTATTGCTGACTGAAAATGGACTCCTCGGAGTCCATTTTTTATTTGCGCTCTAAGGTAATAAAGTTGAAGGAGATTTCTCCCTCTGATCCCGGGGTGCGTTCAACTTCTTGCCAATCCGAGAGGTTAGGAACTTCAAAAAAGGTGTCGCCGCCATCTATGTCAAGATCAATTTCCGTGATGTACAGACGATCCGCTTTATCGAAAGCCTGTTTAAATAACTGCTCTCCGCCAATGACAAAAACTCGTGGAAATTCATTGAGGGTTTTTAAGGCTGAATCTAATGAGTGAACGACTTCAGCGCCAGTGAGTTGGAGATCAACGTTGCGACTGACTACGATATTTCGTCTACCGGGAAGTGGTCGACCAATCGATTCCCAAGTCTTGCGACCCATGATGACTGGATGACCCATAGTGACGCGTTTAAAGAATTGCAGATCAGCAGAGATTTTCCATGGCATCTGGTTATCACGACCAATGACATGATTGCGTGATCGAGCTACGATCATGGAGATAGCTGGTTGAGTCATAGTCCTGATTTCTATTAGATGGCTACAGGGGCTTTAATCCCTGGGTGTGATTCATATCCAGCAATCTCAAAATCTTCGTATTCATAATCAAATAAAGTATTTGGCTTACGAAGAATATTCAGTTTTGGCAATGGGAAAAAATCGCGTGACAACTGTAAGTCTACTTGCTCTAAATGATTGCTATAGAGGTGGCAATCCCCTCCCGTCCAAACAAAATCACCAACCTCCAAATCACATTGTTGAGCAACCATGTGGGTCAGTAGTGCATAGCTAGCAATATTAAAAGGTACACCAAGGAAGATATCAGCGCTACGCTGATAGAGTTGGCATGATAGCTTTCCTTCGGCGACATAAAACTGAAAGAAAGCGTGGCATGGGGCTAAAGCCATGCGGGGAATATCGGCTACATTCCATGCAGACACAATGATGCGACGAGAGTCGGGATTTTTTTTGATGGTTTCTACGATTTCAGAGATCTGATCAATGTGTTGACCATTAGGTGCCGGCCATGAACGCCATTGGTATCCATAAATAGGGCCTAAATCACCATCTGGAGCTGCCCATTCATTCCAAATGGACACTCCGCGCTCTTTAAGCCAGTTATTGTCAGTACTGCCTTTAAGAAACCAGAGTAATTCTAGGATGATCGATTTAAGGTGCAGCTTTTTAGTCGTCACCATGGGAAATCCATCGGCAAGATGAAAGCGCATTTGGTGACCAAATATAGAGATTGTTCCTGTGCCCGTCCTATCAGACTTTTGAACCCCTTTGGTGAGAACTTCCTTCATCAGGTCGTGATATTGGCGCATATGAGTTCGTATCTAGTTATTTGAGTGGTGTTGAGTATAGATAAAACTTACTTAAAAGTTTGAGTACCCACTCCAAGTACTTTATGAAGTTTTGGAGAAGTGGTGGTGTACTGCAGTTGAATTTGTTTTTCGGGTTGAAGGTAATGCGCGGCTGCAAAAGCGGCAAGTGCGGCTTCATGGAAGCCAGACAAGATGAGTTTCTTTTTACCGGGATAAATATTGATATCCCCAACTGCATAAATCCCTGGGATATTGGTTTGAAAATTTTCGGTATCCACAGTAATTTGTTTGCGATCAATATCAAGACCCCATTGGGCAATTGGCCCGAGTTTTGGGGAGAGACCATAAAAAATTAACAGGTCATCAACTGGCATCTTAGTAACTTCGCCATCAATGTTGGTCACTGCAATTTCTCTTAATTGCCCATCATGAGCTTCATAGTCAGTAATTTGACCAATCATCAATTCCATTTCATGATTGGCGCAAAGCTCGCGCATTTTAGCGATGGACTTTGGTGCGGCTTTGAAGTCATCTCTGCGATGAATTAATGTCACGCTAGCAGCTTTACCGGTTAAATGAATTGCCCAGTCCAGCGCTGCATCACCGCCACCGCAAATCACAATGCGCTTGCCGAAAAATCGTTCGGGATGTTTAACGCGATAAAAAAGATGCTTATCTAACAGCGCTTCAATGCCGTCAAGATTAATGGTGCGAGCTTGAAATGCACCAACCCCTGCGGCAATAAAAATCGCCTTGCTAAGAAAGTGTTGATCTTGTGATGTGCTGACCAGAAAGCGACCATCACTTTGCTGTGTAAGTTCTTTGACTTCTTGCGCCAGATGAAACTGGGGCGTAAAGGGTGCAACTTGTTTGAGGAGGTTATCAACTAACTCGCGCCCAGTGCATACTGGAACGGCGGGAATATCGTAGATAGGTTTATCTGGATACAACTCAATACACTGCCCACCAACTTGCGGTAGCGAATCAATGACATGGGCTTTAATTTCTAGAAGACCAAGTTCAAAAACTTGAAAGAGGCCCACAGGACCGGCGCCAATAATGAGGGCATCGGTTTCAATGGGCGCGTGCAAAGGGGGCTCTCTTGATGCGAAGTAGTAGGAAATTACTTAATCAATTCACCTAGTTTGTTCTTAACATCTTTCCACTCTTCCGCTTCTGGCATTGCAGCCTTAGATTTGGTGATTGAGGACCAGTTTTGCGAGAGTTCCGCATTCAATTTGATGAATTCTTGTTGGTCACTAGGAACATCATCTTCTGCATAAATCGCGTTGACTGGACACTCTGGAACGCAGACTGCGCAGTCGATACATTCGTCTGGATCGATTACGAGGAAATTGGGACCTTCGCGAAAGCAGTCGACAGGGCAGACATCTACACAGTCAGTGTACTTGCAGCGGATACAGGATTCGGTGACAACGTAAGTCATGATGTTTTAGGTTTAAATGCCCAAGGTGAATGGGCTAACAAGTTATAAAAACTCAATTTTAGCTGAAATAGCCTGTTTTTCAGGCAAAAAGGTCAATTTACTTCAGGTAAAGTTAACCATATGAATACAAGCCCCCAATCTCAAGCTGCCCACGCCATCCAAGCCACTCAAGCAACAACGCCTAAACCTAAGATTTTGGTTGCTAGAGCTATTTTTCCTGAAGCTTTAGCCAGATTGGAGGAGGATTTTGAGGTTCGATCTAATCAGGCTGATCAGATTTTGACCTCAGAAGAGCTTAAGAAAGCGTTATCAGAGGTGGCGGGTGCCTTGGTTACCGGTAGTGAGCGAATTGATGCTCAAGCCTTAGCTAATGCTCAGAATTTGAAGGTGGTCTCCAATATTTCAGTTGGTTATAACAATTTTGATGTACCAGCAATGACTGCTGCTGGTGTGATGGCAACCAATACACCTGATGTTCTTACGGATACCACTGCAGATTTTGGTTTTGCTTTATTGATGGCTACTGCTCGTCGTATTACTGAGTCCGAGCATTGGGTTCGCGCAGGTAAATGGGCTCAATGGTCGATTGTTAACAATCCCCTAGGGATGGACTTGCATCACAGTACTTTGGGAATTATTGGGATGGGTCGCATCGGTCAGGGTATTGCTAAGCGTGCTTTAGGTTTTGGTATGAAGGTGATTTATCACAATCGTAGTCGCTTGCTTGAGGCCGATGAAAAGGCTTGTGGCGCCACTTATGTATCTAAAGAGGAGTTGTTAAAGACTGCTGACCATGTAGTTTTGGTCTTGCCATATACCCCTGAAAATCATCACACCATTGGTGCAAAAGAAATTGGATTGATGAAGCCAACGGCGACTTTGATCAATATTGCCCGAGGCGGAATTGTGGATGATTTGGCTTTGGCTCAAGCGCTCAAAACTGGAAAGATCTTTGCTGCAGGCTTAGATGTGTTCGAGGGTGAGCCCAAGATTATCCCAGAATTACTTGAATTAAGTAATGTTGTATTAGCTCCTCACATTGCAAGTGCTACAGAAAAAACACGTAGAGCAATGGTAGATTTGGCGATCGAAAATTTACGCGCGGCTATTGGTGGGAAGCAGCCCCCAAGCTTAATTAATGCAGAAGTTAATGCAGAAGTGATTCGGTCTTAAGTTATTGAGCAGGGCTGCCATACTCAAGGCCGATAAAAAATTACTCGGCTTCGATTTCTTCTGGCAGCTCTCTGAGGGCTAATTCAATTCCACCAAATTTAGCGGCTACCCAGTTATAAACTTTACAAGCAATCCAAAGTAAAGCAAATCCAAGTAATGCATTCAGAATTAGGGCTGAAAGCACCGTGAATCCTGGAATGGCGCCATCTCTGATAAAGGCTACAAACAAAGCTAACAAGACGATTGGAACGGAAAAGCATAGATAAACCAAAACCAGAGTTTTGGCTGTATGCATTGGGTCGAGGAAGACAATTTCTTTTTTGGTTAATTTCATAATGGAGCAATCTTAAAGCAGTCCTTCGAAAAGCGCCACATCTACCCATTCTCCAGCCGCTACATTGCCTTGCTCATGGTTCAAAATAATAAAACAATTGGCCTCGCTCATAGAGCGCAAAATCCCCGCACCCTGACTACCTGTTGTTCTTACTGTTGGCTTACCATCCTCACTGCGCCCCAAAATAGCGCGCTGAAATTCAGTACGCCCAGCTCTTTTGCGAATGGGGTCTTGTGCTATAGCTTGAGTTATTGGGGGGCTGGTTTGCGAGGCACCATTGAGCTGTAAAAGTGCTGAACGTACAAACTGATAAAAAGTCACCATTACTGCGACGGGATTTCCTGGCAGGCCAAAGAATAAAGTCCTGTGAGTAAAAGACTGCCCGGGTACAGGCTTAAGGGTACCAAAAGCCATAGGTCTTCCTGGTCGCATGGCAATTTTCCAAAAACCCACATCACCTAGATCTTGCAAAATCTGTTTTGTATGGTCCGCTTCACCGACCGAAACACCACCAGAACAAATCAATACGTCTGCCACTTTAGCGGCTTCGAAAAAAGCCTGCTTTAAGGCGCTTGGGTCATCGCGAACTATGCCGCAATCGATGATCTCTAAATTCAGGCGGTTTAATAATCCAATTAGACTGTAGCGGTTGCTGTCGTAAATACTTCCTGCTTCTAACTTTTGTCCAAGTGGGCATAACTCATCACCAGATGAGAGGATAGCTACTTTTAGTCTGCGACGAACTTTGAGCTCGGCGATTCCTAAAGAGGCTGCTAAGCCCAGATCGGATGGGCGCAAAATGCGACCAGCTGAAATCGCGGCTTTTCCTTTTTGGAGATCTTCACCACGCAGACGACGATTTTCACCGCGCTTTAATAAGGTGCGGTTGAACTCGATTGCTAGCTTGTCATTAAGGCTAAGTTCAGTTGTGAATTCTTGCGGAACAACAGTGTCTAGCCCCTGGGGCATTAATGCACCAGTCATAATTTTGAGGCATTGCCCAGGTTCAACCTTGCCATCATAAGGCTTACCTGCATAAGCGGTCCCAATGATCTGTAGGACAACAGTTTGCCCGCTTTCATCAAGACATTCGCCATGAAAGGCATAGCCATCCATGGCGGAGTTATCGGCTGCAGGAACGTCAATTGGCGAGAGCAAATCCTCCGCCAGTATTCGATCAATTGCCTGGTCTAAGGCGATGCATTCTTTGTCATGAGTAGTGTTGATATATTGCGACTCATGAATCAACACATTCACTAGACTTGCTATCGCTTTACGCGCCTCATCAACATGCAAAGAGGTACTTAGTAAGATGGGGTCGCTGGGTGATTGGGTCATTGAACTGCCTCTTCTAAAGCCTTTAGTTCTTCCGGCGTATTTACATTCGTAAAAGCTAGCTCATCCTCAAAGAGGACGCTACCGGTACGTAGAGTCTTAAACCAATGATCAATCTTCAAATCCCCATTTTTTAAAAATGCATTTAAAGAGTTTTCCAGATCACTACGCATGAGACAAAAAACAGGTTGAGACCAAACTTTTCCATTGGGATCTCTTGTTGAGGCGAAGGCAAGCTGTAATTTTTCTTGTTCCAGCTTGAGGGCAAGCAGGCTTACTAAATCTTTAGGTAATAGAGGGGTGTCACATGGGGAGGTTAGTAAGTAAGGTGTTTTACAGTTTTTAAGCCCAACTGCAAATCCAGCTAGAGGCCCAGAAAAATCTGGCGTTTCATCAATAATTACCGGGTAGCCATATACGGAGTACTTGGTAATACTGCGATTTGCATTGATGATTATCTTGCCAACTTGAGGCAAAAGACGAGAAATGACCGATTCAATTAAAGGCTTTCCATGAAAAGGAATAAGCCCTTTATCAATTCCGCCCATGCGTTGAGCACGCCCACCTGCCAAAATAAGTCCAGTGATTAGGTCTACAGAAATCATTAGCCGCCGATGTAAGACATCTCAACCTTACGATTGCTAGATGACATATTGCTTATTTGAGAGCCCCGAATTTCAGAATAGTGATCATCGCGTTTTGACCAGGTCCCCATGATGGCATTGGTAATTTCCAGATCACTTTTTCCAGAGCGAAGTAAGGTCTTGAAGTCATAGCCTTCACTCGCAAATAAACAAAGGTACATTTGCCCATCAGTTGAAATACGTGCGCGACTGCACTCGTGACAAAAAGTTTGAGTAACGCTAGAAATAACGCCGATCTCGCCAGAGCCATCGGCATAGCGCCAACGTTTTGCAACCTCTCCAGCATAGTTAGCATGAACAGGCTCAAGTGGAAAGACTTCATTGACTTTTGCAAGCACTTCCTTGGAGGGGAGTACTTGCTCCATATTCCAACCATTAGAGCTGCCAACATCCATAAACTCAATGAAGCGAAGTATGACGCCAGTGCCCTTAAAGTATTTAGCCATTGGTAAAATTTCTTGATCGTTCGTGCCTTTTTTCACCACCATGTTGACTTTGATATTGGTGAACCCTGCTTCTTGCGCAGCCTTGATTCCGTCGAGCACATCGGATACTGGAAAATCAACCCCATTCATTTTTTGGAAGATGGCGTCGCTAAGACCATCAAGACTAATCGTGAGTCTTTGTAAGCCTGCCAACTTCAATGTTACCGACTTTTTTCTTAAAAGACTTCCATTGGTCGTTAGCGTTAGCTCTAAAGGCTGTCCAGATGGCGTTTGAATTTTTGCGAGCATCTCAATTAAGGCCTCGATATTTTTACGCAATAAAGGCTCGCCACCAGTGAGTCGAATTTTCTCCACCCCAATGCCAGCAAAGATATTGGTTAGTCTCGCAATCTCTTCAAAGGTGAGTAAATCATCATGCGCAAGATAGGGATAGTTATTATCAAAAATCTCTTTTGGCATGCAGTAAGTGCAGCGAAAATTACAGCGATCTGTGACGGAGATGCGTAAGTCGCGCAAGGTACGTCCACGAGAATCCGCTATGGATTTAGAGCCTTCTACAAGTTGCGTTGGAATAGCGGGCGCTAGACCTTTGCCTTCATTAATTCGAATGGGGATAACTTTTTCAACCATGTATGAATTATGGCTGTGAAATGGTGTTTCTGCCAAACCGCCAAATATCCTTGTGAGATAAATGGCGATCTGGAGAAATAATGCTTAAAGCGTTTTTTCTTGGCCGCCGGTTTCAACTAAAACCATTGGACCATCAGGCAGACTCGCAGCTGGTTTAGGTGCTCTACCTAAACTGACCTTTGCAGGCTCAGCTTGAATCTGATTTTGGGCTTCCGCATGCTTGCTGGAGTCTGTTGCAACCCAAACCATACCTGCTGATTCCACTACGTTATGCAAAGGAGTTTCTTCAAGCGCCTTGAAGGCAACCTTTGGAAGCTCTGGCATTGGCTTGGCGATTTCTTGAATCGCTGGAGCGGGAGGAGGAGCAATAGGAGGGGTAACAGCGGCAACTGCAGGTACAGGTGCTGTACTAGCTTCAGAGGCTGTTCGCGCAGGACGGTTATTTTGACGAGGTGCACGAGGAGCTCTTTCGGTACGCTCTTTCACTTCGCCTTGAGTTGCGTCAGCAATTACACCTTGTGTGGTGGAATCTACTGCACTCACGCTTGTAGATTCAGTCACAACCTTAATGGGCGTATCTAAAGCAGGCGCTGCAGGTAAAGCTGTAGCAGTGGCATCTACATTGGTGATCTCTGATGTTGTTTCACCGGTATTTTCAGTGCGTTCGCCACGTTGACCACGACCACGGCCCCGACGATTGCGACCACGGCCACGACGCTCTTCCCCATCCGCACTTGGAGCAACTTCTGCTCCCGGTGCAGCTTCAGTTGCTGGTGTTACAGCAACTGGGTTGCGATTGGCTTCTTGACGCTCTGGTTTTGGGCCATTTTGATTGCGGTTGCCATTGCCATTGCGATTGCCATTACGGTTACGGTTGTTGGTATTCGCTTCTGTACTTGCACCCTCAACTGTATTTGCGGCTGGACGCTCTGCACGCTCGCCAGTACGCTCACCGCGACGTCCGCGATTACGATTACGATCGTTATTACGGTTAGCTGGATTACGACCACGTGTAGTGCTTGACTCTGGTTTTGTTTCTGGTGTTGATGAAGAGAACAGGTTCTTAATAAACGCAAAGAATCCGCCTGTGCTCTCAGTTTTTGTTTTGTCAGCGCGAGGAGGGCGTGGTTGGCTTACAGGAGCAGGTTGATTAGGAGTAATTCCTTTTACAGCTGCTTCTGGACGCACTTTCACATCCGCATCTTTGCGACTAACAGTAGTGTCAGTCTCAAGTTCGCGTGCAGCCTCTTCGGCCATTACATAGCTCGCTTTTTGATCATCAAGACGTGGGTCATCATGACGTAAGCGTTCAAGTTTGTAATGAGGTGTTTCTAAATGCTTATTAGGAATCATCAAGACATTGACTTTGAAGCGACTTTCAATCTTGATTACTTCAGGGCGCTTTTCATTCAATAAGAAAGCAGCTACTTCCACTGGTACTTGGGTATGAATCGCTGCCGTGTTTTCTTTCATTGCTTCTTCTTGGATGATGCGCAAGACTTGCAATGCAGAAGATTCGGTATCGCGAATATGGCCAGTGCCGTTACAACGTGGACAAGTGACATGACTACCTTCAGAGAGGGCAGGTCGCAAACGCTGGCGTGACATTTCCATTAAGCCAAACTTAGAAATTTTGCCCATTTGAACGCGTGCGCGGTCATGACGTAAGGCATCACGTAAGCGATTCTCAACGTCTTTTTGAGCTTTACTCGACTCCATATCGATGAAGTCAATAACAATCAAGCCACCCAAGTCACGTAAACGTGCTTGACGGGCAATTTCATCGGCTGCCTCTAGGTTTGTGCGGGTAGCGGTTTCTTCAATATCAGATCCGCGGGTTGCACGTGCTGAGTTCACGTCAACTGAAACCAAGGCTTCAGTATGGTCAATCACGATTGCGCCACCAGAAGGAAGTGGGACTGTGCGTGAATAAGCGGTTTCGATCTGATGTTCGATTTGGAATCGTGAGAACAATGGCACATCGTCCTGGTAGCGCTTAACCCTTGGGAGGTTATCAGGCATCACAACAGACATAAATGCCTGAGCTTGTTCAAAAATATCATCGGTATCAATGAGGATCTCACCGATATCTGGCTGGAAGTAGTCGCGAATCGCCCGAATAACTAAGCTGGACTCGAGATAGATCAATAAAGGTGCTGAGTTGCCTTTAGCGGCTTCATCAATCGCCTTCCATAACTGCATGAGGTAGCTTAAATCCCACTGCAATTCAGTGGCATCACGGCCAATACCCGCTGTACGAGCAATGATGCTCATCCCTTCGGCTACTTCCAATTGAGCCATGGCTTCGCGGAGTTCTTGACGATCTTCGCCTTCAATACGGCGGGATACACCACCACCACGTGGGTTGTTTGGCATCAAAACCAAATAACGACCAGCTAAAGAGACAAAGGAGGTCAAAGCCGCGCCTTTTTGGCCGCGCTCTTCCTTTTCTACCTGAACAATGATTTCTTGACCTTCGCGCAGCGCTTCCTTGATGGATGCATTGCGAACGTCGATACCTTCTTTGAAATAAGTGCGGGCTACTTCCTTAAATGGCAAGAAACCGTGGCGTTCTTCGCCGTAATTTACAAAGCAAGCCTCAAGCGATGGCTCGATGCGAGTAATAACACCTTTGTAAATATTGCCTTTACGTTGTTCACGACCGGCAGCTTCAATATCAATATCAATGAGTTTTTGACCATCGACGATGGCAACTCGCAACTCTTCTTGTTGAGTTGCATTAAACAACATGCGTTTCATAACACTCTCCTATGGAGGGAGGGCGTCGCTGCGCGCTGCGTTAGGGGACAATTAATACCGCTTATGGCATAGCCGTAGGCGGTTTACGAGTGTGGACCAAGCTATCCCAGGCATATCTTGCCTAGCTCACCGAGTTAAATGTTGGTTCAATCGGTGCCACACTTGACGATCGCCGCAGAGACCTCCTTTAGGTCATCAATGCAGGCGCGCGCCTGAAAACTGTCTTCTAATCGCGGGTCGCGGCATACGGCACACCAACCCTGCGCCTCATTACAACGGGGGAGGGGCAACCCCGGGAGTCTATTAAGGGCGACTCCAAGCTCCACGAATCAAGCCTGACTTCAGGCTGGTCTCGGGCCAATAAATTGGCTAGAACGTTGATTATACGGCACAAGTTGAATGACAATGGGGTATTGTTAAGTCCCTCGCCGAGGTGGCGAGAGAGATAAATCATGAAACCCGAACCCATTTCCAAACCCATCCAGCCTAAAGTTGCCACTCCCGCCACGGTGCATTTACAAACCATTGGCCCAGAGGAGGCTGGTCAGCGCTTGGACAATTACTTGCTTCGATGGGCCAAAGGGGTGCCTAAAAGCCATGTTTATCGAATTATTCGCTCTGGTGAGGTTCGAGTAAATAAGAAGAGGGCTGAGCCGACCACCCGCTTAATTGAGGGTGATGTCGTGAGATTACCCCCCGTTCGTTTGGCAGAACCAGCCCAGATGGCAGCAGTGAACACTGCTCAAACGAAATCCCGCGCTAGGGGTTATTCAGACAAAATGCCTATCCTTTACGAGGATGACGCTCTATTAATAGTGAATAAGCCTGCAGGTTTAGCGGTTCATGGCGGGTCAGGTATCGCTTTGGGTGTCATTGAAACCTTACGAATTACCCGTCCAGAGTTGAAATTTTTGGAGTTGGTCCATCGTTTAGACCGAGATACATCAGGGGTTTTGCTCTTGGCTAAGAAGCGAAGTGCTTTAGTTGAATTACACCGTCAAATCCGCGAAGGTCTGACGGATAAACGATATTTCTTACTTGCACATGGTGAAATTGAGCAAAGCGCCGGGGTGATGCAGCTGAAATTCCCTCTGCATAAGTACTTATTGCCAAACGGTGAGCGGCGCGTACGCGTCGACCCGGATGGCATACCGAGTCACACCGCACTTAGAGTCGTTAAGAAAATGAAGCGTGAAGATGCGGCAATTACTTTGGCAGAGGCTCAACTCAAAACAGGGCGTACCCATCAAATCCGGGTACATCTTCAAAAATTGGGTCATTCGATCTTGGGTGACGATAAATATGGGTTTGAGGACGAAGATAAGCGCATTAAATCTAAGCGTCTTTATTTGCATGCGCATTTAGCGGGTTTTACCCACCCTAAAACTGGTGAAAAGATGCGAATTGAATCTGCTTTGCCTCCTGAATTTGCGGCAATGATGAAAAACTTTGAGCCACAAGGCTAATGGATTGCTCTATCAATATGACTCAAGATAAAGTATCCGAAAAACGCTATGACCTGATTGTTTGGGATTGGGACGGCACGATCATTGATTCCACGCCAACCATTGTTCAGTGCATTCAGCAGGCATGCCGAGATCTGGGTTTTAAGGAACCGGACGACTCTTTGGCAAGCTCGGTGATTGGACTTGGTATCCACGACTCTTTGCGCAGAGCTGTCCCATGGATTGAGCCAGCATATTTTCCAAAGCTGACGGAACGTTTTCGTTGTCACTATCTAGCTAAAGACCACGAGCTTCATCTTTTTGATGGAATTCGGGAGTTATTGGAAGGATTGCGGGACGATGGTTATCTTTTAGGAGTAGCCACAGGTAAATCTCGAGTAGGTCTTGATAGATCGCTTGAGCATCATGATTTAGGACATCTATTTCAGGAAACCCGTACAGCTGATGAGTCGTTTTCTAAGCCGCATCCGGGAATGTTGCTTGAGCTTTCAGATGCCACTCAGGTACCCATGCGTCGTATGTTGATGATTGGTGACACCACTCATGATTTAGATATGGCTGCTAATGCTGGGGTTGATGCTGTAGCAGTGACCTATGGAGCTCATCCCGCTACTACCCTGCATGAATCTTCATCCTTGGTTCATGTAAACGATGTTTCAGAATTATCCCAGTGGTTAAAAGAGCACTTAACGCATCCGCCAGCATAGGCATTCCCTTACCAAAAAATCAATATTTTTAATAGCCAGGAATTACAAATCATGGAAAACGATAAAAGCATGAATGCTAATCAAAATTGGGAGCGTCAAGCGCTTGAGCATTTGCTTTTAGAGAATTTAAAAGAGACTCGTAAAGCGCGTCGTTGGAAAGCGATTTTTCGGGTTCTGACGCTCTTAGTATTTATTGGTGTGATTATTGCGGTGTTCGATTTTCATCTTCCTGGACACGGCATAGGCGTTGAAAAACATACTGCTTTAGTAACTTTGGAAGGGGAGATTTCCTCAAGCTCTCCAGCAAATGCGTCAGATATTAATGCATCCCTAACTTCCGCTTTTGAGAACGAGCATAGTGCTGGTGTAATTTTGCAGATTAATAGTCCAGGAGGCTCACCAGTTCAGGCTGGAATGATGAATGATGAGATTCATCGTTTACGTAAGCTCTATCCAAACAAGCCTTTTTATGTAGTGGTTGAGGATATTTGTGCATCAGGTGGGTATTACGTAGCAGTTGCCAGCGATCAAATTTTGGTTGATAAGGCAAGCTTAGTGGGCTCCATTGGCGTCATCATGGAAGGTTTTGGTTTTACGGGTTTGATGGATAAATTGGGCGTAACGCGCCGCATGATTACTTCTGGCTCTAACAAGGGCATGTTAGATCCTTTTAGCAAGGAGAATCCGCAACAAGTAGAAATGGTGAAGACCATGATTGATGAGATTCATCAGCAATTCATCTCCGTTGTAAAAGAAGGGCGCGGCGCTCGTTTAAAAGATACGCCAGAACTTTTTTCTGGCCGTATTTGGAATGGTGAACAAGCTGTCAAAATTGGCTTGGTAGATGGATACGGGACCGTTGACTCAGTTGCTCGAGATATTTTTAAAGCTCCAGATGTCTTGGATTACACCGTGAAGGAAAACTTTGCGGAGCGTGTGGCAAAGCGATTTGGTGCGGAAGCTGGAACAGCTGCTGGCAAAGCGCTTGTTAATGCTCCTGGTTTAAAGTAAATCTACGTAAGCAATCTTTAGGCCAACAGTAAAAATACTGTTGGTCGATTTTGCAGGGAAGCGCAAGCAGATTCGTTGGGGTAACGCTTGCGCCATTCGGCGATTGAGAGCGTTGTAATCATTTCTGATTTCAGACTGAGATCAACACCCAAGCAAAGCAAGGTTTGTGGACTTAAGGAATTTAAACAGCCCATGAGCATGGCAGCATTTCGATATGGCGTTTCAATCCAAATTTGAGTTTGTTGTAGCTTTCGAGACTCAATTTCTAATTGCTTAAGTCGCGCGCTTCGATCATGCATTTCATGTGGAAGATATCCCTGAAAGGCAAAGCGTTGTCCATTAAATCCACTTGCCATGAGGCCCAAAAGAATGGAGCTAGGGCCCACTAGAGGTTTGACTGTGGCGCCCAGTTGATGGGCGGCCAATACGAGCTCAGCACCAGGATCGGCAACTCCCGGGACTCCAGCTTCAGACATTAATCCCACATCATTTCCTGCTATGAGCGGTTTTAATAAATCAGCAGGTTTGACTGCATCCCCATATTTGGCGTTGCGAGCAGCGCCACGCCATTCAACCATTTGCATATCTTGTATGGAGCAGATTAATGGGGAAACGCTATCGACTGCTTTTAAAAATGCACGAGCTGTTTTAGCATCTTCTACGATCCAATGTTTTAACTTAGCAGTCTGCAAAATCGTTTCATTTGGAAGAACCCAGGGTAATTGTTCTGTGCGGGATTCCTCCCCCAAGGTATTGGGGATTAAAAATAGCGTACCTAATTTGGAGCTCATGCCAGTTGTTTCTTTTTAAATGTAAATAAAATTACTTAAAGGGCTTATGCAGACTTGACTTATGGCGCACTTTTTTTAGAAGGGATGGCAAAGCCAGCATTCCGTAAAAGCTCGCTCAGAGCAATTAGTGGTAAGCCTATTAATGCGGTAGGGTCATCACTTTTAATGGCCTCAAGCAAGGAAATGCCTAGACCCTCAGATTTTGCGCTTCCCGCGCAGTCATAGGGCTCCTCAGTGAGTAAATAGGATTCCAGTACCTCATCTGATAATTTTCGAAACTTCACTTCAGTGGGAACGCTCAATGTAGTTTCGGTATCGCCGCGCATTAGACAAAGCGCTGTATGAAAAGTGACGGTGGAGCCACCCATGAGCTGAAGTTGAGCCATGGCTCTTTCAAAATTTCCAGGTTTGCCAATTGCCGCGCCGCATAAGTCTGCAACTTGATCAGACCCAATCACCCACGCTTCAGGATGTTCTTTGGAAACGGCTGTAGCTTTTGCTTTGGCAAGGCGTAGCGCAAGGTCAAGTGTGCTTTCCCCAGGAAGTGGTGTTTCATCAACCTGAGGTGAGATCACTTCAAATGGGATTCTGAGTCGCCCAAGCAGTTCGCGTCGATAGACCGAGGTAGATGCCAAGATTAATGGGGTTTTTATGAAATTATTCATTGCTGCCTGTGCTTTCTCTAGTGCCTTCATTTAGACTGATGCCATGAATCGTAATCAAGTTTTACCTCAAGTTGAACTATCTGCCGAACCCAACGCTTTGCGCAGGGTGGATTTTTGCGCCTCCCATGCTTATAAAGGCGAAGGTTTTCTGAATATCCAAGCCCTTCCTCGTATAGCTGAGGCAGTTGCCTCCGTAGAGGCTGGGGATGGATTTCATTGGAAAGTGGATACCTATTTCGTTGATTCTCCAGGTAGTGCACCCAAGCAGATGTTGGATTTAGAGCTAAAAGGGCGTCTTCACCTAGTCTGTCAGCGCTGCTTGCAAGAATGTGCGTTGGATTTAATGGAAACACGTCAATTTTTTTTCGTTGCCAACGAAAGTGAGGCGGAGGCTTATCCCATGGAGGATGACCAGCTAGAGCCTTTAGTGGCAAGTCAGCAATTTGACCTGCTAGAAACAATTGAAGATGAAATCTTGCTGTCCCTTCCTTTAATTACGAAGCATCCAGAGGGCGTTTGCGAGGCTCATGCGCTAACTTTGGGGGTGAGCGAGGATGGCTCGGATGTCTCTGAAAAGCGTGAAAATCCCTTTAACATATTGAAAAGTATGAAGAAAAATTCTTAATAAGCCCCTCAAGAAGAGGTGTTGTTTTGAATGCAATATACAAATTAATCATCAATTTGGGCGATTTTCTATGCTAGAATATCGCCTTGCTTAGGAGTTCAATATGGCCGTCCAACAGAATAAAAAATCACCTTCCAAACGTGGCATGCACCGTGCGCACGACTTTTTGACCGCACCTGCTACGGCTGTTGAAGCCACAACTGGTGAGGCTCATTTGCGCCACCACATCTCACCAAACGGCTACTATCGTGGTCGTAAAGTTGTTAAAACCAAAAACGACTAATTTTTTAGTCTAAACAGATAGAAGCGGCTCTACAAAAAGCCGCTTTTTTCTTGGATAAACCACTTGCAGCATTTCATGACTTTATGAGCGTCACTCTTGCTATCGATGCCATGGGCGGAGATCACGGAATTGTCATTACCGTTCCAGCTTGCTGTGATTTTCTTGAGAAACACGATGATGTAAAGATTGTCTTGGTGGGCAATCCTGATTTACTCAAGCAAGCCTTGAGTCAATTTCCTAAAGCACCAATTGAGCGCATTCAAATTATTGCTGCTAGCGAAGTGGTGTTGATGGATGACCCCATTGAGATAGCTCTGCGTCGCAAAAAAGACTCTTCAATGCGTGTTGCAATTACGCAAGTTAAAGAAGGCTTGGCAGATGCAGTTGTTTCTTCTGGGAACACGGGGGCCTTGATGGCGATCTCCCGTTATCTATTAAAAACCTTAGAGGGCGTTGATCGTCCCGCGATTGCTACAGAAATACCAAATGAATTAGGTCTTGGTACCACCATGCTCGATCTTGGTGCGAATGCTGATTGCGAGCCGATGCACTTATTGCAATTTGCACAAATGGCTAATGTCATGGTGCAGGTGATGAGCAACAAACCCAACCCCACTATTGGCCTGTTAAATATTGGTGAAGAAGTCATCAAAGGTAATGAGGTTGTAAAGCGCACGGGTGAACTACTTCGCGCAAGCAACTTAAACTTTTATGGCAATGTTGAGGGTAATGATATTTTTAAAGGGACCACGGATATTGTGGTCTGCGATGGCTTTGTGGGTAATGTCGTATTGAAGGCGAGCGAAGGTTTGGCTAAGATGATGAGCGGCTTAATTCGTAAAGAATTTAATCATTCTTGGTTGACCAAGTTAATGGGTCTGTGCGCTATGGTGCCGCTCTTAAGAGTGCGCAAACGAGTAGATCATCGTCGTTATAACGGAGCTGTATTGTTGGGTTTACGAGGTTGCGTCATTAAGAGCCATGGTTCAGCTGATCGTTATGCATTTGGTTTTGCGCTTGATCGTGCTTACGAAGCAGCCAAAAATCATATGGTTGAGCGCATTGCTCAAGCCTTTGTTTTGGAGACAAAAGAATGACTGTGTTTTCAAGGGTAGCGGGTACTGGAAGTTATTTGCCTAAATTGCGTCTAAGCAATCAAGATTTGGTAGAGCGCTTAGCCAAGACTGGTCTTGAGACAAGTGATGAATGGATTGTGACCCGTAGCGGTATTTCTGCTCGACACTTTGCCGCTGAAAATGAACTCACAAGTGATTTAGCGCTCAAGGCGGCTCAAGCCGCATTAAGTAGCGCTGGTATTGGATCTGAAGATTTGGATCTGATTATTTTGGCCACATCTACACCCGATCATTTGGGTGGTTTTCCCAGTACAGCATGCGTAGTTCAGGATAAATTAGGCGCGCATTCAAATTGCGCTGCTTTTGATGTGCAAGCAGTTTGTGCTGGCTTTACTTACGCACTTGCAGTGGCGGATGCCTTTATTCGTTGTGGCACATACAAAAAAGTTCTGGTGCTTGGCGCCGAAACTTTTTCTCGTATCTTAAATTTTCAAGACCGAACAACTTCTGTCTTGTTTGGTGATGGCGCTGGAGCTATTGTGCTGGAAGCTTCAAGTGAGCCAGGAATTCTTTCAACTGCTTTGCATGCGGATGGTAGTCAACGTCATATTTTGTGCGTTCCAGGGCACGCCGTAAATGGTGGCGTAGAGGGTGACCCTTTCCTTACCATGGATGGCCCAGCCGTTTTCAAACTGGCTGTGAAGGTGCTAGAGCAAGTGGCTCACGAGGCTTTAGAGAAGGCCGGCCTTAAAGCAGAGCAAATTGATTGGCTGGTACCTCACCAAGCCAATATCCGCATTATGGAAAGTACTGCCCGCAAGATGGGCATGTCTATGGAAAAAGTGATTGTTACGGTTCATGAACATGGCAACACCTCTGCGGCCTCTATTCCTTTGGCATTAGATTCAGGAATTCGCTCTGGTCAAATTCAACGTGGCCAACATCTTTTATTAGAGGGTGTTGGTGGCGGTTTTGCCTGGGGTGCAGTTGCTCTAAAGTATTAATTAAATCTTCATTTTTTCAATTATTTTTTCATCATCAATTTAATTTCATGACATTTGCGTTTGTATTTCCTGGTCAAGGCTCCCAATCGGTTGGGATGTTGAACTCTATAGCTGATCGCCCTGAGGTGAATGCAACATTACTTGAAGCTTCTGAGGCTTTAGGTGAGGATGTTGCAAAGCTGATCGCCGAAGGTCCCGCGGAAGTACTTTCCCTCACCACTAATACACAACCAGTAATGCTGACAGCTGGAGTGGCTTTTTATCGTGCCTGGTTAGCTGCTGGCGGCCCTAAACCTACCGTCATGGCAGGCCATAGTTTGGGTGAATATTCAGCTTTGGTTGCTGCAGGGGTCATTTCATTTAAAGATGCAGTTCCGTTGGTGCGTTTTCGTGCTCAAGCTATGCAAACTGCAGTGCCCGTTGGTACTGGTGGCATGGCAGCGATTTTGGGGCTTGATGATGCTACTGTTATTCAGGTTTGCTCCGAAGCAGCCGTAGCTTCTGGTGGTGTTGTTGAGGCGGTGAACTTTAATGCCCCTGGACAAGTGGTAATTGCCGGTAGTAGCGATGCCGTTACTAAGGCCTGTGAATTATTAAAAGCGGCTGGCGCAAAGCGTGCTCTCCCATTGCCTGTATCGGCACCATTTCATTCTTCCTTATTGCAGCCTGCATCCGAAAAATTGCAAACTTATCTAGCGGATATTGAATTTAAAGCCCCAACGATTTCAGTTATCAATAATGTGGATGTGGAAATATTAAATGATCCCATCGCCATTAAAGATGCCTTGGTGCGTCAAGCAGCTAAGCCTGTACGTTGGCAAGAAACCATTCAAGCAATGGCTAAGCAGGGCGTTACTCAGGTAGTGGAATGTGGTCCCGGCAAGGTTCTTGCTGGCTTGACTAAACGCATAAACGATCAAGTCATTGGCATCCCTGTCTTTGATGATTCAAGCCTCAATGAGGTTTTAGCGAGTTTGAAATAACGAACATACGCAATAAAGAATAAAAACAGATAAAACGGCGGAAGATAAGTATGAATATTGATCTCAGTGGACAAATTGCTTTAGTAACAGGCGCATCGCGTGGCATTGGTCAGGCAATTGCAGATGAGTTGGTCAAATGCGGCGCTAAGGTAATTGGTACCGCAACCTCTGATCAAGGGGCAAAAGCTATTGATGAGCGCTTGAGGGCTTCAGGTGGTCGTGGACTTGTTTTGAATGTGACAGAGTCAAATGCTTGTGAAAACATCATTGATTTAATCGTTAAAGAATTCGGCGGGATCAGTATTTTGGTCAATAACGCCGGCATTACCCGTGACCAGCTTGCTATGCGCATGAAGGGTGATGAGTGGTCTGATGTGATTGATACCAACTTAAGTGCAGTATTTCGGTTATCTCAAGCAGTAATGCGCCCTATGATGAAAGCGCGCGCCGGTCGGATTATTAATATCACCTCAATTGTTGGTCATATGGGCAACCCAGGCCAGGCTAACTATGCCGCTGCGAAAGCTGGGGTTACCGGTATGACGCGCGCCTTGGCTCGCGAGATTGGCAGTCGTAATATCACTGTAAATTGCGTCGCACCCGGCTTTATTGATACCGACATGACACGTGCTTTAAGTGAAGAGCAACAAAATGCCCTAAAAGCAAATATTCCTTTGGCCCGTTTGGGTAGTCCTGAAGATGTAGCGCAAGCTGTGGCATTTTTAGCCTCTCCAGCAGCTGGATACATTACGGGTAATACCTTACACGTCAACGGTGGATTATATTTAGCCTAACGGCAACAGCTAGGATTTGGTCATGTTTTGGCGGTTTTAGTAACTCAGTCCGCCAAGCTGATAAAATCCTACCATTCGTTTTTTTACAACCCTTGGGGGATTTAATGGACAACATCGAACAACGCGTTAAGAAAATCGTCGCTGAGCAATTAGGCGTCGCAGAAGCAGATATCAAGAATGAATCTTCTTTTGTGAATGACTTGGGCGCTGACTCTCTTGACACTGTTGAGCTTGTAATGGCTTTAGAAGATGAATTCGGAATTGAAATTCCGGATGAAGAAGCTGAAAAGATCACTACAGTTCAGCTCGCGATTGACTTCGCTACATCTAAGGCTCAGGGTTAATTCCTTAGCTTAGTTAAGACTAGTTATTACTGTGTCAGCATCAAATGGCCGACGCCGGGTTGTAGTCACCGGCTTAGGTCTTATCTCACCTGTCGGAAATACAGTTGATGTAGCTTGGTCTAATTTGCTCGCGGGCAAATCGGGCATCGCTACGATCACTAAGTTCGACCATACTCCGCTAAGCGTTCATTTCGCTGGAGAGGTGAAAGATTTTAATGTCGAAGAATATGTTTCTGCCAAAGAAGCGCGCCATATGGATACCTTTATCCATTACGGCATTGCTGCTGGCTCTCAAGCTATTCGCGACAGTGGCATTGAGGTTACAGAAGAAAATGCAGAACGCATTGGAGTAATGGTGGGTTCAGGTATCGGTGGTCTGCCGATGATCGAAGCTACCGGAGCGGAATTATTGGCTCGTGGTCCTCGTCGTATTTCTCCTTTCTTCGTGCCTGGCTCCATCATTAATATGATTTCTGGTCATCTGAGCATCTTGTTTGGTCTTAAAGGCCCAAATGTGGCTGCAGTGACGGCTTGTACAACAGGTTTGCACAGCATCGGCTTAGCAGCGCGCTTAATTCAGTATGGCGATGCAGATGTGATGGTTGCTGGAGGTGCTGAGTCGACTATCTCGGCTTTAGGCGTAGGTGGTTTTGCTTCGGCCCGCGCTCTATCTACTCGTAACGATGATCCGGCAACCGCTTCACGCCCTTGGGATATAGACCGTGATGGTTTTGTTCTGGGCGAAGGGTCTGGCGTAGTTGTTCTTGAAGAGTATGAGCACGCAAAAGCACGTGGCGCTAAGATTTACTGCGAGCTACTTGGCTTTGGTATGAGCGGTGATGCGTACCATATGACAGCTCCCAATATGGATGGCCCACGCCGCTGCATGTTAAATGCAATGCGTGATGCTGGCTTAAATTCGGATCAAATTCAGTACATTAATGCCCATGGAACTTCTACACCCTTAGGTGACAAGAATGAAACTGGAGCTATTAAAGCTGCTTTAGGTGATCACGCCAAAAAGACCTTAATTAATTCCACCAAATCCATGACTGGTCACCTTTTAGGTGGCGCGGGTGGTTTGGAATCGGTTTTCACTATTCTGGCTTTACATAACCAGAAATCCCCACCAACGATTAATATCTTTAATCAAGATCCTGAATGTGATTTGGACTACTGCGCCAACACTGCTAGGGACGTAAAGATTGATCATGCCGTTAAAAACAATTTCGGCTTTGGGGGTACTAACGGCACCTTAATTTTTGGTAAGCTGACCTAATATTCTTTGCATTTTCCATTTGTTGGTTTTTACCAAGTAGGTCGATAGCGTGATGAAAAAGTACTTTTTTACAGTCTTGGCTATTTTTAGTCTTGCCCAGCTTTCATTTGCTCCTGTAGCGTTTGCTCAGAGCCCTCGTGTGACTATTCCAGACTTTGCGGACTTAGTGGAGCGAGCCAGTCCAGCGGTGGTCAATATTCGTACTACTGAAAAAGTGGCTGTTCAGCAGACACAAGGCGGCATGCCTGGCATTCCAGAAGATCAAGCGGAGTTCTTTCGTCGCTTCTTTGGCGTTCCTATTCCTGGTATGCCCAATTCCCCAAAACAGGTTCAGCCAACTCCCAGTAAGCCTCAAGAGGCTGATCGCGGAGTGGGCTCCGGATTTCTTATTGATTCCAATGGCCTGATTCTGACTAATGCACACGTGGTAGATGGTGCAACAACGATCTATGTGACTTTGACTGATAAGCGAGAGTTCAAAGCCAAGTTACTGGGGATGGATAAGCGCACTGACGTTGCGGTTGTTAAAATTGATGCACGGGATTTACCTAAGTTGCCTTTAGGAGACTCCTCCAAGGTTCGGGTGGGCGAATGGGTTTTGGCGATTGGCTCTCCATTCGGTCTGGAAAATACGGTTACCGCGGGTATTGTTTCGGCTAAGAGTCGGGATACTGGTGATTATTTACCCTTTATTCAAACTGACGTTGCCGTTAATCCAGGCAATTCAGGTGGTCCCTTATTAAATACTGCTGGCCAAGTCATTGGTATCAATTCCCAAATTTTTAGCCGTTCAGGCGGCTATATGGGTATCTCGTTTGCCATTCCGATTGATGAAGCAATACGTGTAGCTGATCAATTGCGTACTAACGGAAAGATGACTCGTGGGCGTATTGGAGTTGCCTTAGGGGATATGACAAAAGAAGTCGCTGAAAGCTTGGGATTAGGCAAGCCTCGGGGTGCTTATGTGCGCAATGTGGAGCCTAGTGGGCCGGCTGCAATTGCTGGTATTGAGCCTGGAGATGTCATTCTGAGCTTTAATGGCCATGAAATTTCTAAGCCAACAGATTTGCCTAGGGTAGTCGGCGAAACCCGCCCAGGTGCCATAGCAACGGTTCAGGTTTGGCGTAAGGGCGCTGCTCGGGATATTGCTGTAACCGTGGCTGATACAGAATCAGCCCAAGGCGTGGTTAAGAAGGCTGAGGCAGCAAGTCCGAACGGCGGTAGTACAAATGCTTTTGGCGTGACCGTTTCTGAACTCTCAGATGCCCGTAAAAAGGAGCTAAACATACGAGGTGGTGTTGAGGTTATTGGCTTGGGAGATGGCTCTTTGGCGCGTTCTGGAGTTCGTCCAGGAGATGTCATCATTCGAGTTGCTGATGTGGATATCTCGGGCGTAAAGCAGTTTGAGTCTGTAGTAAAGGGCTTAGATGCCAATAAAGCTGTACCAGTCTTTGTCCGTCGTGCTGATAGCACCTTGGTGATCCCGATTAGGCCCAAATGAAGACCCAAATAAAGATCAAAACAAGCCCCATTTTGGGTATTTCATGGGCTCAGCTGCAGATCGGGCGCCACCCATTACAATCTCTCTAAGACGACTTTTTGCAGCGCATCATTGTGGTGCGTTCTGACAAGGCGTTTTTTGAATGACCTAATAAGACGCTATGGATTTAATCCGCAATTTTTCTATCATCGCCCACATCGATCACGGTAAATCCACGCTTGCCGATCGCATTATTCAATTATGCGGTGGCCTCTCTGATCGTGAGATGGAAGCTCAAGTTCTCGATTCGATGGATATCGAACGCGAGCGAGGCATCACTATTAAAGCGCAGACGGCCGCGCTCAATTACAAAGCTAAAGACGGTAAGATCTATCACATCAATTTGATTGACACCCCGGGACATGTGGATTTCTCATACGAAGTGAGTCGTTCTTTGTCTGCCTGTGAAGGTGCCTTGTTGGTAGTGGACGCAAGTCAAGGTGTTGAGGCACAAACAGTTGCCAACTGCTACATGGCTCTTGAGTTGGGTGTTGAGGTTGTACCAGTTTTAAATAAAATTGACTTACCTCAAGCCGATCCTGACCGCGCCAAAAAAGAAATTGAAGACGTCATTGGTATTGATGCATCAGATGCTGTGACTTGCTCAGCTAAAACAGGTCTAGGTGTTGCAGATGTCATTGAAGAAATGATTGCTCGTGTGCCTCCGCCAAAAGGAAGCGCAACAGATCCTTTGCAAGCCTTGATTATTGATTCGTGGTTTGATAACTACGTGGGCGTTGTGATGTTGGTGCGCGTAGTAAATGGCACCTTAAAGCCCAAAGAAAAAATTACTTTAATGGCAAATGGTTCAAGCCATTTAGTTGAGCATGTAGGCGTGTTTAGTCCTAAATCTGTTGATCGTCCAGAGTTATCGGCTGGTCAAGTGGGTTTTGTGATCGCTGGTATTAAAGAATTAAAAGCCGCTAAGGTGGGTGACACCGTTACGCATTCTCCTGGGCAGCAAGGGCGGATTCCTGCTACCGAACCCCTTCCTGGTTTTAAAGAGGTCAAACCACAAGTCTTTGCTGGCTTGTATCCCGTTGAGGCTAGTGAATATGATCAGCTGCGCGAATCTTTAGAGAAGCTTCAGTTAAACGATGCCTCGCTGCTCTATGAGCCAGAGGTATCGCAAGCTTTAGGTTTTGGATTCCGGTGCGGATTTTTAGGTTTGTTGCACATGGAGATTGTGCAAGAACGTTTAGAGCGTCAATATGGTATGAATCTCATCACCACTGCTCCAACGGTGGTGTATCAGGTAGAGCAATCTGATGGCTCGATCTTATTGGTCGATAACCCATCGAAGATGCCAGAGGCCAGCAAGATCAATACCATTCTTGAGCCTATCGTGACAGTCAATCTGTATATGCCGCAAGAGTATGTAGGTGCGATTATTACTCTGTGCGTTGGTAAGCGCGGTATTCAAATGGATATGAATTATCTTGGGCGCCAAGTGAAACTCACTTATGAGTTGCCTATGGCTGAGATTGTTTTGGACTTCTTTGACAAGATGAAATCCATCTCACGCGGCTATGCGTCCATGGACTATGAGTTCAAAGAATATCGTCCAGCTGATGTAGTGAAGGTGGATATCTTAATTAACGGTGAGCGCGTAGATGCTTTATCGGTAATCGTGCATCGTAGCAATAGCCAGCATCGTGGTCGTGAAGTAGTGGCAAAAATGCGCGGCATTATTCCGCGCCAGATGTTTGATGTTGCTATTCAGGCGGCAATTGGTAGCAATATCGTGGCTCGTGAAAACGTGAAGGCTCTGCGTAAGAACGTATTAGCAAAATGCTATGGCGGTGATATTTCTCGTAAACGTAAATTACTAGAAAAGCAAAAAGAAGGTAAGAAGCGTATGAAACAGGTGGGTAATGTAGAAATTCCACAAGAAGCCTTTTTAGCAATTTTGCAGGTGGATGATTAATGAATTTCGCTCTAATCCTTTTTGTTTTGGTGATTGTGTCTGGCATTGCATGGGTTGCTGACAGATTTCACTTTGCACCACAAAGGCGTTTAGCTGGCATCGATCGTATGCCCTTATGGCTAGAGTACACCGCTGGGTTTTTTCCAGTGATTTGCGCAGTATTTGTGCTTCGTTCATTTATTGTGGAGCCATTTAAGATTCCATCTGGGTCGATGATTCCTACATTGCAAATTGGCGATTTCATTTTGGTAAATAAATTTACCTATGGCATTCGTTTGCCGGTAATTAATCAGAAGGTGATTGATTTAGGTTCACCTAAACGTGGTGACGTTGTGGTGTTTCGTTATCCTCGCGATGAATCGGTTGATTACATTAAACGCATTGTCGGATTGCCAGGTGATGTTATTGAATATCAAAATAAGCGTTTGACAATTAATGGCCAGCCTCTGAAATACACAGGTGGAGATTCTTATCTTGATCCTGAAAATATGCGTTATGCCAAGGAATTTACTGAGACATTCCCATTAGATCTTGGAGGCAATCAGCATGAGATTTTGAACGATCCTGATCGCCCAGCAACTAATTTTCCAAGTGAACGTTTTCCTGGTGCCGAGAATTGTCAGTACCAAGTTACAGGTTTAACTTGCACTATTCCCGCGGGGCATTACTTTGCGATGGGTGATAACCGCGATAACAGTGCGGACTCACGTTATTGGGGATTTGTGCCTGATAAAAATATCGTAGGTAAAGCATTCTTTGTTTGGTTGAACCTAGGCTCATTGGGTCGTATCGGTGGCTTCCAGTAATTTTATGAATGCCCGCGCCGTCATCGAGACCGCACCGCTCCAGGCACGCCTTGGATATACATTCAAGAAAATTGAGCTTTTACATCAAGCATTGACACATCGTAGTCATAGCAAGAAGAACAATGAGCGTTTAGAGTTTTTAGGTGACTCGATTTTGAATTGTGTTGTTGCGGAAATGCTCTATGAGCGTTACTCCGATTTGGATGAAGGCGATCTTTCACGGGTTCGCGCTAATCTAGTTAAACAGCAAGCCCTTTATGAGATTGCTCAGACTCTATCTTTGTCTGACTATTTGCGCTTGGGTGAGGGTGAATTAAAAAGTGGTGGCTTTCGTCGTCCATCCATTTTGGCTGATACCTTGGAAGCGGTAACTGGTGCCATCTTTTTGGATGCGGGCTTTGATACTGCTAAAACTTGCCTGCGTAATCTTTACTCAATCATCTTGGCAAATGTTGATCCCAAAACTTTGGGCAAAGACGATAAGACTTTATTGCAAGAGTGTTTGCAGGGTTATCAATTGCCCTTGCCAACCTACAACGTTACTGGCACAAGCGGTGCTGCGCATAACCAGCAATTTGAAGTGGAATGCCTTATTCCGAGCTTAAAAGTTTCAGTCAAAGGTGAGGGCGCTTCTCGACGTGCCGCAGAACAAGCTGCAGCTAAGCTTGCTTTGGTGGCGGTCCCAAAGGCCTTGCCCCAAGAGTTACGCAAACCCAAAAAAACTCGGTCGGCTAAGAAGAAAGCAGCAAAAAAAGAGACGACCGAAGAGCAGTTAAATCTTAAGCTGAAGGGCTAATCGTGTTTAGATGCGGAACTATCGCCATTGTCGGGCGTCCCAATATGGGCAAATCAACATTATTGAATGCTTTGGTTGGACAGAAAATCAGCATTACTTCTCGCAAGGCTCAAACAACGCGCCACCGTATTTTGGGAATCCAGAATCGCGAAGAAGCGCAGTTTATTTTCATTGATACTCCAGGTTTTCAGACGCGCCTAGTCAATACCTTAAACAAGGCTTTAAATCGCACTGTCACCACGGCATTGCAAGACGTTAATGTAGCGTGTTTTGTGGTTGAGGCGGGTTACTTTGGAGAGGATGATAAGAAGGTTCTTCGCTTGCTACCAAATGATTTGCCAGTGGTCTTGGTATTAAACAAATTGGATTTATTTAATAGTCGTTTTCAGACGCCATCCGAACGCGACCAAGCTTTACTCAATTTCATGAAAGAAATGAGTCAGCCTTGGAGTGAGCTGGGTGGTCATGAAGATCAAAATAAGTGTGAGTTCGCTGAAATCGTTCCCATGAGCGCAAAGAGTCCTGGGGACATCCAAAGACTTTTAGATGTTTTAGAGGGCTATCTTCCAGAAGCTGAGGCTGTCTATGACGGGGATACCATAACCGATCGTAGCGAGCGCTTCTTGGCCGCTGAGATCTTGCGCGAAAAAGTCTTTCGTTTTACGGGCGAAGAATTGCCTTACACCAGCAGCGTGGTTATTGATCAGTTCAAAATGGATGGCAAGATGCGTCGTATTGCAGCTACTATTTTGGTCGATCGCGACAGTCATAAAGCCATGATCATTGGACAGAAGGGCGAGCGTCTGAAAAAGATTTCTACCGATGCGCGCATCGATATGGAAAAGCTATTTGATGGCAAAGTCTTTTTAGAGACTTGGGTCAAGGTCAAGCGCGGTTGGGCTGATGATCGTGCAGAACTTCGGGCACAAGGCCTAGAATAAAAACCTATGGCCTCGATTCGTGTAGCTGACGAACCTGCTTTTGTATTGCACAGCATTCCCTATAAAGAGACTAGCTTAATTCTGGATGTCTTTACACGGCAGCATGGTCGTATGGCTTTGATTGCTAAAGGGGCTAAACGCCCTCACTCTGTATTGCGGCCAGTTCTGCAACGCTTTCAGCCTTTATTGGTCTCTTGGAGCGGGAAATCTGAATTGCGCACCCTAACTAAATCAGAGTGGGTTGGAGGTACTCCATCCTTGGTTGGCGATGCGCTGCTATGCGGTTTTTATCTGAATGAATTGCTCGTCAAATTTTTGGCTCGCGAAGATGAATATGAGCGTTTGTATGATCACTACACAGACACTATCTCAGCCCTATCAAATTTAGAGTTTTCATCTAAAGGTTTGGAAGAAATTTTGCGACCTTTTGAATTAACGCTTTTACAAGAAACAGGCTATGCAGCTGCCTTGGATCGTTGTGTTGAAACCAATGCTGCGCCTCTAGCGGAAGAAAAGTATGTGTATCAACCAGAGCGTGGTGTGAGGCCAGTTCAGTTTGATGATCCCGGGCATTGGCCCATTCTTAGTGGGCGCTCTTTATTGGCGATTGCGGTTGGCGATTTCTCGGATTTAGAAACCCTTGCGGAGAGTAAGCAGCTTATGCGTTTTCTTTTGGGCCTACACCTTCAAGATCAAGTCTTAACTACACGCCAGATTTTGATTGATCTTAAGAAAATCTAGTAATCTAGCGTGATGAGCACCTTTCCCACTCTTGAACTTGGTATTAATATAGATCACGTCGCCACCTTAAGAAATGCGCGAGGAACGGTTTATCCTGATCCCTTAAGGGCGGCACGCTTAGCGGAGGAAGCTGGGGCAGATTTAATTACCTTGCATTTGCGTGAAGATCGACGCCACATCAAGGATGCAGATTTATTGGCGCTACGTCCATTAATTCAGACTCGTATGAATTTGGAATGTGCAGTAACCCCTGAAATGCTCAACATTGCTTGCCAAGTAAAACCACATGATGTCTGCCTTGTGCCAGAAAAGCGCGCCGAAGTAACTACTGAGGGCGGCTTAGATGTTATTGGGCATTTTGATGCAGTCAAAGCAGCGGCTATCCAATTAAAAGACGCAGGTATTCGGGTATCGCTTTTTATTGACCCTGAAAAAAATCAAATTCAGGCAGCTAAAGATGTTGGTGCAACGGTCATTGAACTTCACACTGGAAAATATGCAGATCTTTCTGGTGCTGATCAAAAAATTGAGCTCGAACGAATTAGGCGCGCCGCTCAATTTGGTAAAAGTATTGGACTAAGAGTCAATGCAGGTCATGGTTTGCATGAAGGAAATGTCATTCCAGTTGCGGGTATTGCTGAGCTGTCTGAGCTGAATATTGGGCACGCCATTGTCGCTGAGGCCTTGTTTAAGGGTTGGCAAAAGGCGATTGCTGATATGAGGACTTTGATGGATCAAGGTCGAGCGCAAATATCTCGTGCTACTGAGGTTTAATCAAATGATTATCGGTATCGGTACGGATATTTTGCAGATGGACCGTTTAGTGGCGGCTTATGACCGCACAAAAGGTCGTTTGGCGGAGAGAGTGCTTGGGCCAGATGAGCTGATCATTTTTCAACAGCGCCTTAATAGAAATCACCAGCGTGGAATGGCCTTTTTGGCGACACGTTTTGCTGCAAAAGAAGCTTTTTCAAAAGCGATTGGTTTGGGAATGAGAATGCCAATGACTTGGCGCTCTTTACAGACCCTGAATGAGCCCAGTGGTAAGCCAGTGACGAGTTACTTGGGCGCGCTTGCTCAATTTATGGAAGAGCGCCAATGGATAGCGCATGTAACGATAAGTGATGAGCAGAATATGGCGATTGCACACGTTATTGTGAGTCAGAAGTAAGCGCTACTAATCTAGCAAAATTTAATATCAAAAATTACGGGGTATAGATGAGCCAAAGCATGATGAGTCCAGGTCCAGTTACTTTAGATGTTGTTGGCCTTGAATTAAATTTCGAAGATCGTCGCCGTATTTTGGACCCCTTAACAGGTGGCGTCATATTATTCGGTAGAAATTTTGCGAGTCGAAAACAGCTTACTCAGTTAACTTCAGAAATTAAGAGCCTACGTCCCGATGTTTTAATTTCGATTGATCATGAAGGCGGGCGCGTCCAACGCTGTCGTCAGGATGGCTTTACCCATTTACCTGCGATGCGTAAATTGGGTGACTTGTGGGCAGCAAAAAATAAATCCGCACATAACGCAGAATCTGCTGCTCAGGCTATGGCTGCCGCCACTGCTTGTGGCTATGTGCTCGCAACTGAATTGCGTGCTTGTGGGGTGGATTTCAGTTTTACTCCTGTGTTGGACTTGGATTTTGGTCGCAGTGCGGTAATTGGCGATCGATCTTTTAGCGGCGATCCACAAATTGTTTTTGCATTGGCTAAAAGTCTTAATGAAGGATTGCGTTTAGCTGGTATGGCCAACTGCGGAAAACACTTCCCTGGCCATGGCTGGGCAGAGGCAGATTCACATGTGGCCATTCCGGTTGATGAACGTTCGCTTAAACAAATTCTGGGCAATGATGCCAAGCCATATGAATGGCTAGATTTAAGTTTGGCGGCTGTGATGCCTGCACATGTTATCTACCCTAAGGTGGATCAGCAGCCCGCAGGTTTTTCAAAAATCTGGTTGCAGAAAATTTTGCGTAATGACCTCGGGTTTGAAGGGGTGATTTTTAGTGATGACCTTTCAATGGAGGGTGCTAGTGTTGCGGGTTCAGTAGTGAAGGGCGCTCAATTAGCGCTCAATGCAGGTTGCGATGCCGTACTCATTTGCAATCGTCCTGATTTGGCTGATCAATTGCTTTCCAAGTTGAAAGTTTCAAAATCTAAAAAGGCAGAATCTCAAACGCGTTTAAATCGCTTAATGCCACAAGGCCCTGCTTTGCCATGGGAAGATTTGCAGGTTGAAGCTGAATATCAGCATGCAAAATTGCTTTTAAAGAAATTGAAGTTAATTTAAATCGACGTATAGAGGTGAAGTGTGAATCCAGAAAAAGCTGCTGAAACCGTGGAGAAGGATTCTGAATTTCAGCCCCATGTAAAAAAGGCGATCACTATCTCTATATTGGCCATGGTCTTGGCTTTTGCTACATTAGGTTCGACCAGAACAACAAAATCAGTATCGGTTGGGAATATACAAATATCAAATACCAATACCATTTATGAGTTCCGTATTTTAAGGCAGCTGGTCATGAGCACCTCAATAGATTTTTTAAATAGCGAAGTAGAGGGGCTTGAGAGCGGTCAAGATAAAAAGGCTGCTTCTGAACATGTGAAATCTATTCATCGAGCAATTGATCATTATCAACAGGAGATTCAGAGTCTTGAATCAAGCTCAAATCGCGATGATACTAAGCAAGATTTACAGCTTAAATTAAATGATCTAAAAGCCCAGGTTCAAACATCGAAGGCTAAAAATGAATGGTTTGAATACGCCGAGGTAATTTTACAAATCGCGATTGTTTTTGTATCTGCCTCGATCGTAGCAGCTGGCACCATTCTTTTTTGGAGTGGTATTGCTTTGGGGGTGTTGGGTAGCATCACCACTTTAAATGGCTACCTCTTATTTTTCTCTTAGTAATAAGTGGATAAGCGGATAATAAAAAAGCCCGGAAAACCGGGCTTTTTGACATCAGCAAATAGCTGATTGAGAGTTGCTTATTAGTTGGCGCGACTACGATATTCACCAGTACGAGTATCGATTTCAATTTTGTCACCAGTGTTGCAGAAAAGAGGAACTTGTAATTCATAGCCAGTGGCCAATTTTGCATTTTTCAATACTTTTCCAGAGCTGGTATCGCCTTTAACTGCTGGCTCTGTGTAAATGATTTCACGAACCAAGGAGTTTGGCATTGCAACTGAAAGTGCTTTACCTTCGTAGAACACCACTTCACATGGCATACCTTCTTCGAGGTAGTGAAGTGCGTCACCCATAAACTCAGACTCAACTTCATACTGGTTGTAATCTGAATCCATAAACACATACATTGGGTCAGCGAAATAAGAATAGGTACATTCTTTCTTATCCAAAATGACAACATCAAACTTGTCATCAGCTTTAAAAACACCTTCGTTAGGTGCGCCTGTTAACAAGTTCTTGAATTTCATTTTGACAACGGAAGAGTTACGGCCTGAGCGGCTGTATTCGGCTTTCAAAACGACCATGGCATCGGTGCCGATCATTACTACGTTACCAACGCGGAGTTCTTGTGCTGTTTTCATCTTGCTATTCCTGGGTGCAGAGTAGTTTTTCTGCGGTTTTAATCAAAGACAGCATTGTAACCGCCGATCGGGCTTTTCAGGGCCAGCTAGGCCACAAAGTGCAATAAACGAGCTGCTAAGCCACCATCAGCCTGTTTTTTCAACAAATCGAGCTTCCAGGCTTGGCTATGCTTTTCCCATGCGTCTAAGTGATCCATCCATTGGCTAGGCATTTCCCAGTTCATGGCCCTGATGCAGGCATTTTTGAGGTCTTGGTCGGCGGTTTCTAGGTAAAGATCTAAAAATGCCGCTAATTTGACTTCATGCGCTCGATCTTCCTGGGGATAAATGTGCCAAAGAAAGGGTTTCCCAGCCAACTGTGCTCGTACAAATGAGTCTTCTCCGCGCACGATATTGAAGTCACATTGGGATAACAACCAGTCATATTCATCTTGAGAGACAAAGGGAATCGAGTGCAAATTACTAGATGGCGGAAGATCGATTTGCTGACCTGTATGAAGGCCTAATAACTCTGCGTGTCCATGTGTCAATAAGATATCAAAATCTTCATCTAATGAACTTAAGTCTTCAAGCCATTTACGTAGCGGGGCTCCCGGGTAGCAAAAGACGCTAATCCGCTTTGTATGGGGCCTTAACTTGACCCAAGTTGCCTTAAGGCTCTCTGGGGTGCCGGGAAGCTGCGGTGGTACCGGGTCAACCAAGATGCCACCTACGTTTTCCTGAAAGCCGGGAAAAAAGAAGTATTTGGGAAGGCCATGAGCTTGCGGCGAAGCCTTCGTGTGAAAGTCTACGATCCAAGGTTCTGCGCTGAGATATTCGAGGTTAATGATGATGGGTTGCTTTGCACAAGCTAGTAGTGCGCCAAGATAACGCTCTGGAAGCTTGCACCCGAATGCCTCGATGACTACGTCGGGTATATCAACTGGATGGCGAGCATTACTGAAGCTGGCTTCCCAGGGCTGGAGATCAATTTTGGATTTAATTGATTCCTCCACTCCAGAAGCGAGTAAATTAAGCACTGGCAGATCATCGCAAAAAATGCGCACATCTTGGCCGTGAAGACTTGATAAGCTTCTGGCTAGACGCCAGCAAACCCCAGCATCCCCATAGTTATCTACGATTTGGCAGAAAATATCCCAACGCATGAGTAATTCGCTTTTTGAAACCCTTCAGCAGGATGTTAAACGGCTCCCCGGACTGCCGGGGGTATATCGCTTCTTTGATGGGGCTGGGCTAATTTTGTATGTTGGCAAAGCGCGTAATCTCAAAAAACGGGTTTCTAGTTATTTTCAACGCACACAACTATCACCGCGCATTGAATTAATGGTGGGCAAAATTGCCCGCTATGAAACAACGGTAACACGGACTGAAGCCGAAGCTTTAATTCTTGAGAACAATCTCATTAAAGAATTGGCGCCCCCGTTCAATATTTTATTTAGAGATGACAAGTCTTATCCTTATGTCATGTTATCGGGACACCAGTTTCCCAGACTGGCCTCATACCGAGGCAAAGTGGATAAGCGTAATCATTATTTCGGTCCTTTTCCAAATTCTTGGGCGGTTCGCAATAGCGTGCAAATTCTGCAAAAAGTATTTCGATTGAGAACTTGCGAGGATTCAGTGTTTAAGAATCGTAGTCGCCCATGCCTACTTCATCAAATTCATCGTTGTAGTGCTCCTTGTGTGGGGCGGCTTAGTGTTGATCAGTATGGTCAAGACGTTGCTCAAGCTACCCGTTTTTTGCAAGGTGATCATGGACGCGTTTTATCTGAGTTAGAAAAAGAAATGCAGTCTCATAGCGAAGCGATGGAGTTTGAAATGGCTGCGGTATTACGTGATCGCATTGCCGATCTATCGAGTGTCTTACAGCAACAGTCAATGGATACTGTTGCGGAGGGCGAGGGGGATGTCGATGTGATTGCGGTAGCGCAGATGGAGGGAATGGTATGCGTCAATCTAGCAATGATCCGTGGTGGACGTCACCTAGGTGATAGAGCGTATTTCCCTAAAGGTTTACGTTTGGCCTCTGGAGAATTACCTCCACCCACTGAAATTCTGGAGGCTTTTATTCAGCAGCATTATTTGGATGATGCTGGTGAAGAGGGGCAGGCAGGTGTGAGCTTTATACCGCCGATATTAATTTTGAATCATGCTTTACAGGCTGCCGCCGATGATGGGCTTACTCTGAGCGAACATCCGCCAGAAGACCTTCATAATCTTCTCAATGCTCAAGCTGGAAGAAAGATTACTTTTTTACATCAACCTCAAGGGCAAAGGCGCCGTTGGTTATCTATGGCAGAAGGTAATGCCAAGATAGCTTTGACAAAACGCCTAGTGGAAACTGGTGGTCAATTGGCTAGGGCGCGTTCTCTTGCCGATATTCTCGGTTTGGAATTAGAAAGTCTTGAGCAACTCCGAATTGAATGTTTTGATATTAGCCATACTTCAGGCGAGGCAACTCAAGCCTCTTGTGTGGTCTATGCAAAAAATGCCATGCAATCTAGCGAATACCGCCGCTTCAATATTACCGACATTACTCCTGGTGATGATTACGCAGCAATGCGGCAAGTCTTGCAAAGGCGTTATGCCAACTTTCAAGAATTATCTTTAGAGAAAATACCTCAAGTCATTTTGATTGATGGAGGTAAAGGCCAGGTGGAGATGGCCAGACAGGTTCTTTCTGAATTTGGTATGGATATAGGCTTGATTGTTGGTGTTGCCAAAGGGGAGGGTCGTAAAGTAGGTTTAGAAACGCTGATTTTTGCTGATGGCCGTAAGTCTTTGGAGCTAGGGATCGATAGTGCTGCATTACTTTTGGTTGCGCAGATACGAGATGAAGCGCATCGCTTTGCCATTACTGGCATGAGGGCTAAACGCGCTAAGGCTAGAACGGTCTCTCGTCTGGAAGAGATCGAAGGCATAGGCGCTAAAAGACGTCAGAAGTTGTTGGCTCGCTTTGGGGGTTTGAGGGGTGTAGTCAATGCCAGCATTGAGGAGATCGCTGGAGTGGATGGAATTTCAACTTCCCTTGCCGAACAAATTTATCGTCAACTCCATTAAGTCCTTAAATAGTGCGAGCTAATATCCAAGAGGCTCTCCTTCGTTTATGCTTATGCCATGCCCTTTAACTTACCGATCGCCTTGACTTGGTTGCGCGTAGCCGCAATTCCTTTGTTGGTGGCAATTTTTTACCTGCCAAACGATTGGCTTTCTTCTTGGGATAAGAATCTTTTCGCCACAATTGTTTTTATATTGGCAGCCGTAACCGATTGGCTTGATGGGTTTCTGGCTCGTCGTATGAAGCAGGAGTCTGCTTTTGGTCAGTTTCTAGACCCTGTCGCTGATAAGTTAATCGTAGCGGCCTCACTTCTTGTTTTATTAAATATGGACCGTGTCCAAGTATGGGTAGCCTTGGTCATTATTGGTCGTGAAATTACTATTTCAGCACTTCGGGAGTGGATGGCTTTGCTGGGGGCCGGTAAAAGCGTGGCAGTTCATATGGTTGGTAAGCTCAAAACAACTGCGCAATTGGTCGCAATTCCCTTTTTATTGCTAAATGACACCTTGTTTGGCTGGTTAGATTGCGCAAGAGTAGGTACTTGGTTGATTTGGATTGCTGCATTTTTGACTCTATGGTCGATGTTTTACTACATGAAGAAGGCGTTACCTCAGATTTCTAGTGGCTCTAGCTAAAGGGCTAAAACCCTTTCTGTATATAGCTTGCATGGTTATTTCAGGAGTACGATTTGTTTTTTTTCCACAAGATTAATGCGTTCTTTAAAATTGTTTGTTAAACTACTGCCCTGTTACGCGGGAATAGCTCAGCTGGTAGAGCGATACCTTGCCAAGGTATAGGTCGGGAGTTCGAACCTCCTTTCCCGCTCCAAGTTCGATGGGAAGCCCTTAGGGCTTCCCATTTTTGATTTCAAGTGTGGCGCGTTGGCCGAGTGGTTAGGCAGGAGCCTGCAAAGCTTCGTACGGGGGTTCGATTCCCTCACGCGCCTCCAGGTTTTTTGATGATTTGGGCGTATCGCCTAAAATAATTTCAATTAATGTAAGTAGTTGATTTCAAGTCAATCAAATAACCAGAGCGCGCACATGTTTCAATTCAAAAGAATTAATCTCACTTTAGTTGCAATTTTCTTAACTACTTTCCTAGGTGCTTGTGCATCTTCCGGCGATTCCCCAACGGGTACGCCTGAAGAAGTTCAGGAAGTGCAGACTCAGCTTTTAGGTGATATGCCTCTACCTCAAGGTTCACGTCTCGATGGTAGTCAATCGATCATTATTGGTGGCGGAGATTCTTGGGTTGGGCGCGCGGTAGTGAATGCCTTGCAGGGTGCCACTGATGTGTACGCATTTTTCCAGTCAGAATATCCAAAATCTGGCTGGAATACAGTAAGCGCTATCAAAGCAAAAACAAGTATTTTGGTTTTTACTAAAGGGGATAGAACTGCCACCATTGAAATTCATGATGGCTCGCTTGGTGGCCCTAAGTCAGTGATCACCATTACTTCCTCTCCAAAAAATGCCAATGTCATTTCGCCGATGAGAAAGTAAAGTTAGCAATATCAAATTTGCTTAGAAAGAAAAAAGGCCTCTGCTGAGGCCTTTTCCTATTGAGGTCTTAGATTACAAGCCTTCAGCCCTGATCAGGCCAACAGCTTGCCCTTCAACGGCAAAATTGGTTTGGCGATCATTTACGAGAATGTTTTTAAAGTCTGGGTTTTCTGCTTGTAACTCAATCACCATGCCATCAGGGGTGTTCTTTTGGTTCCAACGCTTTACAGTAACCTCGTCATCAAGACGGGCGACCACGATATCGCCATTGCGTACCTCAGTGGTTTTTCGAACGGCCAAATAATCGCCATCCAAAATTCCGGCATCACGCATGCTCATACCTTTCACTTTTAATAGGTAGTCGGCACCTTTGCTAAAGAGACTTGGATCAATCGGAACCTGTTTTTCTATATGCTCAACTGCCATGATGGGTGAACCTGCGGCCACACGCCCAATCAGTGGAAGGGTGAGCTGTTGTAATGCTCCGGACGGTAAAGACATCTGGCGATATTTATTCGGATTGTGAGTTTGATTAAAGCGATTCGGAATGCGAATGCCTCGTGAGGTTCCTGGCGTCAGTTCGATATAACCCTTTTTCGCAAGTGCACGCAGATGCTCTTCAGCTGCATTCGCAGATGCAAACCCCAGTTGATTAGCAATTTCCGCTCGCGTGGGTGGCAAACCGCTCTCGTCAATAGCTTTGGTAATTAATTCCAAAATTTCCTGCTGACGGGGGGTGAGCTTAGGGAGGGCAGTCAGCTCCTCTAGAAAATCGACTGTATTTATGTCCATACTGTGATTGTATACAGCACTATTTGATAATTCAAGGAGTTTAGAGGGGATAATGGGGCATGAGTTCAAATTTAAATAGCACTGAAAAAGCCCCTTATGTTTTGGTACTAGGGATGGGTGGCACCATAGCAGGACTGGCACCCAACCCCGATGAAAATTTACTGAAATATCAAGCTGGGCAAGTGGGCGTAGGGACTTTATTGGCTCATATTGAATCTGCCATACCTGAGGGTGTGAAGCTAGTTTCTCAGCAGTTAGCTAACGTTAACAGCCGTAACCTCTCTGAGGCGCTATTAAGTTTGCTGGGTAAAACTGTGAAAGACTCACTTGTTCATTCAGATGTTGTGGGAATTGTGATTACCCACGGAACGGACACGATTGAAGAAACGGGTATCTTTTTACAGCTGACTTGTGGCAAATATGCTCAAGATTTAGGCAAAAGAGTAGTTATTACAGGTGCCATGCTTCCTGCAAACGCTCCTAACGCTGATGGACCTTCCAACTTGCTAGATGCCATTAGGTGGGCCTCAACCCCCATAGATAATTGCCCAGGTGGCATATTTGCAACGATGGGTGGTAGGGTTTGCATGGCGATGGATTTAGCAAAGCGTCATGGCACAGCTTTAAATGCCCCCCTGCAAGGCTCCCCTAGCAGTTCAGTCGGCTTAATCAATCCTTCGTGGTTATCGGGTGTTAAGGCAGTTGAAGCAGTCTGGTCTGAAGATTTGCCGATTCCTGGGGAGGGTGAGTGGCCTTGGGTGGAAATTTTGACCAGTCATGCAGGCGCACGACCTGAAACTGTTATTCAGTGGCTAGGCAGCAAGGTCAACGGATTGATACTTGCGGGAACGGGCATGGGAGGCTTTCATGATGCCTGGAAGGCTCCTTTGGATCAGGCTATCTCCCAAGGCATAGCTCTTGTGCGAACAAGCAGGACTGGGGCTGGTTCAACGCGTCCTGATATCCCAGAAAAAGACTCAGCGGGATGTATGGCGTCGGGCACTCTTTCTGCCCCTAGGGCAAGAATTGCTCTCCAGCTCTCTCTAAATGCCGCAAAACAGGCAAACATAGTTGGTAAACCCCTGACTTGGCAGGATTTTTTTGCTAGAATAGCGGACTTACCTGAAATCAGGTGAGCGTTTTAAAAACGGCAGCAAAAGCGTTGTATGTTGTACCTACAATTTGTTACTACCTTGTCACACTGGCGCTAACTTCAACAACCATCGGAAGTTAGCAAGACGCCCAGGTGATTTAATCCTTAAGGAGTGTTAGATGCGTCATTATGAAATCGTCTTTATCGTCCATCCGGACCAAAGCGAGCAAGTACCGGCAATGATTGACCGCTACAAAGCTACATTAGCTACTGCAGGCGGAAAAGTTCACCGCATTGAAGATTGGGGTCGTCGTCAGATGGCTTACATGATCGACAAGCTTGCTAAAGCCCATTACGTTTGCATGAACATCGAGTGTGACCAGAAAACTCTGGAAGAGCTCGAGCATGCGTTTAAATTTAACGATGCTGTTTTGCGTCACCTCATCATCAAGACTAAGAAAGCTGCAACAGAGCCTTCCATCATGATGAAAGAAGTGCAACGTGAAGAAGCGCGCAAATCAGCTCAAACCGAAGCTCCTGTAGCAGCGGCTTAAGTTAATAAATTTGAAGAGGAATACAAAGACTAGAGAACGTATCAGAGTGGCGGAGCGGCGTTGAATCATTTCACCCTAACTGCATTCTTGGTAACTAAAGACGCGATTCGATTTACACCTGCAGGAGTACCTGTGATGCATTGCCAGCTAGAACATACTGGTGAAGCAAACGAGGTAGGAGTAGCAAGGAAAATTCAGATGATTGTTGAAGCCATTGCAATAGGCCCGATACAAAAGGGCTTAGAGCAAATGGATTTAGGAACTAAGGCAGTGTTTGAAGGATTCTTGGCACCCAAGACCCTGCGTAATCAAAGACTTGTTTTCCATATTACCCATATTCAATTGAAAAATTAAAGAGGAAATCATCATGGCGTTTGGAAAGAAACCCGATTTCAAAAAGAAACCAGCTCAGAACCCATTGTTCAAGCGTAAGCGTTATTGCCGTTTCACCGTTGCTGGTGTTGAACAGATCGACTACAAAGATGTCGATACATTGAAGGACTTCATTGGCGAAAACGCTAAGATCACTCCTGCTCGTTTGACAGGCACAAAAGCTAAGTATCAACGTCAGTTAGACACCGCTATCAAGCGTGCTCGTTTCCTGGCCTTGTTGCCATTCTCTGACCAACACAAGAAATAATTGGGAGCCCTCAATGCAAATCATTCTTTTAGAAAAAGTAACAAACCTGGGCAACCTTGGTGATGTAGTTCGTGTTAAAGACGGTTACGCCCGCAATTTCTTAATCCCACAACGCAAAGCTCGTCGTGCGACTCAAACAGCAATCGCTGACTTTGCACTTCGTCGTGCTGAGTTAGAAAAGCTTGCTGCTGAGAAATTAGCCGCTGCTGAAGCGGTTGGCGCTAAGCTTAAAGACCTGGTTCTCGAGATCGGTCAAAAAGCTGGTGTTGACGGTCGTTTGTTTGGTTCTGTAACTAATCATGACATCGCTGATGCTTTGAAAGCAAAAGGTTTTGTCATTGAAAAATCTTCTGTTCGTTTACCTACTGGCCCATTGAAAATGGTTGGTGATCACCCTGTAGCAGTTGCCGTTCATACTGATGTAGTGGCTGATATCACTGTCCGTGTAGTTGGCGAGCAAGCTTAATTTTAAATCTGTAAACTAGCCTCATGGCTGAATCCCGTTCACGTTCCGTTACGCTGAATCCTGGCATGACGGGATCTGGGGATGCAGTCGTGCAGGCTTTAAAAGTTCCGCCGCATTCTGTAGAAGCCGAGCAATCTTTGCTCGGCGGTCTATTGATTGATAACGCCGCCTGGGATCGTCTAGGTGGAATGTTAACTGATAAAGATTTCTATCGTCCTGAACATGCTTTGATCTACAAGGTCATTCAGCGTTTAGTTGGCGACAACTATCCTGCAGACGTCATCACCGTTCATGAAGCGGTTAAATCTGAACAAGGCGGTGATTTAGTTGGTATTGACTATCTCAACTCATTAGCGCAAAGCACACCTAGTGCTGCGAACATTAAAGGCTATGCTGATATTGTTCGTGATCGCAGTATTCTGCGTCGCTTAATTGAAGTTTCAGACAATATTGTTAATTCAGCATTTGTTCCTGAGGGTCGTTCTGTCAGAACACTTTTAGATGAAGCTGAATCACGCATTTTGCAAATTGGTGAAGAGGGTAGTCGCAAAGCCGATTACCTTGAGATCGAACCCCTCTTAAGAACTGTTGTTGCGCGTATTGATGAGCTCTACAACCGTCAGGGCGGTAGTGATATCACTGGCATTGCAACGGGCTTTATTGATTTAGATAAACAGACTAGCGGTTTGCAAAAAGGCGACCTGGTTATCGTTGCTGGACGCCCTTCAATGGGTAAAGCACAGCCTTTGGATGCAAAAGTGAAAACGGTCGATGGTTGGAAGTTAATGGGTGACTTACGCTTTGGTGATCGTCTTGCTTCGGTGGATGGTCAGTACTCCATGGTCGCTGGCATATACCCTCAAGGTATTAAGCAGATATATAAAGTCACCTTTTCTGACGGTCGTGAAGCCGAGTGCTGTGATGAGCACCTATGGCGCGTAATGTATCGCGATTGGTCTGAGCCACGCGTCATTCATACTGCTCGCTTAATGGAAATGTTGCAGTGTGTTCGGTATAAGAATAGATTGTGGATTGATCCTGTCTCCGGAGATTTTGGCCACTCGAATGCATTGCCTATTAACCCATGGGTTCTGGGTGCATTATTGGGTGACGGAACTTTGGCTCTATCTCATAGTAGCGTCATGTTCTCCACTAAGTCTCCCGACCTGGTGGAGCGTATGAATGCGCTTGCTGGCTATGAAATGGAGTTGGTTCACGCCAATGCATACGACTGGAGATTGGTTTCTAGGGCGAGAATCTCTGCCAATGGGCAACGCCACTCAGTTCCAAATAATTATTTTAGATCCGCATTACAAGACTTAGGCGTACTAGGCTGCAGAAGCTTTGATAAATACATTCCCGCTACATATCTTGAAGCGAATAAGGCTTCTCGTCTCGCATTGTTCCAGGGTCTGATGGATACCGATGGCTGGATTGAGAAGTGGGGCTCTATTCGTTTTTGTACTGCTAGCAAGCAATTGTCGGAAGATGTTGCATCTTTGGCTAGATCATTGGGCGGCTTTTGCTCAATAGCGCACAAGCGGTCGAGCTATACCTATCAAGGGGAAAAGAAGCAGGGTCGTTTATCTTATGTATTAAACATGAGCTTTGGTCCAGGCTTCCAGGCTTTTACTATTCCTGAAAAGAAGGAAAGATTAAGGGCTACTTGGGATCGCCAGCGCAGACTTACATTTACTAGTATTGAGCCCTCCAGAATGACTGAGGCACAATGTATTTCAGTGAGTCATCCTCAAAGAACCTATATAACGAATGACTATGTTGTTACTCACAACACAGCATTCGCGCTGAACATTGCTGAGAACGTAGCTCTTGCCGAAGGGTTACCGGTAGTTGTTTTCTCAATGGAGATGTCCGGCGAGCAATTGGCAGCTCGTTTATTGGGTTCTGTAGGTCGCGTAGATCAAGGCCGTATGCGCACTGGAAAATTACAGGATGACGAGTGGCCACGTGTCACCGATGCGATCGCCCGCTTAAGTAATACCCAAATCTTGATTGATGAAACTGGTGCTTTGTCCAGTTTGGAATTGCGTGCGAGAGCACGCCGTATTGCCAGAAACTTTGGCGGCACGCTTGGTCTTGTTGTGATCGATTACTTGCAGTTAATGAGTGGGTCAGGCTCCGAGAATAGAGCTACTGAAATTTCTGAGATTTCTCGTTCATTAAAGTCGCTTGCAAAAGAATTGCAGTGTCCAGTAGTGGCTTTGTCACAGTTAAATCGTGGTCTTGAGCAGCGCCCTAATAAACGCCCCATCATGTCTGACTTGCGTGAGTCGGGCGCGATCGAGCAGGATGCCGACTTAATTATGTTTATTTATCGTGATGAGGTTTACCACCCTGATACCACCACGGATAAAGGTATGGCAGAAATTATTATTGGCAAACAGCGTAACGGTCCTATTGGTACCGTGCGTCTTAGCTGGCAAGGTCCTTATACCAAGTTTGATAACTTAGCGATGGGATCCGTTGGTTATTCTTCTGGTGGGTATGAGCCTTTTTAATTAAATTTTCTCATCCGGCGCCGTATCCATTAAGCAAAAGCCTCGCAATGCGAGGCTTTTAATTGATCTGATAGGGTTAATTATTTCCCACTCTCACATTTCTTGATGGATGCTGCTTTTGCAGCGCCATAAAGAGGTTTGCCATCTTTGCTAACGGCCTTAGCTTCGCAACCCGCATCTGCAGGAGCTCCGCCCATACATTTTTTAATGGAGGCCTCTTTTGCAGCGCCATAAAGCGGCTTACCTTCTTTGCTAACTGCCTTAGCTTCGCATGCTGCTTGATCTGCAAAAGCGTAAGTAGGAAGTGCAAAACTGAGTGCAATGCTTAAAGCGATGATCATCTTCTTCATGCTGACTTCTCCTAGGTGATTGGATAAACTACTTTTACAGCTTCTTGCTACAGGTAAAAATGACTAACCCTGAATCGGATTTTATTTAAGGATCATATTCTGAGGGGCTACTGGTGCTGGGAAACCCGCAGCAGATAATGATTCGCTCATCACGAGATTAGCCGCAAAGTACACTTGCCAGTAGTATTCATTTTTGCAATAAGGACGTACTGCTAATACTGGGCCTACTAAGTTGAATTCTAGAATATTGACTTCAACCGATGGCTCTTTTAATACGTTTGGAATTTCGGCAACCTTTTCACGCAAAAGGTCCATGGCGGCAATTTGATTGGTAGAGCCAGATAATTGACACTTGAGATCTACGCGTCGATAGGGTGTATTGCTGTAATTCTGGATTGTGTCACCCAAAATTTTGGTATTCCCAATCATGGTAGCTATGTTGTCTGAGGTAAATAGTGTTGATGAAAACAGCCCAATTTCTTTTACGGATCCCGTAATTCCTCCGGCCGTTATCGTGTCGCCAACCTTAAAAGGACGCAGCACAATAATAAAAATACCCGCAGCAAAATTTGATAGCAATCCTGCCCAGGCGGCACCTATAGCCACACCGGCTGTGGCAATTAATGCGGCAAAGCTAGTAGTTTGAATGCCAAAGTTACCCAGAATGCCAATGACTAGGAGGATATTTAAGGTTACAGAGGCAACCGAGTGTGCATAGCGAAGAATTGTTGAATCAAGTTTTTGGCGCTCTAAACCGATCCGAATGAGCCGTAAAGTAATACCAATAAGCCATCGACCAACTAGCCAGAGGGCTATTGCAGCCAAAATCTTCAGACCAATATCCGTGGCTACGGTAACTAGAACATCTTGTAGATGATCAATATCAATATTCTTCATTGGTCAATTCTAAATGTATTAAATTCTAAAACTTATAAATCTTATTATTTATGGTTAATTCCATATGGGATATTAGCCTGAGAGATATTCATGAACTATTCTTGCTTGTTAGCTTATATATTTGAGTCCAATAAGCGCTTATGCGGATTTACTGGGCTGCCAGTCTTCTAGCCTCAGTAAATCTAGAGGCCCAGTAAGGCGTTTCAATTTGATCTAATCTGACGGTACCACCGGTACTGGGCGCATGGACAAATCTGCCTTGACCGACATAAATGCCGGCATGAGAATATTTATCGCCAGTGGTATTGAAAAAGACTAAATCGCCTGGGGCAGGTGGTTGATTATCAATGCTCTTCCCTTTATTGCTCATAGCGTCAATCGTGCGCGGTAGTTTGATACTCGCTGCCTTGTAATACACGTATCCAATGAGACCGCTGCAATCAAAACCTGCTTTTGGATTATTTCCACCGTAGCGATAGGGCACTCCGACTAAACCTACAGCTGCAATAGAAATATCTTCGGTACCTACACTTGTATCTTGTTTAAATTGAGCAACTTTTGAAGTGTTGGAGTGCGTACCAAAACTACTGCATCCCGACAATATGAGGAGGCAGTAAATAAAAATGCCACACCCTATTAAGGTGCGGCATGAGAGGGTTTGCTTAAAGCGCGTCAGCTGCATGATCCGCAAGGCGTGAACGCTCTCCGCGCGCTAGCGTCACATGACCACCATGACGCCAGCCCTTGAAACGATCCACAACGTAAGTAAGCCCTGATGAGCCCTCTGTTAAGTAAGGGGTATCGATCTGGGCAATGTTGCCCAAGCAAATAATTTTGGTTCCTGGGCCCGCGCGGGTAACTAGGGTTTTCATTTGCTTGGGAGTTAAGTTTTGAGCTTCATCAATGATGACAAATTTACTAACGAAGGTCCTTCCACGCATAAAGTTCATGCTCTTTACTTTAATACGTGAGCGAATGAGTTCTTGAGTTGCTGCACGACCCCACTCTCCAGCGCCGTCTTCATTACGTTGAAGAACTTCTAGGTTGTCATCAAACGCTCCCATCCAGGGCTGCATTTTTTCTTCCTCAGTGCCTGGTAAGAAACCAATATCTTCACCTACTGGAACAGTTGCACGGGTAATGATGATTTCGTTATAGCGTTTGCTATCTAACACTTGCTCTAAGCCTGCTGCCAGAGCCAACAAGGTTTTTCCGGTTCCAGCTTGACCAAGCAATGTAATGAAATCCACATCAGGGTTCATCAGCAAGTTCATGGCAAAGTTCTGCTCGCGATTTCTGGCTGTTACACCCCACACATTATTTTTTTGATGTGAGAAGTCTCTCAGCGTTTGTAAGAGTGCGGTTTTGCCGTTAATCTCTTTTACTTGAGCATAGAAGGGGGTTGAGCCATCAGGATTTTCTTGGTAGACAAATTGATTCACCATCATGCTGGTTACGCTCGGGCCAGTAACTCGGTAAAACATGGTGCCTGTTTTTGGGTCGGCCCAGCTCTCCATGGATTTGCCATGCTTTGGCCAAAAGTCTGCTGGCAGACTCAGCACTCCTGAATACATTAGGTCGCGATCTTCTAAGACTTGATCGTTGAAGTAATCTTCTGCAGGCAAGCCTAAAGCACGTGCCTTAATTCGCATATTGATATCTTTGGATACCAATACGACTTCTTGACCTTTGCGAGTTTTTTGTAATTCACTAACCACTGCCAGAATGAGGTTATCACCTTTACCTTCAGGCAACCCCTCTGGTAGTGCCTGCGTGGTCAATTTGGTCTGAAAGAATAGGCGACCAGAAACATCTTGGTTACCAAGTTTATTTAGAGGAATGCCTTCATCAAGAGTGCCGCTTGTGCCTGCGACGAGGTGATCTAAGGATCGGCTGACGGTACGCGCATTACGAGCAACTTCCGTCATCCCTTTTTTATGGTTATCCAACTCCTCAAGAGTGGTCATAGGCAAAAATAGGTCATGCTCTGAAAAACGGAAGAGCGAGCTAGGGTCATGCATCAATACATTGGTATCAAGAACAAATAGGCTTGGCGGACCCGTGCGAATAATGCGTTTCGGTTTATCAGGAATTATTGAAGCTTTCATTTCATTTTTTCCTGTGCGTGCAACAGGCCGATCACCTTTGATTTTCTCTAGGGCTACCTCAGCAGCAGACAAGTCTTCCTCGGCGTCGTTAGTCCATTCGTGCGCATGAGTTTCCATTACCACTGGCTTTGCTTGAGTGGGACGCTTCTTTAAATCAGGAGTGTCCTTACGGCTCAATTTCACATGATCAGCGATTTGAGTTGGAATGGGGGGCAACGGCATGCGACTCTCCTAAAAGAAAAAACCGTCAAGCAGCTTGCTTTGACGGTTTATAGCGAAACGTGTGGCAAAACTCACTGTAAAACTGCGGGGGGCGATCAACGAACCTGTCATTAAATATTCAGGCTCTTGATCCAAAAGGATCCTTTGACTTTCCCGTCGTTTACGGTGCATATGCCTTAACTTTACCCCAAAATTTAGGCTTTGCAAGCACCCAAGATTAAATTTATAAAAAAATTAATCTATTTCTTGAGCAGCTTGTAATACTTCTGTCACATGGCCGGCAACCTTGAGTCCGCGCCATTCTTTTGCAAGCTTGCCAGAAGAGTCAAAAAGAAAGGTACTGCGCTCTACTCCACGCACTTGTTTTCCATACATATTTTTCAGCTTCATGACGCCGAAAATCTGACACAGCTTTTCTTCGGTATCGGCAACCAACTCAAATGGAAGTTCTAGTTTGCTGCGAAAGTTATCATGAGATTTCAGGCTATCCCTAGAGACGCCTACCACCAAGGCGTTAGCTTTGGTAAAGGCATCAATATTGTCCCGGAACTCACCGGATTCAGCAGTGCAACCAGGCGTCATGTCTTTTGGGTAAAAATACAAAACCAACTTTTTGCCGTTGGCTGAGGCTGGAGAAAATGTAAGGCCTGATGTGGCGGGAATTTCGCACTGAGGCATGGGTTGGCCGATAGCTACTGTCATGATCATCCTTCTATTAAAGTAATTGTCTCTAAGTTTTAATTGTTGTTGTATTGCCAGTTTTGCTACTTAATGATTTTGAATAATTAATTCACCACTTCGATTGGGTATTTCACCCCAAGTCACTGGAAGTACAGCTATTTTATCGAGTTGCTTGGTGGCTGCCCAGGATTGATGAAGTTCTGCCATAGTGACAAGATCATGCCCTTGATTTAGCCAGCCAGCGAGCAATTGCTCAAAAGCGGGAAGAAGCTTTTGACCTTCCAATTCAGCATGTAGGGTAAAGACTTGATCATTGGGATTGCTTTGGGTGATTTCAAGCAATTTCTTTACTGCCCCGTATTCATCTGCCCCATCAATACCGATTAATTCATCAAAGGTTGGGAGGGTGGTGGGGTACTGGACATGTTTTGCTTTGCCTGAAGGTAAAGCAAAACGGTAAGGTATTAAGTTAGGCTCGGCTCTACCATCTGAAGAGTACTGAATACCCCATTGATCAAGTTGCTCAAATGCTGCCTCATTCATCTGCCAGCCAGCGGCTCCATAAGTTGTAGGTGCATGTCCAAAGATCTCGATAAAACGATCCCAGCTCTTTTGCATTTGAGCTTTGGTCCAGATTGGATCGCGACTACGAACTGCATCCTGCCAGGCAACATGATCCCATGTGTGAATACCCGTCTCATGTCCGGCTAAATCTATTGCACGCATTTGAGCCACAGCTTTTTTGCCAATATCTGGACCGGGAAGGAGGACGCCATAGAGTAAAGTCTTAATGCCGTAATGCTCTACTACTGAAGTGCGGCTGACTTTCTTTAAGAAGCCAGGGCGAAAAACTCGTTTTAGCGCCCAACCTGTGTGGTCAGGCCCTAGGCTAAATAAGAAGGTCGCTTTAAGCCCAAATCGCTCGAGGGTACGAGCAAGGTTTGGAACGCCTTCTTTGGTGCCGCGTAAGGTATCAACGTCTACCTTGAGAGCAATTTTTGCCATGTACCCCTGTACTTATTCTTTGTCTACTAAATGACGTGCTTTTTCAACATCTTCACGGTAAGCCTCAAAAATATTCTTCAGGGCATCAGACATGTTTGTAGTTGGCTTCCAGCCCAACTCAGTCATTGTGTTGTCGATTGCTGGTACACGGTTTTGTACGTCTTGATAGCCTTCGCCGTAGTAAGCGCCAGAAGTGGTTTCAACAATGCTGACTTCATTTGCTGTTTTTGCATACTCGGGAATACTTCTGGCAATCTCCAACATTTGATTGGCAAGCTCACGAACTGAATGATTGTTCTTTGGGTTGCCGATGTTGTAAATTTTGCCATTGGCAACATCATCTTTATTGGCGATGATGTGCATCAGTGCGTCAATACCATCGTCGATATAAGTAAAGGCGCGTTTCTGTGCGCCGCCATCTACTAAGTTAATGGGTTCGCCACGAACAATGTGACCTAAAAATTGAGTGACTACGCGGGAAGAGCCTTCTTTTGGAGTGTAGATGCTATCCAGACCTGGGCCAATCCAGTTAAATGGACGGAAAAGTGTGAAACGAAGTCCTTCCATCCCGTAACCCCAAATAACGCGATCCATCAATTGTTTTGAGCACGCATAAATCCAACGTGGTTTATTAATGGGGCCGTAAACCATCTTGGAATTAGCGGGATCAAACTCGGCGTCTTCACACATGCCATAGACTTCAGATGTAGATGGAAACACCAAATGCTTTTTATATTTAACAGCTGAGCGAACAATTGGAAGATTGGCTTCAAAATCAAGCTCAAATACTTTCAATGGTTGCTGTACGTAAGTGGCAGGAGTAGCAATTGCTACCAGTGGCAAGATCACATCACATTTGCGAATGTGATACTCGACCCACTCTTTATTGATTGTGATATCGCCTTCAAAGAAGTGCATGCGTGGATGATTTACTAAATCGCCAAGGCGATCATTTTGCATATCCATGCCGTAGACGTGCCAGTCGGTTGTCTCAAGAATGCGTTTGGAAAGGTGATGGCCAATAAATCCATTGACGCCAAGTATGAGTACTTTTTTCATCTTTACTACCTTTATTCATCTAATCAGTTTTGCTGCAAGGCTTGATGCTCAATTTTTTATATTACCTAGTCGTTTGCCGGAAACCAATCCAGAATTTCTATTGCCTGATGGTTGCCGCAAATTCCGAATACCCGATTATCAACCAGTTGGACACCTGAAGCCTCAAGATTGAGATTCGCTGGAAAGGGTCCTTTTAGGCTCGTCCGAGCCACAATCATCCTGCGACCTTGATGCTCTGTAAAAGCACCTGGATAAGGGGGGGCAACCGCTCTAACGAGGTTATGTACCTGTAATGCGGTTTGATTCCAATGAATTCGGCCATCTTCAGGTTTACGACCCCCAAAGTAGCTTCCTTTGTGTAATTCATTGGGTTTTCTGGGTACTCGCCCCAAAACGAGCTCTGGAAGCGCCTTAGTGAGGGCATCTACTGCAGCTTTGCTGACTTTAGCAAAGACATCTGTAGCAGTTTCATCGGGCCCAATTTCCACTATGGATTGCTCGACAATATCGCCAGCATCCGGTTTAGCTTCCATTACGTGCAAGCTTGCACCGGTCTGAATCTCACCATGTAAGATGGCCCAATTCACGGGTGCTCTGCCGCGGTATTTAGGTAGAAGCGAGCCATGCATATTAAGTGCGGCAATCTTGGCGCAAGTGAGAACTTCCGCTGGAATCATATGGCGGTAATAGAAAGAGAATAGGTAGTCAGGTGCTATCTCTTGCAGTTTGGGAATGAGGGTGGATAACGCACTTGCGCTAGGGGTGATGTAAGGAATATTTTTCTCTTGGCAAAGTTTGGCAACGCTACCAAACCAAACATTCTCCTTAGGGTCATCTTCATGGGTGACTACTAGATCCACCCTAATCCCCGCCTTAAGCAAAGTATTGAGGCAATGAACACCTACATCGTGATAAGCAAAGACGACTGCGTGCAATTAATTTTTCTCTAAAACAGCTTGGACAACATAACGAGGACGCTCTCGAATTTGCTGATAGATGCGGCCAATATATTCGCCGAGCAACCCGAGCCCAAAGAGCATGACGCCAATTAAGAAAAACGTTAGCGCAAAAAGGGTAAATACCCCTTCTACTTCAGCGCCCAATACAAAGCGGCGTACAAGCAGGTAAATAAAGAGGCTGCCTGCGGCCATAGATAAGAGCATTCCTAGGATGGAGAAGATCTGCAGGGGCATTACCGAGAAGCCAGTAACCAAATCAAAGTTCAGGCGAATCAATTGGTAAAGGCTGTATTTAGATTCTCCAGCAAACCGCTCTTCATGCTTTACAGAAATCTCTGTTGGGTTGGCTGCAAAGGTATAAGCAAGCGCTGGTATGAAGGTATTGCTTTCATTGCATTGACGCACTAAATCAACAATACGACGGCTGTAACCGCGTAGCATACAGCCTTGATCAGTCATCGTGATGCGGGTAATGCGTTCGCGCAAGTTATTCATAGCGCGTGAAGCCCACTTCCTAAAAAGGCTATCTTGTCGGTTCGAGCGAATCGTCCCTACGTAATCATGACCTTTGAGTAGCTCACAAGTAAGCACGTCAATTTCTTCTGGCGGATTTTGTAAGTCCGCATCAAGCGTAATAATGTAATCGCCACGGGCATATTCAAAACCAGCCATGATGGCCATGTGCTGACCAAAGTTGCTGTGAAATAACACCGCGCGTGTTACATCTGGGCGTAGTTCTACTTGTCTAGCCAAGATCCCCGCGGATCGATCCTTACTGCCATCATTGATAAAAACGACTTCATAGCCAATATTGCGCTTGGCGGCGACCTCATCTAACGCAGGATAGAGGCGATCAAAAAGGGCTTGGAGACCATCTTCCTCGTTGTAAACGGGGATGACGATACTAAGTTGGGGGTTGTTGCCTTGGGTAGCTAAATTCGCTGTCATCCTGCAATTTTGCCTGATCTTGGCTTTTGACCTAATTTTGGGGGATTTCTTAGCTTTTAGCGTGTTTTTTAAGAATTCCGACTAAGGCTTTAGATATCCGACTAATGTCTTCGTCTGCCATTCCTGGAAAGAGTGGAAGGGTCATGATGGAGCGTCCTATGCGCTCGGCTATGGGGGTGTCTTGGGTTTGATAACCAAGGTTTTGATATAAGGTGAACCCAGTAATTGCAGGATAGTGCACTCCAGTTCCGATGCCTAAGTCTTTTAGTTCAGTCATGACTTGGGCGCGATCTACATTGAGCTGTTCAAGTGGCAGTACCACTTGAAACATATGCCAGTTGCTATCAATAAAATTCTCAACAGGTAACTCAAGTTTGAGATGCTCAATGCTGGCATTCTTAATTTCAGTGCGGATAGCGTCAAAATATTGACGAGCTAAAGCGGTTCTGCGTGCCTGAAAGGAGGGTAATTGTTTGAGTTGATGCAGGCCAATCACCGCATTGACATCGGTGAGATTATCTTTGCCCCCAAGCATGTCGACATCCATGCCATCAATGCCTTGACGGGTGAGACCTTGCAGCCGTAACTTTTCTGCCACCTTTGCTTCATCAGTATTGTTTAAAACCAAGCAGCCACCCTCGACTGTAGAAAGGTTTTTATTTGCCTGAAAGCTAAAGCTTACTAAATCACCAAAACTACCAATCTTTTGATTTTTCCATTCAGAGCCAAACGCTTGTGCCGCATCTTCAATGACGCGCAGATGATGTTGATTGGCTAAAGCGTAGAGCTGATCCATATTTACAGGTAATCCAGCCAAATATACGGGCATGATGGCGCGAGTATTAGGGGTAATCGCATTGGTAACCTTATTAAGATCAATGTTCCGGCTGATTGGATCAATGTCCACAAAAACAGGTTTTGCGCCAACACCCAAGATGACATTGGAAGTAGCAACCCAAGAGATCGGCGTTGTAATGACTTCATCGCCCTCACCAATGCCAGCAACTTGCAGGGCAATCTTCATCGTGGCGGTGCCGTTGGCAAAACAACGTACGGGGCGTCCACCGAAGTATTCACTCAGTGTTGCTTCAAATTCGGCCAATTTGGGGCCTGAAGTTACCCAGCCTGAGCGAAGTACTTCTGCAACCGCATCAATGGTCTCTTGATTAAAGCTTGGTCTCGTGAAGGGAATAAAAGGCAAACTTGTTGAATTGACTGACATCATTGGCCTTATTGTGATGAAGTGCTATTGGTATCTGGATGCTTAACGATTACTCTGCGAGAATCTCTGCCGATTTCTTGCATGGGTAAACCCAGTTTTTCTAATTCCACATACTGCTCAGGAACCATTAAGGCATAAGCGCTTTGGTCTTCTTTCCAGCGTGCAATAAAAGCATCTAGTGTGGGAAGCCATAAATTCGGTTCTTGATTTACGCCAAACTCTAGTTCATCTGGAAACTCTACCATGACCATCGTTCTGCCTAAATAGAATGGCACCGTGTGATCCAAAATACGAACCGAATAAAAATTCACATTCTTCGGAATACTTTGCTTTACTTGATTCACTAAATCAATCCCAGAAACAGCGCGACCTAAGGTTTCATGGCCGGTGCCGGCAATAATTGCGCAGAGAAAAAAACCGCTCGCAAAGCTAGTGATGCTTGCTAGGCCATTGCGCTTGCTTTGCACAAAGGAAATTAGACTAAAGGTAACCAGTGCAATAAGTGCGGCAACGACCCAATAGGTATATTGCGCATACGCTTCAATTTCATCGGGCCTAGCTTGTTTACTAATGTCAGATAAGAAGAAGAAACCGGCTATGCCTAGGAGGGCGAATCCTAAAACTTGAAGTTGCCAAGAAAAAGGTAGCAAATTAGTTGGCCCAAGTTTTTTATCTAACTGTTTACCCACTAGCATTGCCAGGGCGGGAAAAACGGGGATGATGTATCCAGGCAATTTAGATTGAGAAAGACTAAAAAATCCCATAATCACAGCGAACCAGCAAACTAAAAGCCAGCCACTTGAAAATTGAGAAGAACGCTCTTTCCAGGCTAACGAAATGGCGCCAGGAATTTGAGCTAACCAAGGCAAAAAACCAATCAAGAGCAGGGGAATAAAGTAATAAATAGGACCCGTTCTGCTGTGCGCAGTTTCAGTAAAGCGTTGCAAGTGTTCGTGAATAAAGAAGAATTGCAAGAACTCTGAATTACGTTCTGCAACCAAAATAAACCATGGTGCAGTGATGAGTAGGAAAAGGGCTGTGCCGCTAATGAGATGCAGGCGTTTCCAAATCCTCCAATCCCAGGCCGTAATGGAGTAGACAACAAATACCATTCCAGGAATGGCTACTCCGATGACTCCTTTAGAAAGAGTGGCTAAAGCCATCAATACCCAACAAGCCCACATCCAATTTCTGCTGGTGGTCTTACTTTCATAACTTTGCGATAGGAGGAGGCTACAAAGGGCCATCACTAAAAAAGCGGATAAACCCATATCCAAAGAATTCATGTGCCCGCTAATAACCCACATTGGGCTTGATGCCAGCACCAAGGCTGCCAACCATCCCGCTCTGGCCGAATATAGGCGGGCGCCAGTAAAGCCAATAAAGAGAATGGTTAAAAACCCAGTTAATCCAGTCCATAGGCGAGCTTGCCATTCGCCTATGCCAAAAACTTGAAAAGCTGTTGCAGTTGCCCAGATTTGTAGCGGTGGCTTTTCAAAATATTTATAGCCGTTATAGCGCGGAGTTATCCAGTCACCGGTAACCAGCATTTCACGGGCCATTTCCGCATAACGACCTTCATCTGATGGAATGAGGTGACGGTAATTTAGTGTTCCAAACCAGAGAAGACTGTAAATCAAGACTAGCAACAAGATTGCACCTGGGTTTAGGGCACTCGAACGCCTAATTTGGCCAAACTGCATTAGCTGTTTTCCACAATAAGCGCCAACAACACCTGGCGACCTTCGCCAACGAGAATATTGTAGGTACGGCAGGCTGCTTGTGAGTCCATGATTTCAAAGCCAATTTTGGCTTCAATGAGCGCTTTTAGGAGTTCGGGCTTAGGAAATCGCTGGCGTTTTCCAGTGCCAATCAGGATTAATTCGGGTTTTAAAACAACCATTTGCGCAAAATGGGATCCCTCTAGAGCGTCAAAGGTGTCAGCGGCCCAGGTTTCGATAGCGCCATCAGAGCTCAGCAAAACAGCATGGCTGTATGGGGTCTTATTGATCTCTACATAGCCGTCGCCATAGCCGGTGATCGTATTGGCTCCTGAATGGGGGTCAGATTGAAGCTTCACATGGACTCTCTGTCATAATTATGTGGATTATAGCCAGCTGTTTTTTCCTAAATTTCAAGAACTTACCCATTAACTTATTGTGAAACCCATCCTGAAGTCCGAAAAACTCAATCACGTCTGTTATGACATACGTGGGCCCGTGCTTGAGCTTGCTCAGCGCATGGAGGAGGAGGGTCAAAAGATCATTAAATTAAACATTGGAAATGTGGGGGTATTTGGCTTTGATCCTCCTGAAGAAATTCAGCTCGACATGATTCGTAATTTGAGCAATGCCTCAGCATACTCGGATTCCAAGGGCATCTTCGCTGCCCGTAAGGCCATCATGCACTATTGCCAAGAAAAAGGCATCCAAGGCGTTACTTTGGATGACATTTATACCGGCAATGGGGTTTCAGAGCTCATCGTATTGGCTATGAATGCCTTGCTTAACAACGGAGATGAGGTTTTGGTACCAGCTCCTGACTATCCTTTGTGGACTGCAGCTGTGAGCCTGTCTGGCGGTACGCCAATTCACTATCTTTGTGATGAAGAGAAAGAGTGGGCACCAGATTTAGAGGATTTACGGAGGAAAATTACCCCACGTACTAAAGCAATTGTGGTGATTAACCCCAATAATCCTACTGGGGCAATCTACTCGAAAGAGGTTTTGCTGGAGCTAACTGAAATCGCTCGCGAGCATGGTTTGATTTTGTTCGCCGATGAAATCTACGACAAGATGTTGTATGACCAAGAGAAGCATATTTCTTTGGCCTCTTTATCTACCGATGTCGTGATCATTACTTTTAATGGTTTATCAAAGAACTATCGCTCGTGTGGTTATCGTGCGGGTTGGATGATTGTGTCAGGCGATAAAGAGATGGTTCGCGATTACATTGAGGGGCTCAATATGCTTTCCTCAATGCGCTTGTGCGCCAATGTGCCGGGTCAATATGCCATTCAAACGGCCTTGGGTGGATATCAAAGCATTAACGATTTAGTAAACGAAGGTGGACGCCTTGCTAAGCAGCGCGATCTTGCTTGGAAGCTAATTACAGAAATACCCGGCGTCACTTGCGTTAAACCAAAATCTGCTTTGTACTTATTCCCGAAGTTGGATGCTCAGATGTATCCAATTGAAGATGATCAGCAATTTATTGCTGACTTATTAAAAGAGGAAAAGGTCTTATTGGTGCAGGGCTCCGGCTTTAACTGGGCCAAGCCAGACCATTTCCGTGTAGTGTTCTTGCCCCATGAGGATGTGCTTAAAGAGGCTATTGGCCGACTTGCGCGTTTTCTGGAGCGTTATCGTCAAAAACATAGTCGCAAGGCGACTTCAAACGCAACAAAGGCATTATGAAACCAATTCAAGTTGGTCTGTTAGGTATTGGCACCGTTGGTGGCGGTGTATTCACTGTTCTTGAACGTAATCAAGATGAAATTCAACGTCGTGCTGGTCGTGGTATTCATATTAATACCGTAGCAGATCTCAATGTTGAGCGTGCCAAAGAGTTGGTTAAAGATCGCGCTCAAGTCGTTAGCGATGCGCGAGAAGTCATTAATAATCCTGAGATCGATATTGTTGTTGAGTTAATTGGTGGTTATGGAATCGCCAAAGATTTAGTGCTCGAAGCTATCGCTGCCGGTAAACACGTGGTTACTGCAAATAAAGCTTTGATCGCTGTTCACGGTAATGAAATTTTTAAAGCTGCCCATAAAAAAGGTGTGATGGTTGCTTTTGAGGCGGCTGTTGCTGGTGGCATTCCAATTATTAAAGCATTGCGCGAAGGCTTGACCGCCAATCGCATCGAGTGGATTGCCGGCATCATTAATGGCACTACTAACTTCATTCTTTCTGAGATGCGTGACAAGGGTTTGGACTTTGCTACCGTTTTGAAAGAAGCGCAACGATTGGGGTATGCAGAGGCGGATCCAACCTTTGATATTGAGGGTGTTGATGCTGCGCATAAGGCTACCATCATGAGTGCGATTGCATTTGGCATTCCAATGCAGTTTGAAAAAGCTCACGTTGAAGGTATTACTAAATTAGATGCTATCGATATTCGCTATGCTGAACAATTGGGCTATCGTATTAAGTTGCTCGGCATTGCCAAGAAAACTTCAAGCGGAGTTGAGTTGCGTGTTCATCCAACTTTGATTCCTGCTAAGCGTTTAATTGCAAATGTTGAGGGCGCAATGAATGCGGTGCAAGTATTTGGTGATGCGGTCGGTACTACCTTGTACTACGGTAAGGGCGCAGGATCTGAGCCTACTGCCTCTGCAGTGATTGCAGACTTAGTCGACATTACCCGTTTATTAAATGCAGACCCAGAGAATCGCGTTCCTTATTTAGCGTTCCAAGCTGATGCTGTTCTTGATACTCCGGTATTGCCTATGGGTGAAGTGACAACTAGCTACTACTTGCGTTTACGTGTTGCTGATCAGGCTGGTGTGTTGGCTGACATCACTAAGATCTTGGCTTCGCATGGCATCTCTATTGATGCCCTCTTGCAAAAAGAGGCTGATGAGGGTGAGAGCCAAACTGATCTGGTTGCATTAACTCATGAAACCAAAGAGAAGCACATGCTCGCCGCAATTCAAGAGATTCAGAATCTCAAGACCGTTGCCGGCGAGGTAGTGAAGATTCGTTTAGAAAATTTGTCTTAATATCGAGTAAGTAATTAATAAGCACATGCGTTACCAATCGACTCGTGGCAATAGCCCACAACAGACCTTCTTAGAGATCCTCCTTGGGGGGTTGGCTCCTGATGGCGGTCTGTATTTGCCAGTTCAATATCCGCAAATATCTCTTGCACAACTCGATTCTTGGCGCGGCTTGTCTTATGCCGATCTCGCTTATGAAATCCTCAGCTTGTATTGCGACGATATTCCAGAGGCTGATTTACGCGCATTACTTCGTAAAACTTACACTGAGCAAGTCTATTGCAATGGACGTGCACAAGACAATGCTAAAGACATCACGCCTTTGCATTGGTTAGGTGAGGAGGGCGGTACTCGCATTGGTTTATTAAGTCTTTCAAATGGCCCAACACTTGCATTTAAAGATATGGCCATGCAGTTATTGGGCAATCTGTTTGAATATGCCTTAAAACGTGCCGGCCAGAAGCTAAATATCTTGGGTGCTACATCTGGAGATACTGGTAGTGCCGCTGAATACGCAATGCGGGGTAAAGAAGGTGTGAAGGTATTTATGCTTTCACCTCGCGGAAAAATGAGTACGTTTCAATCGGCTCAAATGTATTCCTTGCAAGACCCTAATATTTTTAATTTAGCTGTTGCCGGTGTATTTGATGATTGCCAGGACATTGTTAAAGCGGTCAGCAATGATCATGCATTTAAAGCTGAGAACCAAATTGGCACTGTTAATTCGATTAACTGGGGGCGCGTAGTTGCTCAAGTGGTTTATTACTTCCAAGGCTATCTCCTGGCAACGAAAGATAGTAGTGAGAAAGTTTCTTTCACTGTACCGTCGGGAAATTTTGGCAATGTTTGTGCAGGTCATATTGCTCGTATGATGGGATTGCCCATCGAGCATTTAGTAGTTGCTACCAACGAGAATGATGTTTTGGATGAATTCTTCCGCACGGGTATCTATCGTGCGCGTAAATCCGCCGAAACATTGCATACCTCAAGTCCTTCTATGGATATTTCTAAGGCGAGTAACTTCGAGCGCTTTGTCTTTGATCTGATGGGTCAAGATGGCAAAGCTACTGCTGGTATGTTTAAGCAGGTAGATGAAGCTGGTGGATTTGATTTATCTGAGAATGCGGTATTTGAAGGTATTGGAAAGTATGGCTTTCAATCTGGCCGTAGCACCCATGTAAACCGCTTAGAAACAATTCAAGATATTGATAAGCGGTATGGCGTCATGATTGATACACATACTGCTGATGGTGTGAAAGTAGCTCGTGAGCATCTTCAGCCTGGTGTTCCTATGCTTGTTTTAGAAACAGCTTTGCCAATTAAATTTGAAGAGACGATTCAAGAGGCCTTAGGCCGTCCTGCGGAATGTCCAGCAGCCTTCCAAGATATCAAGTCTCGACCACAGCGCGTCGAAAATATTGATGCTGATGTGAGTCAAGTTAAAAACTTCGTCACGACGCATCTTCGTTAAGTAAGCATTCTCTTTTAAATAGGTTCTTTATGACCAAGCCTCCGATGTTGACTGCTCAGCAGGCTTTAGATCATCTGCTTTTAAATGCTAAGCCTGTCAATGACAGTGAATTGCTTACAACCCAGGATTCCCTTGGGCGAGTCTTGGCACAAGCTGTGACTAGCTTGGTAGATGTTCCACCTTTAGATAATAGTTCCATGGATGGTTACGCCGTACGCACGACGGATGTTTGCGCGGCTAAATCTATTCTGAGGGTTGCTCAACGCATACCAGCGGGTTCGGTTGGAGTTCAGTTAGAGTCGGGAACTGCAGCTCGTATTTTTACTGGAGCACCGATTCCTTTGGGTGCTGATGCCGTGGTCATGCAAGAAGATTGTGAAATCGTAAAAGAAGGCGTCGATCAGATACAAATTAATATTGCCCCTATTAGTGGTCAATGGATTCGCCGTCGTGGTGAAGACCTCACATCTGGAAAAGTGGCATTAACATCTGGCACTTTTTTGCGACCACAAGAATTAGGTGTTGCTGCATCAGCCGGGTTAACCCATTTGAATGTGAAGCGCCGCGTAAAGGTGGCTGCATTTTTCACTGGTGATGAGTTGGCTTTGCCGGGTGAGCCCCTAAAGCCGGGCGGTATTTATAACTCTAACCGGGATACCTTATTGGCATGTTTGCGCTCATTAGGTTGTGAGGCAACTGATTTGGGAATTGTTCCTGATCGCTTAGATGCTACTCGGGACGCCTTGCGTAAAGCAAGTAAGGATCATGATTTGATCATTACATCAGGTGGTGTATCGGTTGGCGAAGAAGATCATATTAAGCCTGCGGTAAGTGCGGAAGGTCGTTTAGACTTGTGGCAAATCGCTATCAAGCCTGGCAAGCCATTGGCGTTTGGTGCGGTACGTAAGTCTGATCAAGAAAAAGATGGGGAGGCTTGGTTCATTGGTTTGCCGGGCAACCCAGTTTCTAGTTTCGTGACTTTCCTGTTATTTGTACGCCCATTCATCTTGAAGCTTCAGGGGCGGGAGGCTTTACCCGCCCAGTCCTATCAAATGAGAGCTGACTTTGACTGGCTTAAAGCTGATCGTCGTAATGAATTTTTGCGTGTAAAAATCAATACGCAAGGTGGCTTAGATCTGTTTCCCAATCAAAGCTCTGGTGTATTAACTAGTGCTTCCTGGGGTGATGGCTTGGTGGATTGCCCCCCAGGTCATGCATTTAAAAAAGGCGATCTGGTTAAATATCTTCCCTTCAATGCCTTGCTTAGCTAATTCAATTTAAAGCACATTCTCGGAATTCGGATTACGATCACTTTATGAAAATTGAACTTCGATTCTTTGCTTCTTTACGCGAAGCACTTGCTTGCTCACAAGAAATCCTGATTGTTCCAGATCCGATAAAAACGATTGCAGATCTACGCTCTTTCCTTCGCCAACGTGGCAGTGCTTGGGCCGATGCTTTAGCGGAAGGCAAGCCGATTCGTTGCGCAATAAATCACCAGATGGTGGATTTTCAGACGAATCTTGAAGAGGGGGCTGAAGTAGCATTTTTCCCTCCTGTTACTGGGGGGTAAGGAATGCCCGTACGTATTCAAGAACCTGATTTTGATGTAAGCGCTGAAATAGCAGCGCTACGTAAGGGGGATTCTCAAGTCGGCGCAGTAGTCACCTTCTTAGGCACTGTGCGTGACATGAATGAAGGTAGCGCAGTCAAAGAGATGGCGCTTGAGCACTATCCCGGAATGACTGAAAAGTCGCTTGAGGAAATCGCCTCGCAAGCCAAAGAGCGCTGGAATATCCGAGACTCCTTAATTATTCATCGAGTGGGTTCACTACTTCCCGAGGATCAAATTGTTCTGGTGGCTGTAACAAGCGCACATCGCGGCGAAGCATTTGCTGCTTGCGAGTTCATTATGGATTACCTCAAAACAGCTGCACCATTCTGGAAGAAGGAGGAAACGTCTGAAGGTGGGCGCTGGGTAGATGCTCGTGTTACTGACGATGCTGCAATGGCTCGTTGGGTTAAAAAATAATATTCATACTTAAATCAAGTCATCTAGATCGGGGTTACTTGTAAAGAACGCAAGCTTTAAAGTTCTAGGTAACTTTTTAAGTCTAGCCTCCGCCTTGGATGCTTCCGAGCGATCAGGATGAGCTTGAGTGGCCAATAGCACGACTGGCCTACGTGAGCGTGTATAGCGCGCACCTTCCCCAGAATTATGAGCCGCCAAGCGGTGTTCTAAGCGATTGGTAATGCCGGCATAGAAGGTGCCATCAGAACACTCAAGAAGGTAAACAAGCCAGGTCAAAATCAGGTCTTTTAGGGTTAAATTTACTTAAAAAAGGCTACAAAACCTTGAAATTGGCAATATTGCCCTTATATTCTATAGATATATTGGTCGCCTAAATACGACCTTCAGAATAGTTGAAATTAACCCTGAGAAATAACAATTTTTGGATATTAGGTAAAAAATGAGAATAGATAAATTAACAACCAAATTTCAAGAAGCATTGAGTGAGGCGCAAAGCCTTGCTTTAGCAAAAGACAACCAATACATCGAGCCAGCCCATTTATTGTTGGCAATGCTGCGTGACTCAGATGGTGGGGCAAAAAGCCTTTTAACTAGGGCGGGAGTAAATGTCTCCGGCCTAGAAAAGGGCTTGGAAAAACTCATTAGCAATTTACCCGAAGTTCAGGGAACCAGTGGTGAGGTTCAGATTGGACGTGATTTAAATAATTGGTTCAATTTGACAGAAAAAGAAGCCAATAAACGTGGTGATCAATTCATTGCTGGCGAACTCTTTTTATTAGTGGCTTCAGAAGATAAAGGCGAGCTCGGTAAGATTGCTCGTGAGAATGGATTAAATCGTAAATCGTTAGAAGCAGCTATTGATTTAGTGCGCGGAGGAGAATCGGTGAATAGTGCAGATGCTGAAGGCCAACGTGAAGCCTTGAAAAAATACACCATTGATTTAACGGAGCGTGCCCGTATGGGTAAGTTAGATCCAGTAATTGGGCGTGATGATGAGATCCGTCGCACTATTCAAATCTTGCAACGTCGCGGTAAAAATAACCCGGTTCTGATTGGTGAGCCTGGCGTAGGTAAGACAGCGATTGTTGAGGGCTTAGCGCAACGTATCGTGAATGGTGAAGTTCCAGAGACTTTAAAAGATAAGCGCGTTTTGGTTTTGGATATGGCTTTGTTATTGGCTGGCGCTAAATATCGCGGTGAGTTTGAAGAGCGTCTCAAATCAGTCTTGAGTGATGTTGCTAAAGATGAGGGTCGTACCATCATCTTTATTGATGAGATTCATACAATGGTAGGAGCAGGAAAAGGTGACGGCGCAATGGATGCAGGCAACATGCTTAAACCGGCATTAGCCCGCGGCGAATTGCATTGTATTGGCGCAACGACTTTAGATGAATACCGTAAGTACATTGAAAAAGATGCTGCCTTAGAGCGTCGCTTCCAAAAAGTGATGGTTGAAGAGCCAAGTGTAGAGGCGACGATCGCTATTTTGCGAGGTTTACAAGAGAGATATGAACTTCACCATGGAATTGAGATTACCGATCCAGCGATTGTTGCCGCAGCCGAGCTGTCACATCGCTATATTACAGATCGCTTTTTACCAGACAAGGCAATCGATCTTATTGATGAAGCCGGTTCACGCATTCGTATGGAGATTGATTCCAAGCCAGAGGTGATGGATAAATTAGATCGCCGTTTGATTCAGTTGAAGATTGAGCGTGAGGCTGTCAAGAAGGAAAAGGATGAGGCCTCTCAAAAGCGTCTTGCTTTGATTGAAGAGGAGATCACACGTCTTGGTGCTGAGTCTGCAGATCTAGATGAAATCTGGAAAGCTGAAAAGGGTGCGGTATTGGGCGCTGCTCATGTCAAAGAAGAGATTGAAAAAACCCGTGCAGAAATTGCCAAGCTTCAACGTGAAGGTAAGTTAGAGAAAGTTGCTGAATTGCAATATGGCAAATTGCCTGAGCTTGAAGCTAAACTTAAATCTGCTGCTGCTGCCGAAGCCAAAGGCAGTAAAGACGGTGTTGTAAAAAATAAACTCTTGCGTACACAAGTAGGCGCCGAAGAAATAGCGGAAGTAGTCTCACGTGCAACAGGCATTCCCGTATCCAAGATGATGCAAGGTGAGCGCGATAAGCTGCTCAAAATGGAAGAGCTGTTGCATAACCGCGTGGTTGGTCAAGAGGAAGCGATTCGTGCAGTATCTGATGCGATTCGTCGTTCACGTGCCGGTCTTGCTGAAGAGAATCGTCCTTATGGATCTTTCTTGTTCTTGGGGCCTACCGGTGTTGGTAAAACCGAACTCTGTAAGGCCTTGGCAGGCTTCTTGTTTGATAGTGAAGAACATTTAATTCGTATCGATATGAGCGAGTTTATGGAAAAACACAGCGTAGCCCGTTTAATTGGCGCGCCTCCCGGTTATGTTGGTTACGAAGAGGGTGGATATTTAACCGAGCAAGTACGTCGTCATCCTTACAGCGTCATTCTGTTTGATGAAATTGAAAAGGCCCATCCAGATGTCTTTAATGTGCTCTTACAGGTGCTGGATGATGGACGCTTAACGGATGGTCAAGGTCGTACGGTTGATTTCAAAAACACTGTAATCGTGATGACCAGTAATATCGGCTCACATTTAATCCAATCAATGACTGATAAGAAGCAATCGGAAATTAAAGATGCAGTATTTAACGAGTTGAAGAACCATTTCCGTCCTGAATTCCTAAACCGTATTGATGAGATTGTGGTGTTCCACGGGCTCGATAAAGGCAACATTGCCAACATTGCCAAAATATTGCTCAAGAACTTGTCTGATCGTTTAGTGAAGGTGGATATGCAGCTTGAAGTGAGCGATGCAGCTCTCAATAAGATTGCTGAAGTCGGCTTTGATCCCGTGTATGGGGCTAGACCACTCAAACGTGCGATTCAGCAGTATATTGAGAATCCAGTATCCAAAATGATCTTGGAGGGCAAGTTTGGGCCTAAGGATATCGTCCCCGTAGATGTGGATAAAAAGGGTGAGTTCATCTTTACTCGTTAATTCGCCCGACTCACTTAGAAACCCGACTTCGCAAGAGTCGGGTTTTTTATTTCCCCATTTCGCAGGATTAAGGCCTTTATATTTTCATAATATGAAACGTTATTCCCATACGTAAAATGTAGTGCTGAATTTAAGGATTACAGGGTTTTCATCTAGTGGCTAGACTTTCCACATTATAAAAAATAATATGTAACCTATTGATTGATATAAGTTAAATAACTTTATCAATTTATCCAAATAGACTTGCATCGTTTTTGAATCTGTCTAAACTCTTATATAAGACATAAGACTTGATAAAGTCTTATAAGTCTCAAAATTTAGAGGTTCTTGTTTAACTTAGGGAGAAAAACATGGCAGATCGCAAAGCAGAAATCGCAGCACTACAGAAGGACTGGGATACAAATCCACGCTGGAAGGGTATTAAGCGTGGTTACACAGCAGAAGACGTTGTACGTCTTCGTGGCTCTTTCCCGATTGAGCACACATTGGCACGTCGTGGTGCTGAAAAGCTTTGGAATTTAGTAAATACTGAGCCGTACGTTAACTGTTTAGGCGCTTTGACTGGTGGTCAAGCAATGCAACAAGTTAAAGCTGGCGTTAAAGCAATCTATTTATCAGGCTGGCAAGTTGCTGCTGATAACAACAGCTACGCTTCTATGTATCCTGATCAATCTTTATATCCAGTGGACTCAGTTCCTAAGGTTGTAGAGCGTATCAACAATACATTCCGTCGTGCTGATGAAATCCAACACTCCAAAGGTATAGAGCAAGGCGACAAAGGTTATATCGATTGCTTCGCTCCAATCGTTGCTGATGCTGAAGCTGGTTTCGGTGGTGTATTAAATGCATTTGAATTGATGAAGGCTATGATTAATTCTGGCGCAGCTGGCGTTCACTGGGAAGACCAATTGGCTTCCGTGAAAAAATGCGGCCACATGGGTGGAAAAGTATTGGTTCCAACACAAGAAGCTTGCCAAAAATTGATCGCCGCTCGTATGGCTGCTGACGTATGCGGTGTTCCTACATTAGTTATCGCGCGTACTGACGCTGAAGCAGCTGACTTGTTGACATCTGACTACGATGAAAACGATAAGCCATTCTTGACTGGCGAGCGGACTGCTGAAGGCTTCTACAAAACTAGAAAAGGTATTGATCAAGCGATTTCTCGTGCGATTGCTTACGCTGAATATGCTGACTTGGTATGGTGTGAAACTGGTACGCCTGACCTTGAGTTTGCGCGCAAGTTTGCTGAAGCTGTTCACGCTAAGCACCCAGGCAAAATGTTGGCCTACAACTGCTCACCATCATTTAACTGGAAGAAGAACTTGGATGATGCAACGATTGCTAAGTTCCAACGTGAGTTGGGCGCAATGGGTTACAAATATCAATTCATCACTTTGGCTGGTATTCACTCCATGTGGTACAACATGTTTGACTTGGCTCAAGACTATGTTGCGCGTGGCATGTCTGCTTATGTTGAGAAAGTTCAAGAGCCTGAATTCGCAGCTCGCGATCGTGGATACACATTCGTATCTCACCAACAAGAAGTGGGAACTGGTTACTTCGATGAAGTAACAACCGTAATCCAAGGTGGCGCTTCATCTGTAACAGCGTTGACTGGTTCAACAGAGGAAGAGCAGTTCCACTAAATCGAATCCCTAAGTAGTTTGTATCACCGCGGCATCTAATTTATCCCACAAGGGTGACTTAGATGCCGTTTTCGTATACATTTATTGCATGTCAAACTGCATTCTTTGTAAAGATGAACTCAAGCCCGAAGAGGGCGCCCTTATTTGGCGTGGAGACGATTGCCGCGTTATTTTGGTTAATGACCCCGATTTGCCTGGATTTTGTAGGGTAATTTGGAATCAACATATCAGCGAGGTATCAGACCTTACTTATGGTGAGCGAGAGCTACTGATGAATTTGGTAAATGCAGTTGAAGAAGCGGTGCGTCACGTGATGCATCCAGATAAAGTCAATTTGGCCGCTTTGGGCAATCAAGTACCTCATATTCATTGGCATGTGATCCCCCGCTACAAAGATGATGCATTTTTCCCGGGATCAGCATGGTCCGCCAGAACTCAGCAAACTTTAGCGTCGACCTTAGAAGAGCGAAAGCGAAAAACTCTGGATCTGCCTGCCGCCATTAAATCGGCAATTGCAGCGCTGTCATGAATGCTTAGAGTTTTCTGGCGAGAAGTTAAATGCCTCTGAGATTTAATAAATTGATTATTATTCAATTGAGGCTTCACAAAAATTATATTAAGAGACATTTATGACATATACAGCAAGCGAAAAACGCAAAAGAATCTTTGCAATCTTTGCCGCATCATCTGGCAATCTTGTGGAGTGGTTTGATTTTTATATTTACGCCTTTTGTGCGATTTATTTTGCACACATCTTTTTTCCCAAGGCGGATCCCACAGTTCAGTTATTAAGTACTGCTGGTGTTTTTGCGGCAGGGTTCTTAATGCGGCCTATTGGTGGTTGGTTATTTGGGCGAATCGCTGATCGTCATGGAAGAAAAAAATCTTTAGTGATTTCTGTGATGATGATGTGCGGCGGATCTTTAGTCATCGCTTGTTTACCAGGTTATGACAGTATTGGAATTTGGGCGCCAGCACTCCTTTTGTTGGCTAGACTCTTCCAAGGGCTTTCTGTTGGCGGCGAGTATGGAACAACCGCTACATACATGAGCGAAATTGCCATGAAAGGCCAGAGAGGTTTTTACTCCTCCTTTCAGTACGTTACATTGATTGGTGGCCAGTTATTAGCAGTTTTGGTCATTCTCATCCTCCAGCAGTTTTTGGATGAAAGTCAGTTAAAAGATTGGGGATGGCGCATCCCATTTGTAGTGGGTGCATTGGCTGCAGTTATTGCGCTCATGCTGCGTAAAACACTTACAGAGACTGCTGCTAATTTGGCAAGTGAACATAAAGATGCTGGCAGTATTAAGGCATTATTTCGTGACCACAAGAAAGCCTTTTTCACAGTTTTAGGCTATACCGCAGGTGGATCATTAAGTTTCTACACGTTTACTACGTATATGCAAAAGTACTTAGTGAATTCTGCCCATATGTCGATTAAAACCGCTAGCGGAGTGATGACAGGATGTTTATTGGTCTATATGTTGATGCAGCCAGTCTTTGGTGCATTATCGGATCGTATTGGCCGTAGAAATAACATGTTGTTATTTGGCGGTTTAGGAGCTATTTGTACGGTTCCCATCATGATGCTTTTACAGGGGGTTACTGACTCTTGGTTGGCTTTTGCGATTATTGTTTTTGCCTTGGCGATTGTTAGTTTTTATACTTCAATTGCAGGTATTGTTAAAGCAGAAATGTTCCCTGTTGAAGTAAGGGCATTGGGCGTAGGCCTATCTTATGCGATTGCCAATGCAATTTTTGGCGGGTCTGCAGAATTTGTAGCGCTCAGCTTCAAAGCTGAAGGTTATGAGTCAATGTTTTATTGGTATGTCACAGCGATGCTAGTCATTGCTTTTGTAGTGAGCTTCCGACTTCCTAAGAAGCCCCCATACTTACTAAACGATCATTGAGTTGTTTCACGAACTTAAACCACTCTCGGGTGGTTTTTTCGTTTTCATGACTCAATAAGTGTGAGAATAAAAAAGATGAGTAAATCTATCCAGAAAACCGACCCACTTTTGAAGCGGGCGGCAAGCCTAACGGTGGGCAAAGCATTGCGTAAAACGCATCCGCTTCAAGAGCATGAATTCATCAAGGCTAGACCTAGTCATTTCAGCTCAAACGCGATACTTGAGAAATCTAATGTAGATCGGCTTTCCGAGCTCATTCCTATTCGTTATGGACGTATGTTAGCGAGTCCCTTTACCTTTCTTCGAGGTTCAGCTGCCCTAATGGCTGACGATCTATCTAGAACCCCCAGTAGTGGAATTTATGTTCAAGCATGTGGGGATTGTCACTTACTCAATTTTGGCGCTTTTGCAACGCCAGAGCGTAAATTGGTATTCGATATCAATGATTTTGATGAGACCTTGCCGGCTCCTTGGGAGTGGGATATTAAGCGCCTAGCAGTGAGTTTTGCAGTGGCCGCTCAAGATAACGGCTTTAGTAATAAAGATGCAAAGATGGTCTCTAAATTCTGCGTGCAGGCATATCGAGAGAGTCTTCGGAAATATTCAAAAATGAGTCCATTAGATGTTTGGTATGAGCAAATGGATTTGAAGAAATTTGCTCAGGATGCACCTGACAAAAAAGCAAAACTTTATCGAGAGGGAATTATTAAAAAAGCCCAAGGTAGAGTGGCTGAGTATTTATTCCCCAAAATTACCACTGAAGTTGATGGAAAGAAGCGATTAATAGACCAGCCACCACTGATCTATCATTTAAACAATAAAGATATCGATGACATTACGGCGGAAGCCTTAGAAGACTATCGTCTTTCATTGTCAGATGATCGAAGGGTTTTATTTGATCGTTACCAATTAAAAGATATAGCCGTGAAAGTGGTAGGAATAGGAAGTGTAGGGACACGCTGTTTTGTCGGTTTATTTATGACTCCTGATGATGAGCCCTTGTTGCTTCAAATAAAAGAAGCTCGGCCTTCAGTCCTAGAGTCTTACGCTGGAAAAAGTGAATATGAAAAACATGGACAAAGAGTAGTTATTGGGCAACGCTTGACACAATCCTCATCAGACATTTTCTTGGGGTGGGTTAGAGGGCGTAATGGCAGAGACTTCTTCGTTCGGCAATTAAGAGATATGAAAGTCTCTATTTCCTTTGAAGAAATAATGCCCTTGAAATTAAAACGCTATGCCAAGTTTTGTGGACAAGCTTTAGCCCGGTCACATGCAAAGTCTGGTAACGCAGCAATGATTTCCGGTTACCTGGGAAAGTCCGATATGTTTGATGAGGCAGTTAGTCAGTTTGCTCTGCAGTATGCCGAGCAAAATGCCAAAGACTATCAATCTTTGTTTGACGCTGTAAATTCAGGCAAGATTAAAGCGATTACGGAGACTGACTTAAAGCCCCTTGCATAGATTTTTGATCTATAGGGGTGAACAAAAAAATGGACCGTTATAAACGATCCATTGATGTTGCTTGATAAGCTTACTAGCTTAAAACAGCGTATTAAGCGTTAGCCCAATAGTTTGAATGGTCGCAGTGCTTTTGCCGGTTCCTATTAAAGATCCTGTAGTGGGTGGGTTGAAAAAAAGTCACGATATAGGCCAGAATTGGGAACAATAAATGTAGAAAGTTCCTCGGTACTAGAGAGCGCTACACAGCAAGTAGTGCTAGCAAAAAAACACGCTAAAGATAGTTTTAAAGTGAAATACTCATATTGCCTCTTGTATTGAAATCTGTGGCTATAGCCTTAGCAAGAGGCTAAGACAGCTCTAAGTTTCGAGCTTGCGATTCTATAGGAGTGGCTATGGTGGCGTATTGCAACCCTATCTGCTGATGGTGGCAACGCTCATCTGATTTGATTCTATTTCTCAGCCCAACTCTTTGGGGCTTTTGTTAATCAAAATCTCGACAAGTTTTTTCAGAAATTTATGAGATCAAGTTCTTGCTTAAAGATAAAACTTGAGTTTTGCTGAGGCTATTTGAACCAAATAGCCAGATGTCGAGGTTTGAACATCGTATCGAATATTAAGCTCTAGGTCTTTTTGTAGCATTCCCCCAACCCCAATACCACCACTATATAACCATGGAGAAAGCTGTAATCCATAAGTGGTAAAGGCATCTCCACCACCTGCATAACTTGATGTGAGTAATACTTGTCGATTTAAAACGTTATAGCCCGCAGCAATATTAGTGGAGAGCTTAATTTTGGGAAGAAACTCATAATCCCACTTGAGACCGGCTGTTGTATACAGCTCATTCCATGTTTGATTGTTCACATTTAAATTTAAAGCTCCAGCATTCGATTCTGAGTAAGCGTTAGATTGAACCGTTAAATAATCTGCACGTAAAAATGGCGTAAATCGATTTTGATCATCAGCGTCAAAGTATTGCTGCAAGCCTGTTCCAATATGTCCGGTATAGCTGCTGTAACTTGAATTTGCAGTTACACCGTAAAAACTAATATTGCGTGAGCCCGTATTTTGATTAAGAGCTCCATTAGCTTGATAGCTCCAATTGAGATCTTTTGAAATGGCATAGTCACCATAGACTCCAATTTGATAGCTATTAATATTGAGATTGCTTGGTGCCCCTGAATTATTGGCGCTGATAGAGTTTGTTGAGACTCCAAATGCAAGGCCTAAATTGGTGCGGGGTGACGCAACATAATCCGTACCTAAAATCAGTCCGCCAGTATTGCTTGAGTATCCGGCAACATTGCCAAAAGTTTTCTGATTTCCCCATGCGCCATAAGCCTTGCCCCATACATCACGGTTACCGAGTATTTCATCGCCATTTCCATTACCCAATAAATGATTCTGACGAGCTGACACAAATTGACTAAAGCTTCGTTGTGAGCTAGCTGTTGCTTGCGAGCCCGCACCTGCCAGCAGTGGAATGGTTTGACTGATCGCATTTGATTGTGCGGTGCCATTGAGATTATCTAGTGCTGTTAAAACTGGCGCCATTGCTCCGGTAAGACCCAAAGATGTAGTAGCCATATTCCATAGGCTGTTAGCTGCCCCTGTTGCGGCCGGGTTATTGGCGGTAGAGACCACCCCAGTGTATGGCGCAATTTGAGTAAGGTAAGTGTAATAGCCTGTAGGGGTAGCGGTAGTTGCGTCATAACCAGCCAAAGTCATCGTCGCAGTTGAATTTGTGCCTGTAATTACTCCGTAAGATGCGTTTACAGTAGCACTTCCATTGCTAATAGTCGCAAAGAGAACCTTTCCCTGGGGGGTAACGGAGCCTAACTCCGTAAAAGTAATTGCGCTACCGCTAGGGCCAACACCTATACCTGTAAAGTAGCTGCCGTTATATCCATTGATCACAAATCTTCCTGGTGAAGCGCTGCCAAATAAAGAGCTGCTCACCATCTTCCAAACCGTTCCGGGAGTCCAGCTATAGACCGGGTTTGCATTGCTTACAGGAATCGTTGTCGCTTGAGGTGGAGTAAAGATGCTGGGGTTATAGGGAAGCATATATGCCCAATGGGTCACTAACAAACTCGTTCCCGTGATCATTTGCATTTCCATCTCGTTAATGCCGCCTATATTTTCAAATTGCCCTAAACCGAGTGTCGTAGCCCCTCCTCCCGTTGGCGTGAAAACAATGGCAATTGCTCCAGTAGGCGAAACCTTACCGCTCATAGTGCTTTGTGATGGAGAAGGTATCCCTGCTATTTTTAGCGTGGCATTACTAGTGCCGGTAAATGTTGTGGTTGCGCTACCAGATAGCGATGTTGCCAATAGACCATTCCATAGTGTTTGATCGCCTATAGGAAATGGATTTGAAAAGCTAGAGCTTGAAGATCCATAGGCAAGCATATTAGGTACTGGTACGTACCAATTAGAGTTATTAATAAGGGTAAAGTAGTCGGTAGTTTGAGCCCAACTACTCTCACAGAATCCAGACAATAGCACGGTGATTAAAAACGGCGCTACTTTTGTTATTAAATTTTTCATATTTAATAAATGCATATAAATTTCTTGGTGCCAATATAGACTGAAAGTAGAGGGATAAAAAGCACACCCTAATCTGCAGTGCGTCATTCAGAAGTCAGTCTAAAAAACTGGGAATATCACTATCGCATGGATAAATAGCCATCAAAAATAAATCTGCACCATTACTCGTCCCAATTAAAATAATCGATCGGGTTGCTTTAGATAATTCTGCTAGCCGCTTGAAGCTTTGGGTAATATCGTTCAGTGTTGGAGTCTTAAATCATCAGGCTCTTAGGGTAGCCTGTTAAGTGCCTCAAGATATTTCTCAGGGCTAAGTTGGCCGCCTTCACGTTGCGCTTCCCACATCACTTGACCAAGACACTCCATCATCTGATGTTGTGCTTCATGTTCAGAACCTAATTTCTTGGTAAGTTTTTGTGCAATCTCCCGAATTCCTGGCGGCTGATCAATGGAGATTTGCTCACTAATGGATAGGTGCATAGAGAGGTGCAGAAAGGGATTTGTTTCACCACGTTCAGGCGTGTAGTCTTGCTCAAGCGCACCTTCGGGTTTTTCTAAGAGCGCATGATATTCGGGGTGCTGTTCCATCCAATCACTTGCCAGTATCTCCATTGGCGTCAGTATATGATTTTCAGTTTTCTTTTTCCAGGTATCACAAAAGAAGCGACGGACTTCTTCACGGGTTGGATTAAATATCGCCACGAACTTTCCCTTTACCAGTTTTTTCTTTGAAGCTGCACAGTGGCTCAACAATACACTGTGCGCAATCTGGATTACGCGCTTTGCAGGTATATCTACCATGCAGGATAAGCCAATGATGTGCGTCTTGTAAAAACTCTTTTGGCACCCGTTTAAGTAGCTGCTCTTCTACTTTGACAACATCTTTTCCAGGCGCTAACCCTGTTCGATTGGAAACTCTAAAAATATGTGTATCCACCGCAATGGTCGGTTGACCAAATGCTGTGTTGAGGATGACATTTGCGGTCTTTCTGCCGACGCCTGGTAGAGCCTCAAGTTCTTCCCGAGTTTGGGGTACCGTTCCACTATGTTTTTCCAATAGAAGACGGCAAGTCTCTTGAATATGTTTGCCTTTGGAGTTAAATAACCCAATATGTTGAATATATGGCTTAACCCCTACCTCGCCAAGATCCAATAAGGCTTGTGGAGTGTTGGCAATTTTAAATAATTTTCGCGTTCCTTTATTGACTGATACATCAGTTGCTTGCGCAGAGAGCAGGACGGCGATGAGGAGTTCAAATGGAGAGCTGTATTCCAGCTCGGTTTCCGGATGTGGATTGTTCGCCTTTAGTTGCTCAAAGAAAGCGCGACGTTTTTCTAAATTCATCATTTTTTCTGCTGAGCGCGAGCAATAGCTGCGGCAATAATAACGCGTTTGCGCTCTTGTTCTTTTAGTGCGACTTCAGAGTTCGGTGACTCTGCATTAAGAGCAACTAATTTAGCCGCAGCCTTTTTAGCGAGACGCTCTTCATTGTCTCGATGCTCACGCTCTAATCTCTCATCACGCGCTTTGTAGCGCTTTCTGGCAAGATTTGCTAATGCGGGCGACCAAGCATCCCACCCAGATTTATCACCAGTGACATCAATCATGGTGATGCAGTCCACTGGGCAGGGCGGTATACAGAGATCGCATCCTGTACACCATTCAGTAAGAATAGTATGCATTTGCTTTGATGCGCCCACTATCGCATCAACAGGACATGCCTGAATACATAAAGTGCAACCAATGCACGTCTTGGGATCGATGAATGCGACTGGCCTAGGCCGCTCTACACCACATTCCAAATCAATTGTGGGGTGCAATACAAATGCATCTTGAGGGTAAATAGGCGCAAGAATCTCGCTAAGTCTCATTATTCCTTCAATGCCACCAGGAGGGCATCGATTAGGGAGTGCGTCCCCTGTTGCCATAGCTTGCGCATAAGCTCGACAGTCAGGATAGCCACACTTAGTACATTGAGTTTGAGGAAGTGCATCTTCCAAGCGATTGGTGAGCTCGTTCGCTTGATGAATATTCATTACTTGATAAAGCGCTGCAAGAAGTAGTGGTCTTTTGAACCACTACTTATCTCGATTTACTTAGCCGCTAATTTAGGAAGTCTAGCTTTAGTTTTTCTTTGTGCAGGTTGATGCTCGCGAATAAAGGCTTTGATTTTTGGATACACTTTTTCACGCCAGCGACGACCAGCAAAAATACCGTAGTGACCTGCTCCCATGACTTCGTAATGGTCTTTATCGTTTTTAGGTATTCCAGCGCAAAGAGCGTGTGCAGAGCGAGTCTGACCACTTCCTGAGATGTCATCCAATTCACCTTCAACGGTGAGAAGGGCGGTTTTCTTGATATCTTGTGGTTTCACTAACTCACCACCTACTGTCCATGTGCCATTAGGCAAGGCGTAGTCTTGGAAAACAGTTTTAATGGTATCTAAGTAGAACTTGGCGTCCATATCCAACACGGCGTTGTACTCATCGTAGAACTTGATATGAGACTCTGCATCTTCCTCGTCACCACGCACCAAGTTATGGAAATAATCCCAGTGGGATTGCAAGTGATTTTGAGGGTTCATAGCGATAAAGCCAGTGTGCTGCAAGAATCCTGGATAGACGCGACGACCAGAGCCTGGATAGCTTGGCGGTACTTTATAAATAACATGACTTTCAAACCATTCATATGATTTTTGGTCGGCTAAGTTATTTACAGCAGTTGGAGATTTTCGTGCATCAATTGGACCACCCATCATGATCATGGATGCGGGTGTTACTTCGCCAGCTGAGGCCATCAAAGAGATTGCGCCCAAAGTAGGTACAGTTGGCTGGCAAACAGAAATGACATGTAAATCTTTTGCACCAATAGATCTGATGAAGTCTTGAACGTAATGAACGTAGTCATCCAAGCCAAACTCACCAGCTTCAGCAGGAACAATGCGAGCATCAATCCAATCGGTGATGTAAACCTTGTGATCCTGCAAGAGAGTACGAACGGTGTCGCGTAACAAGGTTGAGTGGTGACCAGAAAGTGGTGCAACTACTAATACTGATGGATCATCTTTAAGTTTCTTAATAACTTCAACATCATCAGAGTAGCGTTTAAAGCGAATTAAATTACAGAAAGGCTTAGCTACAGTAGTAATTTCATGAATGGCAACTTCACGACCATGAGCATTAACAGAGCGAATACCGAACTGAGGCTTTTTGTAGTTCTTGCCTAAGCGATAGAGCAGTTCATAGCTAGCAGCTAGACGCTCGGAACCTGGAACCATTGAAGCCGGATTCGAGGTATTGATAAATGCTTCTGAAGCAGCGCGAGCCCATGAGCTCAGCGGCTGAAGTAATGCTTTTTGAAATTCATGTAACTGATATAGCATGGCGCCTCCTGAAGATCAGTGTAACCGTTTATGACGCTAAAACGCGGGCAATTGCTTGAGCTACTTTATCAATATTCTTGGTATTGAGGGCAGCAACGCAAATACGGCCGGTAGAAAGTGCGTAAATAGCATCTTCCTTCTGCAAACGCTCAACTTGCTCTGGTGTTAACCCTGAGTAAGAGAACATTCCGCGCTGAGCGTTAATGAATGCAAAGTCTTGTTTTGCGCCAGCGGCAGCCAATTTACTAACTAATGCTTCGCGCATAGATTTAATGCGATCGCGCATTTGCGCTAATTCATCTTCCCAAAGCTTTCTGAGTTCTGGTGAATTCAGAACAGCTGCAGCAATCGCAGCACCGTGTGTCGGAGGATTGGAGTAGTTTGTGCGAATAACGCGTTTGAGTTGAGACATAACACGTGTGGACTCATCTTTGCTTTGAGTCACGATCGATAAAGCGCCTACACGTTCACCATAAAGCGAGAATGATTTGGAGAATGAGCTTGAAACAAAGAAAGACATGCCAGATTGAGCAAACAAACGCACAGCAACGCCATCTTGTTCAATACCATCAGCAAAACCTTGATAGGCCATATCCAAGAAAGGAATGAGTTCTTTCGCTTTGCAGATAGCAATCACTTGGCGCCATTGAGCTTCAGTCATATCGGCGCCAGTTGGATTGTGGCAGCAAGCATGCAGCAAAACTGTAGTGTGTTTTGGGAATGACTCCAAAGATTTCACCATACCGTCAAAATCAACTCCACGGGTCTTGCTATCAAAGTAGGTATATTCGATCACATCAAAACCAGCGGATTCAAAAATACCGCGATGGTTTTCCCAGGTTGGATTGCTAATAGCTGCTGGCGCATTCAAATTTAAGCGCTTAATAAAGTCAGCGCCTACTCGTAAAGCGCCAGTACCGCCAATACATTCTGCTGTGACAACGCGACTATCTTTGATCAATGAAGAGTCAGCGCCAAAAAGAAGGGTCTGTACGGCGAGGTTGTATGGATTTGGGCCTTCAATAGGAATGTATCCACGAGGAGAGTGCTTGGCCACCAACTCTTCTTCTGCCTGAATAACCGCTTTAAGAAGGGGGATTTTGCCTTCATCAGTGTAATAAACGCCCACACCCAAGTTGACCTTGTCTGCACGTTGATCGGCGACATAGGCTTCGGTGAGGCCAAAAATAGGGTCTTTAGGGGCTAATTGAACGGATGTGAAGAGTGTCATTTGAAGTTAGTTGGGGGTGATTAAAGGGTATTTGAGTGTTAATTGACGTTAAATTCAGTTAAATTTAGGTAAATAGGCTTGTTTTCGAGCCAGATTGAACTATTTTCAAATAAAAACGGCAAAATCAATGTTTATATAAAAATCGCTGTGAAGATATCTCACATGTGAAATGATAGCTGAGATGCCCCCTAAGTTGCCTAAAACTTCCCCAAATTTACAAGTTGTAGAAAGTAAGAAAACTCCTGTAGCTGACCCGCTAGGTGAGGTTGGTCACGAGCTTGATCCGGCTAAGTTTGTTAATTTCCCTGACTCTCCGTACCATCTTTATCAACCTTTCCCCCCTGCAGGGGATCAGCCAGCCGCAATAGATGCTTTGGTAGCCGGGATTGAGGATGGCTTGACCTTTCAGACCTTATTGGGCGTGACGGGCTCAGGTAAGACCTTCACGATGGCCAATGTAATTGCCAGAACTGGTCGTCCCGCTATCATTTTTGCCCCTAACAAGACCTTAGCAGCTCAGCTTTATAGTGAATTTCGGGAGTTTTTTCCGAAAAATGCAGTTGAGTATTTCGTCAGTTATTACGATTACTACCAACCAGAAGCTTATGTTCCTCAACGGGATTTGTTTATTGAGAAGGATTCTTCAATCAATGAACATATTGAGCAAATGCGCTTGTCCGCAACCAAGAGCTTGCTAGAGAGACGCGACGTCATTATTGTTGCCACTGTTTCAGCAATTTACGGTATTGGTAACCCGGGCGATTATCACAGTATGGTGATGACATTGCGTCCTGGTGACAAGATGAGTCAACGTGATATTTTGATGCGCTTAATTGCAATGCAATATGACCGCAATGAAACCGATTTCAAGCGCGGTGTATTTCGTGTGCGCGGAGATACGATTGATATCTTTCCGGCAGAACACAATGAGTTAGCTGTTCGTGTTGAATTGTTTGATGATGAGATTGAAAGCTTGCAGTTCTTTGATCCCTTGACAGGACGCATTCGTCAAAAGATTCCACGTTTTACGGTTTATCCAAGTTCACATTACGTTACTCCACGTGATACGGTTCTAAAGGCTATTGAAACCATCAAGATTGAACTGCGTAATCGCTTGGATGAATTTGTCAAAGATGGCAAATTAGTTGAGGCTCAGCGTTTAGAGCAGCGCACTCGCTTTGATTTAGAAATGCTTAACGAACTTGGTTTTTGCAAGGGCATTGAGAACTACTCTCGTCATCTCTCTGGAGCTATGCCTGGCGAGGCTCCGCCAACCCTAGTGGATTACTTGCCAAATGATGCATTGATGTTTTTGGATGAAAGCCATGTTCTCATTGGACAGCTCAATGCGATGTACAACGGAGATAAATCCCGTAAACATACGTTAGTGGAATTTGGTTTTCGCCTGCCTTCAGCAATGGATAACCGTCCATTGAAATTCACTGAATTTGAAACCAAAATGCGGCAAACCATTTTTGTTTCTGCAACTCCAGCAGATTACGAAAATACACACACAGGTCAAGTGGTCGAGCAAGTGGCTAGACCAACGGGATTGGTTGATCCAGAAATTGAAGTGTTACCAGCAAGTACACAGGTTGATGATTTATTGAGTCAGATTCATGATCGAGTCAAAGTAAATGAGCGTGTCTTGGTAACGGTGTTGACTAAACGTATGGCTGAACAGTTGACCGATTATTTATCTGATCATGGGGTGAAGGTTCGCTATGTTCACTCCGATATTGATACTGTTGAGCGCGTGGAAATTTTGCGGGATCTTCGCTTAGGTGTATTTGATGTATTGGTGGGGATTAATTTACTGCGTGAAGGTCTGGATATTCCAGAGGTTTCGTTGGTGGCAATTTTAGATGCCGACAAAGAAGGCTTCTTGCGATCTGAGCGTAGCTTGATTCAGACCATTGGCCGTGCTGCTCGAAATGTCCGGGGTAAAGCCATTTTGTATGCCGATCGCATAACCGATTCGATGCGACGCGCCATGGGTGAGACTGAGCGACGTAGAACGAAGCAAATTGCTTTCAATAAAGCCAATGGTATTGAGCCCAGAGGGGTTCAAAAGCGCATTAAGGACATTATTGATGGGGTTTATGACGTCAAAGAGAAGCGCTCAGAGATGCTGGTAGAGCAGGAGCGAGCTCGGTATGAGGATATGGGTGAAAAAGAGCTGGCGGGCGAAATTAAGCGTTTGGAGAAGCAAATGAATGCCGAAGCTAAGAATTTGGAGTTTGAAAAGGCTGCCGCAACCCGAGATCGTCTGACAAAAGTCAAAGAAATGGCCTTTGGCGCCAGATCTCAAGATGGTGTGTAGTCGCAATCCTTGGGACTTTTGGAATAATTCCCGAGCAGATTAGTGGGGTATATGGTAAAGTTGAGTGGAATGGTCGGGTATTACCCGCCTGACTGTTAGCTGTCCATAACAATCCATTACCAAGGTGACATATGAGACTTACAACCAAAGGCCGTTTTGCTGTAACTGCAATGATCGATTTAGCCCTGCGTGAAACGCAAGGGCCTGTAGCTTTGGCCGCAATAAGCCAAAGACAAAAAATTTCCCTTTCCTACTTGGAACAATTGTTCGGCAAATTACGCCGTGACCATATTGTTGAAAGTACGCGAGGGCCAGGTGGCGGTTACACCTTGGCGCGCAAATCCGAAGAGATTAGTGTGGCTGACGTAATCCTCGCCGTGGATGAGCCTCTTGATGCCACCCAATGTGGCGGTAGAGGCAACTGTCACAGTGACGAAGACAATAATGGTCGTTGTATGACGCATGATCTTTGGTCCAACCTGAATTTCAAAATGGTTGAGTATCTGAGCTCTGTTTCATTACGCGACTTGGTGCAACAACAAGAGGGGCGCGGCATTTTGCTTCATGACATGCGCCATAAAAAGATCAAAATTGAAGGTGTTAAAGCTGAAAAGCCAATGCCTACAATTCCTGTGAAGAAGGAGGTAGCGCCAAAGCGCCATCTCGTGAATTCCGTATTTAACCTGGCCGAGCAAATTGCTAAAGCCTAACTAATCAGCCCAACTCAGCAAAGTACATTAATAAGCAAATCATGAACGCACCTCAAGCTACCTCGCAAGAACCGGTTCCTATGTTTAGTCCTAAGCACTTTCCGGTATACATGGATTACTCGGCAACCACGCCGATAGATCCTCGTGTGGTGGACAAAATGCTGCCTTATTTGCGCGAGCAATTTGGCAATGCAGCATCGCGGAGTCACGCTTATGGCTGGGCTGCGGAAGAGGCTGTTGAATGGGCACGTTCAGAAGTAGCTCAATTGGTGCATGCCGACCCGAGAGAAATTGTATTTACTAGCGGTGCTACTGAAAGTATTAATTTGGCTCTAAAGGGCGCTGCCCATTTTTATAAAGACCGTGGTAATCACATCATTACCGTTAAAACCGAACATAAGGCAACTTTAGATACCTGTCGTGAACTTGAGCGTGAAGGTTATGAAGTTACCTATCTTGATGTATTGCCAAATGGATTGATTGACTTTGCTCAGCTAGAAGCGGCAATGAAGCCAGGGACCATTTTGGCATCGGTGATGTATGTCAATAATGAAATTGGCGTGGTGCAAGATATTCCTCGTATTGGAGATTTGTGTAGAGCCCGTGGCGTGATTTTGCATGTGGATGCAGCGCAAGCTACTGGTAAGGTCGAAATCGATTTGGAGAAGATCAAGGTTGACTTGATGAGTTTCTCTGCGCATAAGAGTTATGGTCCAAAAGGTATCGGCGCATTGTTCGTACGTCGTAAGCCCCGTATTCGCATTGAGGCCCAAATTCATGGTGGCGGTCATGAGCGGGGTATGCGTTCTGGTACTTTGGCAGTTCATCAAATTGTTGGCATGGGCGAAGCCTTCCGCATTGCGCGGGTTGAAATGGACGAAGAAAATAAACGAATTCGCGCCTTGCGTGATCGTCTATTGGCGGGTCTTAAAGATATCGAAGAAGTGTATGTGAACGGAGATATGGAGCATCGCGTTCCCCATAACCTGAACATTAGCTTTAATTATGTTGAGGGCGAGTCTATGTTGATGGCCTTGAAAGATTTGGCTATCTCATCAGGTTCGGCTTGTACATCTGCATCTCTAGAACCTTCTTATGTATTGCGTGCTTTGGGTCGCAATGATGAGTTGGCACACAGTTCGATTCGTTTTACTTTGGGTCGCTTTACGACTGAAGAAGAAGTGGATTTCACTATTAATCTAGTGAAAGATAAAATTGCCAGATTGCGTGAGTTATCACCACTTTGGGAAATGTTTAAAGATGGCGTAGATCTAAGCACGATTCAGTGGGCTGCTCACTGAACATATTGAAGAATTAAAGAGGAAATATCATGGCATATAGCGATAAAGTAATTGATCATTATGAGAACCCCCGTAACGTCGGTTCTTTTGCTAAAACTGAAGAGAATATTGGCACCGGAATGGTTGGAGCGCCAGCTTGTGGCGATGTCATGAAATTGCAAATCCGCGTTAATGATGACGGCGTCATTGAGGATGCTAAATTCAAGACTTATGGTTGTGGCTCTGCGATTGCATCCTCTTCTTTAGTTACTGAGTGGGTCAAAGGCAAAACTTTGGATCAGGCTTTAGAGATTAAAAATTCTTTAATTGCTGAAGAATTAGCTTTGCCCCCAGTAAAGATTCACTGCTCTATTTTGGCTGAAGATGCCATTAAAGCAGCGGTTAAAGATTACAAAGATAAGCACCCAGGGAAGTAAGGATCACCATGGCAATTACCTTAACTGAAAAAGCAGCAGCGCATGTAAATCGCAACCTAGAGAAGCGCGGTAAAGGTTGTGGACTGCGTTTGGGCGTTCGTACTACTGGATGCTCTGGCTTGGCCTATCAACTAGAGTATGTTGATGAAGCCGCACCCGAGGATACGATGTTCGAATCCAATGGGGTTAAGGTATTTGTGGATCCAAAAAGCTTGGCGTATTTAGATGGAACCGAATTGGATTTTGTCCGCGAAGGTTTGAACGAAGGTTTTAAGTTTCAAAACCCGAATGTAAAAGATGAGTGTGGTTGTGGTGAATCCTTCCGCGTCTGACGATTACTTTCGCTTCTTTGGATTGAATCAACAATTCAAGATTGATTTGTCTGCTTTAGATCAGGCGTATCTAGCTATTCAAAAAGAAGTGCATCCAGATCGTCATGCGCGCGGTAGTGCAACCGACCAACGTCTTGCCATGCAGATGGCAACTTTAGCGAATACCGCCTTTCAGACTTTAAAAAACCCGATTCAACGCGGTCTCTACTTATGCCAGCTTCATGGTGTAGATGCTCGTCTAGAAACAAATACCGCAATGCCAGCTGCTTTTTTGATGAAGCAAATGGAGTGGCGTGAGAGTCTTGATGAGCGTGAAGAAGATATTGCCGCTTTAGAAGTGCTCATGACTGAAGTGGATGAAGCTAAGCAAGATACTCTTGCAGAAATTACTACTGCCATTGATGGTGCTAAAAATTACGAGCGAGCAGCCGAGTTGTTAAGAGGTTTGCTCTTTATAGATAAGTTCAGAATTGAGCTTGATGATGCCATTTCGGCTCTAGCTTAATACGAGCTTTATTAGATAAATATGGCTTTACTACAAATCTCCGAACCCGGAAAATCCCTTGCCCCACATCAACGTCGTATAGCAGTTGGAATTGATTTGGGCACCACCAATTCTTTGGTGGCGATCGTGCGTGATGCTTTACCCACAGTGCTTCCAGATGCGCAAGGGCGTGAGCTCCTTCCTTCGGTGGTACGGTATTTACCTAATGGCCGCACTCAGGCCGGTTTTGAGGCGCTTGAAAGCGTTGTAATAGATCCGAAGAACACCATTGTTTCTGTAAAACGATTTATGGGTCGGGGCTTGGTCGACGTAGAGCATATTGAAAGCACTCCATATGACTTTGTTGATCAGCCTGGAATGCTCAAACTGAGAACTGCAGCGGGTGATAAGAGCCCCATTGAAGTTTCTGCAGAAATTTTGGCGCGCTTGCGTCAGCTGGCAGAAGACTCCGTCTCCGATGAGATTGTTGGCGCTGTTATTACTGTTCCTGCGTATTTTGATGATGCTCAACGACAGGCCACAAAAGATGCTGCTAAATTGGCTGGCATTGAAGTATTGCGCTTGCTTAATGAGCCTACTGCCGCTGCGATTGCCTATGGTTTGGACAACGCCTCTGAAGGTGTCTACGCCGTTTATGACTTAGGTGGTGGTACTTTTGATATTTCTATTTTGCGCATGAGCAAAGGGGTGTTTGAGGTTCTTTCCACTGGCGGAGATTCTGCTTTGGGTGGTGATGACTTTGATCATCGTTTGTATTGCTGGGTAATCGAGCAAGCTAAATTGCCGCCGTTATCAATTCATGACCATCGCACCTTATTAATAGCTTGTAAGAATGCTAAAGAGCACTTGAGTCACAGTCCTTTGGCTCGTGTTCATCAAACTTTGAGTGATGGTACGGTCGTTAATGTTGGCATTAGCCAAGCTCAGTTTTTTGAGATGACTCAAAACTTGGTTGCCAAAACCTTAACTGCTTGTCGTAAGGCTTTGCGTGATGCGGGTTTGAAAGCGGATGAAGTCAAAGGCGTTGTGATGGTCGGTGGTTCAACTCGCATGCCCAATGTGCAGCGTGCTGTTGGTGAACTATTTGGTACTTCGCCCTTAAATAATTTAAACCCAGATCAAGTGGTTGCCTTGGGTGCTGCAATGCAGGCCGATCTCTTGGCGGGCAATCAAAGTAAAGATGATGAGTGGCTATTGCTTGATGTCATTCCCCTATCTTTGGGCATTGAAACCATGGGTGGTTTGGTAGAGAAGATCATTCCACGCAATACACCTATACCCGTAGCTAGGGCGCAGGATTTCACGACATTTAAAGATGGTCAAACTGCTTTGGCTATACAGGTGGTGCAGGGTGAGCGTGAGCTTGCTCAGGACTGCCGCTCTTTAGGTAAGTTTGAGTTACGCGGTATTCCGCCTATGGCAGCTGGTGCGGCCCGCATTCGGGTGACCTTCCAGGTAGATGCTGATGGCCTGCTCTCGGTAAGTGCCACGGAATTGGGTTCTGGCGTGAAAGCCTCAATCAACATCAAGCCTTCATATGGATTAACGGATGAAGAGATCACGCGAATGTTGCAGGACGGTTTTGCTTCAGCAAAAGAAGATTTACTGTCTCGATCATTACGTGAAGAGCAGGTAAATGCACGACGTTTACTAGATGCCGTGCAAGCCGCACTAGATAGTGATCGTGCGTTGCTGAATGCAGAAGAGCAGATAGCAGTTGATCAAGAAATGAAGACTTTGGAAAAAATCCTCAAGGATGAGACAGATAGCGCAGTTCTGCGTAAAGCTGTAGATCATGCTGCTAAGGCAACGGATGAGTTTGCTCAGATGCGTATGAATGCCAGTATTCAAAAGGCTTTGGCAGGAAAAAATGTTACAGAACTCTAATTAGTAAATATTAAAGAATAAGAAAATGACACAGATCGTTGTGCTTCCTCATAGTGAATATTGCCCTGAAGGCGCAGTCGTAGAAGCTGCTCCTGGTACATCGATTTGTGAAGCTTTGCTAGAGAACAATATCCCTATTGAGCATGCTTGTGACATGGTGTGTGCATGTACAACTTGTCACGTGATTGTGAAGGAGGGGTATCAAAGCCTTAATCCTCCTGATGAGAATGAAGAGGATTTGCTTGATCGTGCGTGGGGTCTCAATCCTCAGTCACGTTTATCTTGCCAAGCGATTGTGGCTCGACAAGACTTGGTGATTGAGATACCAAAATACTCAATCAACCATGCCAAAGAAAATCACTAAACCGCTTGAAAAAATTCAAGCTTAAAAAACTCTACTAACTTACAAAATAAAAAAGCCGCCCTTAAGAATGTAGGGCGGCTTTTTTAATTCTGAAATTACTTCGCTGATTTACCACAAGGAAATCGACCGGCCAAGAAACGCAGGATAGTGTCAGCTGCTGGGTCAGTTGCATACTTAGGATGGGCATCTGACCAAGTAATGTATTCCTGAATGATGTCTTTACGAGTTGGGGGGGGTTGTTGTACGCAGATAAAGTCAGGTGCCGACTTAGGGTGACGCGTCACAAGATAGGTGTCATAAACTGCTTGACCATAAATTTCGCAAGTAACAAAAGTACCTTCTTCGCCTTTGCAATCCTGAATTAATTCTTGGGTGCTAATGGCATTGGCTGCTTGAGCAGAGATAGAGGCTCCAAATGCTAGGCTAGCCAATGTGGCTAAAACGAGTAATTTTTTCATGTTTATGCTTTCAAATAAGTCTAAATAATTAAATTGGATTTGATTGGAATTGCTAAATAAATTAACGGCGTCCACCTCTAAAACCGCCACCACCGAAGTGATTTCCACCACCGGTATGAGCGCTGCCGCCCCCGAAACGATCTCCGCCACCATTAAATTTAGCGCCCCTTGAATCTCCAAAGCCGCCAGAGTCATGACCAAAGCTATTTTGACCTCCACGATTTGGGGTATTACGCTCTCCATTACGGTTGGCATCGTTGCGATAACCGTTACGATCATTCCCACCGCGATCATTGTTATTCATGCCATCTTTTTGAAGATTTTGACGTAACTCATTTCGCTCGGCATCACGGTTTCCATTTGCAGCCCCCGCTGCACCAGTATTCGCGTTGCGGCGCTGTTGGTCAGGGCTCCAATTGCTTGTCCCGGATTTATTTCCGGACCAATTTCTGTTGGTATTGTGGTTAAAGTTATTGTAGGTATTGTTATTAACGGTGAGCGAATTGCCGCCACCCCAGCCACCACCACCCCAATGGCATCCACCCCAAAGCGCAGCACCTACCACCATACCCGCTCCAAAAGAGAGGAGCATCGAACCTGCTGAATAGCCTGGAGGTGAATACGCATAGGGAGGATAGGCTGGATAAGGCCATGCTCCATAAACTACTGTAGGGTTATAAGCAGGTACATAAATTACCTGAGGGTTAGTTGGTTGAATAATGATGGCTTGTTGACTGCCGCTACCTTGTGTAGTGATTGTTTGCTGAGCATTCGTTTGCAAAGCCCCAGATTGCTTGGCTTTGGCGCGTAGTGCTTGAATGGCAGTCATCGCATCAGATTGCTGTGCCAATACCGCGTCACCCAATTTTTGAGTCCAGCTTAGTTGAGTACCCATCATCTCCAGAACTGGTGGGAATGAAACCAGGGATTTCACGCTCGCATCCCAGGTTTGTTCTTGCAGAGCTTGATTTAGGGCGTCACCTTTGAGATTCTTATTGGCTTGCAACCAATTTGATGCCTCAGCCACTTCCAATGGATAGGTAGAGGCCATTAAAACTTGAGAAACGAGTGGATCTGGGTAGAGAGCGATTGGAGCAACCAAAGCCTCTAATTGGGCCTGGGAAAGTTTGCTGGCTTGTTGTTGACTGCTGTTTTGGGCATAGGCAACTGGCACAACAGCTGGAATGCTGAGTGCGGCCATCATGATTCCCGCTAATAAACGGGATGGAAGTCCCGCTTTTCTGGATACCAACATTGGCATTTCCTTTTTATTGATGAGTAAATTATTCTACCTAAAATTAAGAATGGAAATGAAAAGCCCCGCTAACGCGGGGCTGTAATCATGGAAAAGCCATGCAGGCTTTATTGGGCGGTAGCCTCACGAATCATTCCGGCCGCAACAGTATGGTTTGTAGCTTCATCAATCAAGATAAAAGCGCCAGTGTGTTGGGATTGTTCAAATAAGTCAGCAACAATTGGCTTTTGCAAAACAAAGTCTACGCGTCCGATTTCATTGCTGGTAAGAGCATGAATATCACCTGCATGTGAAAGCGTTTCGACATCCAATACCCTTTGAATGCCTTTGACTTTAGCGCCCACTGTATTACTTGTATGACGTAATGCGTATTTACGGCTTAAAGAGAGTGGCTCGCTGTCTAACCAGCAAAGATCAGCAGAGATTTGCTTGCTTAAGGTGGGTGGATTGACATCATCGGCGCTCACAAAGAGGCAGCCTCTGGATACATCAATATCTTCCGCCAGGCGAATGGCAACAGCCTGACCAGTATGGGCAAAATCTACTGCATTATTGCCGTCTACTTGATCACGATTAGTGCGATTGCCTAAATAGATTTCAGCAACGGTAGCTTCGGAGTTACCGGGTAATACTTTAATCTTCTGGCCTTTGCTAATGCTGCCAGATTCAATTTGACCAAGGTAGCCACGGAAATCATCTGAGGCGCTTCCATCCTGACGGGCAACGTATTGAACGGGAAAGCGGAGAGCGGTTTTTTCAGATTGAGGGCTAGTGTCCAATCCTTCGAGCCATTCCAGTAAAGTTGGACCTTTATACCAAGGAGTATCTTTACTAGCAGTCACCACATTTGCACCTAGTAAGGCGGAAACAGGAATTAAGGTTGGAGTTGGTAAACCAATTTTTTGCGTTAAATCTTCAATAGATTCTTTGATGGTATTGAAGACTGTTTCATCAAAGTTAAATAAATCCATCTTATTTATTGCGAATACAACGTGGCGTAGTCCAAGCAAATGAACAATGGCGGAATGTCGTTTAGTCTGCGCGAGTAAAGATGCTGGCTTCGTGCTTAAATCTACCCGGGTGGCGTCTACCAAAATGACCGCTACATCAGATTGTGAAGCGCCAGTCACCAAATTTCGAGTGTATTGCTCATGACCTGGAGCATCAGCTACGATGAACTTACGTTTCGGGGTCGAGAAATAGCGATAAGCAACATCAATTGTGATGCCTTGTTCACGCTCAGCTTCAAGACCATCTGTGAGCAGTGCTAAATCAACGCCAGCATCTGAAGAGGTGACGCGTGCATGCTTGGTTTTGGAGAGTGATTCAAGTTGATCAACTAAAATGGACTTAGTGTCATAGAGCAAGCGGCCAATTAAAGTACTTTTGCCATCATCAACACTTCCAGCGGTAATGAAGCGCACCACATTTTGATGGGCGCTGAGATTGTTAGATTGAGTCATCAGAAGTAACCTTCTTTCTTGCGGCGCTCCATTGAGGCCTCATTAGTTTGATCGTCCATGCGAGTAGCGCCACGTTCAGTAATTTCGGTAATGGCGGTTTCAGCAATGATTTCTAGTGGGTTGGCTGCGGTGCTTAGAACTGGACAGGTGCAGCTAATATCACCAACGGTACGAAAACGTACACTTAATACCTCACTAACATCGCCAGGTGCTTTTGGTGTGATATTGGTAACTGGTACCAATAGATTGTTTTTCTTAACAACTTCACGTTGGTGTGTGTAGTAAATGCTTGGCAATTCTAATTTCTCGCGAGCGATGTACTGCCAAATATCTAATTCAGTCCAATTGGAGATTGGGAACACGCGCATATTTTCGCCTTGAGCAATGCGGGCGTTATAGAGGTTCCACAATTCAGGGCGTTGAGCTTTAGGGTCCCATTGACCGAATTCATCGCGGAAAGAGAAGATGCGTTCTTTAGCGCGAGCTTTTTCTTCATCACGACGAGCGCCACCCATTAAGGCATCAAACTCATACTCTGCGATAGCTTCAAGTAAGGTCACCGCCTGAGCAGCATTACGGGAGTCTGTTTCTTTGCGTAAGCGCACAGTACCCTTTTTAATGGAGTCTTCGACGTGACCTACAATTAATTTCACTCCAGTTTTTTCTACTACCGCATCGCGATATTGAATGACTTCTGGATAGTTATGGCCAGTGTCAATATGCAAGATTGGGAAAGGTAGTTTTACTGGACGATCGCCAAACTGAAATGCTTTGCGAGCAAGGTGGAACATGACGATGGAGTCTTTTCCGCCTGAGAAGAGCATTGCGGGGTTAGAGCATTGCGCTACCACCTCGCGAATGATGTAGATAGATTCGGCTTCAAGCCAATCCAAGTGATCATCTAGTAATTTTTGTTCTTGCATTCTGAGAATCGTTCTTTGCTTAAGTGAATTCGAAAATACGGTAATTATTTATTAGGCTTACTTATTGACGTGCAAGCCACATTCTTTGCTATCACTTTGTAACCACCACCAACGCCCAGCGCGAATATCCTCGCCCTTTTTAACTTGGCGTGTGCAAGGCTCACACCCAATACTTGGGTAACCTTTTAAATGGAGCGGGTGAATAGGGACATTTTCCTGCTTGATGTAAGCCCAGATATCGGATTCACTCCAGTCAAACAGGGGATTGAATTTAGCGATACCTCTTGACTCATCATGCTCTTCAAAATGAAGCTCTGTACGTGTAGTAGATTGCTCACGTCGTTGACCGGTTAGCCAAGCGTCAGCGCCAAGTAAGGCGGCATTTAAAGGCTTAATCTTACGAGCACCACAGCAGGCCTTCTTAGGCTCTTCGCCATCATAGAAGCCATTCATGCCATATTTATCTATAAAAGCCTGAACATCACTTTCATCTGGATAAACTTTGGTAATAGTGATGCCGTAATGATCTTCTGTGGTTTTAACCATATCCACTGTTTCTTGATGAAGACGGCCGGTAGCTAAAGTAAATAAAGCGATATTTGCTTTTGATTTACAAATTGCATCGGTAAGGACCATATCTTCAGCGGCCAAACTGGTGGCAAAACGCACATTCTTAAAGCGCTCAGAAATATCTTTTAAGCGATTGATGAGCGTGGCTGATTTCTCAGCCAATTCTGCTGGCGAAATAGTGCTGGCTGGAATTGACCAAAAAATGGGTTTCTCGAGGGTGTTATGTAAGTTTTGTTGGTTCATTGATTGCTCCAAGAGGGATGCAAACAAACGCCTCCAACTCTGACTCAGCAGTTTATTGGCTATTCTTATTACTTACAACTATATATAAGTCATCTTTTTATATCAAAAAGTAATGACTAAACCTCCAAATTTAGTCCAAATCTAGCTCAGATTCTGGCTTTAAGGCTGCTTTTACCTTTGCCTCATCCAGTTTTGGGGAGCAAAGCTCAATAAATTCATAGGCAAATCCACGCAGAAAGTAACCTTTTCGTAGGGCAATACGGGTTGTGTTGTCTTCAAATATGTCGCCAACATCCAGTAGACTTAATTTGGTGTCGCGATCAGCTTGATAAGCCATGGAGGCGATTATTCCAATACCAAGCCCTAGCTCTACATAGGTTTTAATAACATCAGCATCCAAAGCGGACATGATGATATCTGGGGTAATACCAGCCTTGGAAAAAGTTGTGTCAACCGATTTTCGACCTGTAAACCCTTCGTGATAAGTCACAATGGGGTATTCGGCAATATCTTCAAGCGTGAGGTTTTTCTTCCCTTCTAGAGGGTGGCCTTTTGGGACTACAACAGTGTGGTGCCAGGTGTAGTAGGGAAAGGTGACTAATTCAGGGTATTGATCTAGCGCTTCGGTAGCAATTCCAATATCAGCGCGACCCTCCAGCAGCATCTCTGCAATTTCATGTGGGCTACCTTGATGAAGTGCCAAATGGACTTTTGGAAAGCGTTGCTTAAATTGACTAACAACATTTGGTAAAGCGTAACGGGCTTGTGTGTGCGTTGTGGCAACCGTTAGCTGCCCTTTATCGCTTTGACTAAATTGCTCTCCAAGTTGTTTGATATTTTTTGCATCAAGTAGCATTCTTTCAACAATGATTAATAGCTCCTTACCTGGCTCTGTAAGGCCCAATAGGCGTTTACCTTTGCGTACAAAGAGCTCTATACCCAGTTCATCTTCTAGATCGAGAATATGTTTACTGACACCGGACTGTGAAGTGGCCAAGGCATTACCCACTTCAGTTAAGTTGAAGTTACGGCGAACGGTTTCCCTAATAATGCGGAGTTGTTGAAAATTCATTGTGGATACTTTTTTCTAAATAGTTAATTCGTTTTTTCGAAAACACGCAATTGGGAGGGAATGATACGTACTTGCTGACCTTCGGCCAATCCACGTTTTGCTACATCTAATCTTGGTAATTCCACTTCATAAAATTGCTGCGAATTTTTTTCGTCAGCACTAGAAAGCGCAGAAAGTTCAATTCTGGAGTTCAGTCCAAAAGAAAGGATGCGATCAATTTTTGCAAGTACACCATCAGTACTTTGTTCTTCTAAGACAATATCAAGCTCATGTGGGCGTGCAAATGCCATCACTGAGGCGCCTTGAGAAATCAAGTCGGATTGATCGTGATTCAACTTATCATTCCCCACCTGAATTCCTTGACCCTCTACACGACCGTGAAATAGATTCACATTTCCTAAAAAGCTATATACAAATGGAGTTGCAGGGTGATCATAGACTTCATCTGGACTGCCAATTTGCTCAATATTTCCTTGGTTCATTAAAACTACTCGGTCAGAAACCTCAAGAGCTTCTTCTTGATCGTGTGTAACAAAAATAGAGGTGATGTGTAATTCATCATGAAGTTGGCGTAACCAGCGACGCAGTTCTTTGCGTACCTTTGCATCTAGAGCGCCAAAAGGTTCATCCAATAGCAAAACCTTTGGCTCTACTGCTAAGGCTCTTGCTAACGCTATACGTTGGCGCTGACCTCCAGAAAGTTGAGCAGGGAAGCGATCGTGCAGCCAGTCAAGTTGAACCAGCTTTAAGAGTGCATGGACTTTATCGGCAATCTCTTCTTTGCTTGGGCGTTCTTTACGACTTTTCACTTGCAAGCCAAATGCAACATTATCAAAGACGGTCATGTGTTTAAATAGTGCGTAGTGCTGAAACACAAAACCGACTTGTCGATCCCTCACTGGAGTTGTAACGGTATCGATGCCATCTAAGATGATATTACCGCTATCTGGTGTTTCGAGACCAGCAATAATGCGAAGCAAAGTCGTTTTTCCGCAGCCCGATGGACCTAAAAGGGCAACCAATTCACCCGAAGGAAAATCAAGTGAAACATTATTGAGGGCAACAAAGTTACCAAAAGTTTTTTGAACATTTTTTACTTCGATACTCATAATGGTCCTTCGATTGCGGGCGGTGCATTGGTTTCGGATTTAAGATGCCATTCAACATAAGTTTTGGCAGCCAAAGTAAGTAGGGCAAGCAAAGCAAGCAGAGAAGCTACTGCAAAGGCGGCAACAAAGTTATATTCGTTATACAAAATTTCGACTTGTAGAGGAATCGTGTTGGTATATCCGCGGATATGGCCGGATACCACCGACACTGCCCCAAATTCACCCATTGCGCGGGCATTACAGAGAATGACGCCATACAACAGACCCCATTTTATGTTGGGGAGGGTTACATACCAAAAGGTCTGCCAGCCGCTTGCGCCCAATACAGTGGCCGCCTCTTCTTCCTCACGTCCTTGTGCCTCCATGAGTGGAATGAGTTCTCGCGCTACAAATGGAAAAGTTACAAATATAGTGGCGAGAATGATTCCAGGTATAGCAAAAATAATACGAATGTCATGGTCGCCCAACCAAGAGCCAAACCAACCTTGTGCGCCAAATACGAGCACATAGATCAGACCCGCAATGACTGGTGAAACTGAAAAAGGGATATCAATTAAGGTAATCAAAACATGCTTACCTCTAAAGTCAAATTTAGCGATTGCCCATGAGGCGGCAACCCCAAATACGAGATTGAGCGGTACGGCAACACCTGCAGCCAATAAAGTAAGCTTGATTGCGGACCAAGTATCTGGTTCTGCAATAGCTTTCAGGTAGTAAACAAAACCCTTATGTAGAGCTTCTGCAAATACTGAAAAGAGGGGTAGTAATAAGAAAATACCAAAAAAACCAAGCGATAAAATTAGTATGATGGATTTGACTAATACTGAATCTCTAGTAGCACTACTGCGCTCAAAGCGAGTGACATTACTCATTACCGCACCCTCCCAGTTCTTTTGGCGGTCCAAGCTTGGAGTCCATTAATAGCCAATAAGAGCAACAAAGAGATGACGAGCATGACTGTTGCAATAGCGGTTGCTCCTGCATAGTCATATTGCTCCAATTTTGTAATGATGATTAATGGAGTGATCTCTGAAACCATTGGGATATTGCCGGCAATAAAAATGACGGAGCCATATTCACCTACCGCTCTGGCAAAAGCCAGCGCAAAGCCGGTGAGTAGTGCCGGCAACAGAATGGGGAGTACAACTCTTCTAAAGGTTTGCCAGCGACTAGCACCCAAGCTCGCAGACGCCTCTTCAAGCTCTATTTCGATTTCTTCTAAGATGGGTTGTACAGTACGAACTACAAAAGGTAACCCAATAAAAATCAAAGCAACTAATACACCCCAAGGGGTGAAGGCGATTTTGATGCCTAGGGGCTCTATATATTGACCTATCCAACCATTTTTTGAATACAGCGAAGCAAGGGCAATTCCTGTGACTGCTGTGGGCAGGGCGAATGGTAGATCAACCAAGGCGTCAACCAAATTTTTACCAATAAAGGTATAGCGAACTAAGGCCCATGCCAATAAAAGGCCAAAGAAGGTATTGATGACACCAGCAAATAGAGCCATCCCAAAACTTAGACGATAAGAGGCCATCACGCGTGGAGCAGTTACGGCTTCAATGAAGGCGGGAAAAGTAAGGCTCGTGGTTTTAAAAATTACCGCAGATAAAGGGATGAGGACAATGATAGATAGGTAGATGATGGTGTAACCAAGCGATAGACCGAAGCCCGGAAATATATTGTTTTTCTTTACTGTAGACATCCCAAGAGTCTAGGGGGAGCCCCCATAAAAGGGAAACAAGAAAAGATCATTAACTTATATGCAAAATGTATATAAGCATTAGAAAAATACAGAAAAATAATAAAAAACAGCCCAGAGATTGTTGTCCGGGCCGTTTTAATGGTGCTGCTAGTACTAAAACTTACTTCACGATAATTTGATCAAAAATGCCACCATCATTAAAGTGCACTTTTTGTGCCTTTTGCCAGCCACCAAATACTTGGTCAATAGTCACTAATTTCACTTTGGCAAATTGATTCGCATATTTAGCTGCAACCTTGGGGTCACGCGGACGATAGAAGTTTTGAGCAGCAATTTCTTGGCCTGCTGGAGAGTAAAGTTGCTCAAGATAAGCCGTTGCAACCTTTCGGGTGCCTTTTTTGTCAACTACCTTGTCAACAACTGCTACAGGTGGCTCAGCCAAAATAGAAATCGATGGCGTAATAATGTCAAATTTATCTGGTCCTAATTCTTTAACGGATAGGTAAGCCTCGTTTTCCCACGCAATCAGTACATCCCCAATTCCCCGCTCAGTAAAGGTAGTAGTTGCTCCGCGAGCACCAGAGTCCAGAACCTTCACGTTGCCATAAAGTTTTTTGACAAATTCTTTTGCTTTAACGTCATTGCCCCCTGGTTGTTTAAGAGCATATGCCCAGGCTGCGAGATAGTTCCAGCGTGCACCACCAGAGGTTTTTGGATTTGGAGTAATTACTTCTACACCTGGTTTAATTAAATCATCCCAATCTTTAATTCCTTTGGGATTACCTTTCCGAACCAAAAAGACGATAGTTGAGGTGTAAGGAGAAGAGTTATCTTTAAATTTCTTTTGCCAATCTTTTGCAACTAAGCCTTTTTCAGCTAAGACATCAATGTCATAAGCTAAAGCTAAAGTCACAACGTCTGCATCCAAGCCATCCAATACTGCGCGAGCTTGTTTCCCGGAGCCGCCGTGGGATTGTTTTACAGAGAGGTCGTCGCCTGTTTTCTTTTTCCAGTCAGCAATGAAAGTCTTGTTGTAATCCTGATAAAGCTCACGGGTTGGATCATAAGAGACGTTCAGTATGGTTTGTTCTGCTGCTTGGCTTGCCGCGATTAGGCTGATCCCTAAAAATAGAGTTGCTACGATCTTGGATAAATAAATTCGTTTCATTGCGCTTCCTTTCTGATGATCTAGTTAATGTAGAAGGGAAGGCTTAGGCTGTGAAGCAAGAAAAAGTGGATTGCTTATCGTTAAATTGTATTAATTGAGAAGTTCTTTTAGAAACAGGGGTTTTAGCCTCATCCAGTTGTATGGGTGCTAGAGATTGAAAGTGCTTGAAAAGTTTCAAGCCATCTGGCCATGGTCCAAATCCCGACTCTGTATTGATATGGCCTGCTGATTTAAGGGTGAGGGTGCGACTACCCCAGCATTCGCCCCATAAACTTGCTTTTGAAGCCTGCATCCAAGGATCGTTATCGCTCGCAATTAATAGGCTTGGTACATCAAGTGCAGAGGCGGGGATGCGGGAGCGGATGCTTTCTGAAGCACCATACCCATGCCAACGCTTTACCCCAAATGAATCAAATCTTTCAGGATCTGCAGGGGCTACGAGCAAGAGCCCTCGTACTTTTTTAGGGTTTTCTGTGGCTGCCAGGATAGAGGCTAGGCAACCAAAGCTATGGGCGATTAGCCATGCCGGATTATCGAGTGTCTCGAGAACGCATCCAATATTTCTCGCCCACTCGTGCAGAATCGGTTTTCCCCATTCTTGGTGAACCCGCCGTGCACCTGGAATTTCTTTTTCAATCCAAGTTTGCCAATGAGCCTCACCACTTCCAAGGTAGCCGGGGATGATTAAGGTGGGTTCGCTAGTCATGTTGATTTTCTTTGATGACCCACTTTAGCGCGAATGAATTGTTAGTGGAAATAAGAAAAATTGCTATTGATATTCAAGAAAGCTTATCTTTTTTTCTTGGTTCCTTAACGAGAAGATTGGCCATAAATTTCACTTGTTTATTCACTTTTCAAATGTTTTATGCCTACTCATATTGTTCAGCCTCATCCATACAACCTTTCAAAGGTAGTTTCAGATCTCAGAAGATCGAGGGAGGAGACTCATAAAATTCGCCATCTTGGGCGAGTGAGAGAGTTGCCATCAAAAGATGCCTTAGAAGACATATTGGCAGGGATCTTTGCTTCCTTATTTCCGACGCACTATGGTCGAGCCGATCTTACTGATGAGAGTATTGATTATTTTGTTGGGGATGTATTAAGTGTCGCTCTGAATAAGTTGGCCGAACAAATTCGTAGAGGACTGTACTTCTCCTCTAACAATAGATTGGAAGAAGAGCGGGGTTTTGATGATTTAGCTCAAACCCTCACCACTCAATTTGCAGGGTTTTTACCGACCATTCGCGCCTTAATCGTGAGTGATATTCGTGCGGCGATGAATGGAGACCCTGCCGCAACCAGTGTTTCGGAGATTCTTTTGTGCTACCCAGGGGTAAGTGCATCTATTCATTATCGAATTGCTCATGCACTATATCAATTGGATTCACCATTAATAGCCCGATTTATTTCCGAGATTGCCCATTCTCGAACCGGTGTGGATATTCATCCAGGTGCGCAGATTGATGAGGGATTTTTTATTGATCATGGTACTGGAGTAGTTATTGGTCAGACTGCGATTCTGGGGAAAAACATTCGCCTTTATCAGGCCGTGACCCTGGGGGCAAAACGCTTTCCTGCTGATGAAGAGGGGAATTTACTAAAGGGTAATGACCGTCATCCCATTCTTGAGGATGACGTCGTTATTTATGCAGGCGCTACTGTTTTAGGTCGCATCACTATCGGGGCTCGCTCAACTATTGGCGGAAATGTTTGGCTGACCAAAAGCGTTCCACCGGATAGCAATATTTCACAGGCGCAAATGTTGAGTCACTAATTTAGCTACCAATCATTTGTTCCATTTTTAACGCTTTATTCAATCTTCATTTTTAAACCACTAAAGGAGTAGTTATGGCAGAAGTTATTCAAAGTTCTACAGCGTTAGGCGATGTAGGCGCAAGACAGTTAGCGAATGCAACCAAGACGCTACCCCAGTTATCGACTATATCCCCTCGTTGGCTAACTCAACTCCTGGGTTGGGTTCCAGTGGAGGCTGGTATCTACCGTCTTAATAAAGTGAAGAATGCCTCAGAAGTTTTGACGGACTGTTCAGGTCGTGGCCAAGAGCGAATCTTGCCACAAACCTTCGTAGATTACGAGCCAAATCCTCGCGAGTATTTTTTGAGCGCGGTCAATACCGTATTGGATGTACATACTCGAATTTCAGATTTATATAGCAGTCCTTATAACCAAATTAGCGAGCAACTACGCTTAACCATTGAAACGGTTAAAGAGCGTCAAGAAGGCGAGTTAATTAATAATGCGGAATATGGATTGTTATCGAGCGTCGCCCCTGAGCAACGTATTAAAACTCGTACAGGTGCACCAACTCCAGATGATTTAGATGAGTTATTAACTAAAGTTTGGAAAGAGCCAGGATTCTTCTTGGCCCACCCCAAAACCATAGCAGCCTTTGGTCGTGAGTGCACACGTCGTGGCGTTCCCCCGCCAACCACTGGTTTATTTGGTAGTCAATTTTTGACATGGCGCGGAGTTCCATTGATTCCATCAGACAAAGTCAAGATTGAAGATGGTAAGTCTTCTATTTTGCTATTGCGTAGTGGTGAAAAAAAGCAAGGTGTTGTGGGTTTATATCAACCGAACTTGCCAGGCGAACAAAGCCCTGGTTTATCTGTCCGCTTCATGGGGATTAATAACAAGGCGATTGCATCATATTTAGTTTCTTTGTATTGCTCCTTGGCTGTATTAACGGATGACGCGCTTGCTGTTCTCGATGGCGTAGAAGTTGGCAAATACCATGAGTACAAGTAATCCAGTTTACGGAGGGTATTTAGATCCTCATATATTGGCCGCATTAGCAAATCAAATCTTTTCAGACCATCAGCTAGATGCTGATGGTGCTGGGAATGGGTTTGGCAATGTGGCGAATCATTTGGGCCCTGATCCACGCTCTCATGTGCCTAGTGGGGTAGCAAGCCATTCTCTGCAGCCATCTGCAGGGTTTGATTTTTCATCCCTAGTGCAGCAGGCTTTGGGTGGCGCTCAGCAACAAGCTAGCCATGATGCGCTGGTCAAAAATCCTGGGTTGCTCTCTTTGGGTGGAGCAATTGGTGCCGAGCAATTCATTCCGAATTCTTTATTGGGTAGATTGGCAAATCCTGGCGATCAGCAATTGATTCATCAAGTCTTTCCTAATCATATTCCAATCCCTAAATCTCAAAATACGAGCTTTGATCCACTGCTCATACGTAAAGACTTTCCAATTTTGTCGGAAAGAGTCAATGGTAGGGCGCTGATTTGGTTTGATAATGCCGCGACCACTCAAAAGCCTCAGTCAGTGATCGATCGAATAAGTTATTTTTATGAACATGAGAATTCTAATATTCATCGTGCTGCTCATCAATTAGCTGCGCGTGCTACCGATGCGTATGAGGGTGCACGTGAAAAAGTCAGATCCTTTATTAATGCTAAATCCACCAATGAAATTGTATTTGTACGGGGCACCACGGAAGCTATTAATTTAGTAGCTCAAAGCTGGGGTCGTCAAAACCTCAAAGAGGGTGATGAAATTATCTTGAGCAACTTAGAGCACCATGCCAATATTGTGCCTTGGCAATTGCTGGCTAAAGAAAAGGGGCTGAACATCCGCGTAATTCCAGTGGATGATGACGGTCAGTTACTTTTGGACGAGTATCAAAAGCTATTTAATAATAGAACAAAGCTCGTGAGCTTTACCCATGTTTCCAATGCTTTAGGTACTATTACTCCAGCTAAAAAAGTGATTGAAATTGCTCATGCTGCTGGTGTAAAGGTTCTATTAGATGGCGCTCAGTCGATTTCCCATATGAAGGTAGATCTCCAAGATCTCAATCCGGACTGGTTTGTATTCTCAGGCCATAAAGTATTTGGCCCTACTGGTATTGGGGCTCTTTATGGGAAGGAGGATTTATTAAATGCAACTCAGCCTTGGCAAGGCGGGGGCAATATGATTAAAGATGTGACCTTTGAGCATACTCAGTTCCATGAGGCCCCAAGTCGCTTTGAAGCTGGTACAGGCAATATTGCAGATGCGGTTGGTCTGGGCGCTGCTTTAGATTATGTCAACTCGATTGGTATTGAGTTAATTGATCAATATGAGCATCAGCTTTTGCTGTATGCAACCCGTCTTCTGAAGGATGTTCCAGGGGTGCGCTTAATTGGTACCGCAAAAGATAAAGCTAGCGTCCTGTCTTTTGTTATTCCAGGAATTAAAACTGAGGATATCGGTGCCGTATTAAACAAAGAGGGAATCGCAGTACGTTCCGGTCATCACTGCGCCCAGCCTATTTTGCGTCGTATGGGCGTGGAAACCACCGTACGACCATCATTGGCTTTTTACAATACCTGCCAAGAAGTAGATGCTTTTATCTCAGCCCTATATAGGATTCGCTCTCACTAGGACGCGGATATGAGTTGGAAATACTGGGAAATAAAAAGGCCGCTTTAGCGGCCTTTTTATTGATTGTATGAAGAAACGCTTAAGCAAATGACTCTTCGTATTCGGTATATTTAATGGTGCTCATGAGGAAAAGAATGCGTCGCTGAAAGCTTTTTCTTTCTTCAACTTTTTCATGTGGGAGTTGATCGTGCTCGCGCAGTAATTTGGTAATTACCGGGTTGTAACGCTCTCTAACGGGTGACATGATTGTTCCTCAGTTTTTAAATATGTTGCTTAAGGGTTAATGTACAGCGAGTCTTTCTCTTAAACAAGCAATCATTAGTGATATCGATATGCACAATGAGAATATATAAACCCGTTCTTATCTCAGTGGGCGATACGTTTAGCAGTTTTTATTGGTTCGCTAAAGACTTTTTCACCTCTACGATAAAGGCATTAAGACGGGAGAAATCTATGAACACAATAAACGACTTTATCGGGCCAGGCAAAAAGGGTTATGAGGATGGCTTGCTTACATCATTTTTTAGCGCCATTCTTGGGCTGGGGCTGTTAGGCCTTTCAGTTCATTTAGGAGTAAGAAATGATTTCCTGGCCAATCTTGTTCTTCATGGCGGTGAACAAGCTGACTATGCTTTAGCGAGTGTTGTAATAGCAAGCTTTCTTGCTGGAATTGGGTTGATATCTCGGCACATTATGAAAGACAGTGTAGGCGAGAGTTTTTATGATCACACCCAGCATTAAAGGGGTGATCGGCAATGCCGGTGCTTAGGCGAGTACTAGCTTGATACCCACTAGGAGCAGTGTAAGTGCAAGTGCTGCTCTAGTAAATTTCTCGGGAAGAGTGCTTGAAAGCTTTGCTCCCAACCAAATTGCAGGAATGG